>Ga0268261_10001078_pt1 | contig 18390 bp, 13 predicted proteins | sample TergutNc150P1_FD_190353 | JGI IMG/M metagenome (GOLD analysis project Ga0268261, IMG submission 190353) | Nasutitermes corniger P1 segment gut microbial community from laboratory colony in Florida, USA - Nc150 P1 (SPAdes) (version 2) | ecosystem: Host-associated > Arthropoda: Insects >...
TGTGTGTGATCTAGAAACATCAAGAATGGGTGCTCCATATATATATATATATGACATTAGTAGCCTAAAGGTTAATAATTTAACCCTTATCCTGCTAACGTGGAGAAAATGGTGAGCTTCTAATAAAGCCAGCAAATAGCAAATGGGATTTAATTTGGGATTTAAAGGGTTAAACAGCCACGAACAGTCAGCATTGCATGCCTGATTCTGAAAATTTAAAAGCATATGAAATTCTTCAAGAGACTGAAGAAATTTAGTGTACATGTATCTCCGCTGTGCAGAGCCAGCCCTCAGAGCTTCCAATGTACCCATATTTAAAGTTTCGCAACACTACCTTCTCAGTGAACATGGTGAATTTAAAGTCTACTGCACTCTAATTTGGACATACTCTGCTACCACAGGGAGTATCTTCTGTTGTGTCCCTAAGCATGGCAGGTGTTGCTGAAGAATTACCATGTAAGTCTTAGAGTGCCTACCCCGGCCGATGTGCAGGCTTCAGACAGTCTGAAAATACTTCCTGACACATGCAGGACCTCAACTTGAAATACTAGCAATCAGTTTACTTTTGAAGACTCTTTCAGTTCTTGCAAAGAATGGAGATTTTCATCTAAACTCTACCTTCTAGTGTATGCCACAAATAATAATCAGACAGATTCAAGTGTGGGGAGTTAGGAAGCCACAATCTATGAATTATCAATCATTATTCGATCACTGGAAAATGTACTGTGTCAGCCATGACACTGTCCTACATTAACAGTACAGATTCTCTTCTACTGTTAATTCCCAGAAGAATGGTGTCAAAATTAATTAAATGTAGTGGCCAGAAGTGAAAAACATGAAGCCAGTGATTTTGTGCACTCGCTGCACACCAGAATCAAGCTTCAATACAATGCAAGGGAATTTCACAAAATGTACGGACAGTTTTGGAACACTAATATCGGTTTTTTTTGGGTGTCTGTGTAGCTAATTAACATAAACCACAAGTTTTCATCTTGTGGGCAACTGTTGTTTAGTAGAAGTTTACCGTTACTCTGTATACTCTTCTTTTCATTGCACTGTTAATTAGGGCTATACATACTTCATAAAGCCTTCAGCAACATTTTTTTTCCCCAAAATGCATACTCTGCAAAAGTACTGTGAATGAACATACTTTGTCAACTAAATAGATTTTACAAGTATGCATAGACCAAGTGTGCTCCATGAATACATGAGACATTAAATGCCTGGTACAGCCACTCAAGTATCCCCGGTAGTATGGGCTAGTATGTCTGCACATGCTAAGAGAATATGTTCTTGCACAAAGGGACACAAAAATCTACTTTTCCATAAAATAGCATACAAAATTAACACAGCATATACCACCTCAATATTCTAACCAGTCTTACACACACTGTTATCAGAATCATATGACAAGCCATCTGCCATTAGTTATGACATGATACTTCACCACTACTTACAAGTCATATGCTAGTATTCAGTTACAGTTTTCCACCAGCCAACTACTTTGTTGATGGCAGTTCAATGAACATTTACGGTACTATATTTCTGATTTCTTTCTGGACACTGTTCAGTCCTAGTGTCAATTTCACTCTGAAGCAGCTGAAAATAAGGTCTAAACTATTATAAATATCACGCAGTCTAATACTGACCTGATATATCTGACAGCTAGTCCAAAATCTGCAATGGCACACTGGCCATTTCTTCTCACCAGAATATTTTTGCTCTTGATGTCACGATGTGATATTGCTGGTTTGCTTCTGGTGCCAAAAATCTCAGTATGGAGGTGTGCCACACCACTGGCAGCAGAAAGAGCAAGACTAAGAAGAGATGTGGGATCAAGGACATGTGTCTGAAGGTAATCGTGTAATGAACCATTTTCATGGTAGTCTGTGATCAAGAGCATCTGTGTCCAGGAGCCTGTACCTTTGATATCAGCTGCAATGAAACCTGTTAAAACATAATAAAATAAAGTGAATTGTATCACTCATTTAACCCAGGGGAACACAAATTTTCAAAATATTTACGAGTCACCTCAAAATTCTAAGTGTGAGAGGGGTGACATGAAGCAAGTTCCAACCTGAGGCCCCACAAATACACCATACAAAATTTATTCACTACGGTGACTATGCACCCAGAATTTGTGCACATACAAGCTCATCACCCACATTTCAAATGCTGGGGCTCTTTCAACAGCCAGATAGAAAGGGTTAAAATTAGAACAAGGACAATCTGTACGTATTTCCTTCTCAACGGCATTATTAAGGTGTGCTAAATTTCCAATTGGAAAAGCAGTCCTCACCTACCGAATAACACTTGGAAGCAATACTGCATGTCTCTCACTGGAACCCATTTACATTTACCTGACAGATCATAAGGACTCATAAATATCACTTAAATATGGTTCCAAGGTCATTAAGCATGCCACAAAGAGTTAATACTGCCACTACCAACATTTCACAGAAAACAACAAATCTCATGCAACGTAAGGACGCACCGTGTGACTAACCTAAAATATTTTCATGTCGCATCAATACCGTTTGATAGATTTCAGTCTCTCTAAACCAACTCGCTTCCTCAGTTGTAAAGAACACTTTAACAGCAACATTCTCTCCTCGCCACCTTGCAAGCCATACTTCTCCGTATCTGCCTTTTCCTATAGACTGTACCATTTGAATTTGTTTTGCAATGGTACGTTGAACCTGCAATAAGAATATAAATTGCGTTTCATAGTACAAGCATGAAGATATGTTTACTTCTTCCTACAGTTAAACCTGAAATGCAACTACTGTCACAGGTTATGTATTATCTGCAACAATTTTCAGCAAGTCCGCCACTTTACAAAATAAAAAACCTATTAAGACAATATATGCATATATATACACACACACACACACACACATAAAACCACAATACAATACACTGATTCTCTGATTCTTTAAATATGGTAAAGAACAGCATGTTGCCAGTAGGGGCCAAATGGGACAGCCTCCCCAGCATGTAAGTGGAAACATTTTATATTGGAAGCCTACACCAAACAATAGAAAGCAGATGAAACAGAAACATGTCTTTCTCAGAAAATAAGTGTAATTTTGAGAAAACAGAACAAACATTAACGCCAATCAACGGAAAAGGAACAGGAACACCACTGATTAATGCTACTGGAAAAATACATATGGAAGAAAAATAAAATACGCACTATTCAGTAACAATGCAGTATATCACACAGCTAAAATTTCTGATCTATAACCTTGCTAATAAATACATCAGGTATGTATTGTGGAAAGTATCATCTGCACAAGCAGGCACCAACATTAAATTAACTATTTAGATCTTGACAGAATATTATGTTAAACATAAACTATATGAAAACCTTTTGGAAGCCCTAGTACATGGGAGAATTAAACAGTTCCACAACTCAGGCATAATTTGTACTAAAAAGAGTAAGTATAAAACCAAACCAAGTCATCCTCAAAGTACTGCACATACACGCTTGCTCTGACAGTTCTGCCAATGATGTTAGCACCTCTTAGAACTCCTCTTTTGACATGGGTGGGACACTTGTTGTGGCCTTCTGTTGAATTTCTTCTAGACATAAAAAGTGACCTCTAAGCCCAACCCTCGGTCCCAGGAACAGCCAGAGTTATACAGCAAGACTAGAAGAACACATTGGCTGAGGATGGTATTTGGTTGTTCATCAAAAACTGACATGGCATAGTTTCATGGTGTGAGATCCAACTGCTCCTCCATTCCCAGCCCCGTCCACCAAATAGCATCCCTCAAATGCTTCAGAATTTCATTTGCTACCTGTTAAACCATCACCGACTGATCTATATACTGAATGTGGCCACATTTTCATTGCTCCTCAACACTACTGGCCTGCTACTGTGCTCCTTGTTTTCCAGTAATTCCAGACTGTTAAAATCAGTTGTACCAGTCAAACATACCAGATTTTTAAAAACTTCATCTCCATTCACCACACTGAGACTTACAGGAGTTTCCACAGCTGATTTCCTTAGTTTGCAAAAGACTGTAATGTTCTTTACGTTTTTTGAACCGCGCATTGTGATGTATCTATATAATAAGAACCAACAAAGTGCACACTTTTTGCATCAAGGTTTTAATTTAATTATATTGTCTTAGACATGTTTCGAACATCCAACTGTTCATCCTCAGGAAGACTTGTACATGCAGTTTTATGGTATTTCTTTCATGCATCCATATAAGAAGTCTGGTCGATGACAGGATGTGCTTGATACTTCCAGCCATCAACCAGACTGCTTACATGGATGCATGAAAGAAATAACATAAAACTGCATCATTGAATCTTCCTGAAGATGAATAGCTGGATGTTTGAAATACATCAAAGGCACTATAATTAAATTCAAACATTAATGTAGATAGTGTGTATTTTGTTGGTTCTTATTACAGAGGTACATACTGTAATGTTCACCCACTGGTGAAACTGAAAGACTGATGAGCACAGGGAACACTCTTCCATTCCACACCTGACTACAGCTCAATAATTTCGATTAACTCCACAGAAAGTGCAGTCTACCCCTGAAACCTCCACCTCTTTCTAACAGGAAGCATGATTATTTTGATGACTGAATTCTGGGAACTTCTGATCCTCCCACATACTACCACAGGTATAAGATGTAAAAGGGCAGTGAGTGCTATGCATGTAAGACAGAAACTGAACCAGGCAGTACTCTGTAAACAGAATGCGATGAATCAACATATCATTACTCTGGTCTCTCAAAATACAATACCTCTCTCTAGATGGGCTCATTATTTAAAAAAAAAAAAAAATGATGTGTAAGTTTCAGTACTTACCAGCAGAGGCAGTCCGGAGCCTGATCCTGAACTCTGGTCAATCAGCTCCTGAAGTGTACCACTGTTTGCCAGATAAGGGTCACAGTTTCTTGATGCCTGCACCAGATACATTTGTCTGCGATCCTCACGTTTCTTATACCTGTCAGGCAAGACAATATATTCCATAAAAACATTATTTTCCATAAGAAACTTGATACTGCCTTTCGCAACTCACGTATCACTGTAAGTGATCACTCCGTTCTGGGGAGCTGGTTTTTGTTTGCCACTGTTCATGAATATTACAGGTCTCCCTGAAGATGAAGATTGCTAATTTCTCTGAAATGTTGACAAATGAGCTCAATGCAATGGTATCATCATTAAAGAGTGAAAACCTGAATATCAACATACTCTTAGCAATGCTTCAACACTTCACTTGAACTGCCATGTTCTAAACTAGCCAAAACGTTCAACCAGTTTCAGAATAACATCAGAATCTCTGAAGAACAAGGCAATAATCAGATAAAGTCCACTGTGCAAACATACGATCCCTCACCAATCTTGATCATAATCTACCACACACACAATCTACGCACATCACTCCACTCATACTCCAGACAATCATTTTTAACTTCTAATATTTTATACTAATCACTGTTTTACCATTTAACCAGGATTTTTAACCAAAACCATATGATTTTAATTGAGGAGTGATCCTGACACACTATAAAAGTATCTGTATTCTTGCAATTACCACCCTCAATATGGCCACATGAGTGGCCAAAACATGTTGGTGGTCACTAAATAACAAAATTACATTCATAAAACCAAAGGGCATTTGTTGGTCTTTTTAATAAATTTTAGACACAAAATTGATTTTATATGATACCAACTGCTGAATCTGTTATGTTTATAGATACAGTCTGCTGCAGAACTTATGGCTGCACATTATTCACCCACAAAGCACATTTATGGTAGCAATGTATCCGAAATTTTTTATTAAAAGAAACAATACATTATTATACTCTATTCCTCACATTGCCTTAGGTCTCTGCAAGGAAGAAGTCTTTAACAAAAGGCTGTGTTAGAGAGACAACTGCAGGTCTGCCATTTCATGGATGAAATTTGTTAAGCAGGGGAACCATGTTCCATAACAAATGGCATGCTGTAGCACAAACTTTCATTTTATTCACTTTATTTATTCTTCCCACATTAGTGTTACATGTATCTGGGGTGTCTGAATGTAATGAGACAATTTGCACTATTCTGTATGAGGCTTTGACATGGTTACCTTATCGAAGTAATGCCCTTCACAAGCGATGCATTTTCTGTCCCAATATACCCCACTTCTCAAAAATGTGCAAAAGGCCATTATTCTGACATCTTGTGAAGGGCTGTAGCAGTGGCTTGCACAACCTTACTGTCACAGTCAAATATGTACCCTTGCAGATCACATTTGTGTTGGAAAAGCCCATAAATCACAGAGGGTAAAGTACAGACGGTAGTGGGGGTGTTGTGTAGACCTCCAGTGATTTCTGCCAACACTGATATCAACACTTGTGCAGTATGTGAATCTGTTTTGACTTGAGGCAAAAATTACTGCTTCACCAATATCTTGTATTCTTTTCCAAACTGTGTTCTACAGAGCAGTGTTTTAGTCTCTCTGCTAAGTACTCAGCATTCTGTTAGTTTCAAATGTATCTTATGCTGAAGAAAAAATGCTTTTGGAATCACAATATCAGCCATCAGTGTTGTAGAAGCAACGCAGTGCAGAATTTCCATGGTGGAGGTGAGCCTTTCTGATTCCAAACATCTGACTGTTGTTTAGATTCTGGATCATAATGTGTGTTCCATGAATCATCACAAGTGACTGAAGATGATAATAAATTCAGGTTTTGCTCATAAAAAGTTACATTTTGCTGGCATACTTCCATGTGCATTCATTTGTGGTAACTGCTAAGATCATATGGAACCTACCACATACATGCTCAGGACAAGCCTAAATTTCACTGGTACAATCCAGCAAACCCTGGTCATCATTAAGATCACATGGAACCTACCACATACCAACTCAGTACAACCCTGATTTCACTGGTACCCAATAACATGTTTACATCGGAAGACAATTCCATAATGTTGTTCTTCCATCCTGTATCAGCAGTTTGTTTACTAATTTTTTGCTCCCTTTAGTAAGATGCTTCCACTATCTGAAAATGCAGGTCTGCTTGTTACTTCTGCTCTGTAATATCTATAACATTCCTTCCTGGCTCCTTCTGATCTTCAAACAGAATTCTATTTAGCATCCCTACCTTAAAACATATAAAATATCATACCCTGCTGCCAATAAGAAACTGAATCTCATACAAACTGACTGTAATGGCAGAACAATGTTCTTGAGAGCAGAAACTCATAACATTTCAGGCTGCAACGAGACATATTTTCTCAGTCTCGAACTGCTGAAGTGCACTGCCAGTACCATGACTTTTCACACACCCTCTTGCACGTAACAATCCTCTAAGTCCGTGCTTTTCAACCTTTTCCTTGCATACCACTACCACGAAAAGCAAATTGGTGATACCACCCAGTTTTCAATTAAATACATTTAAACAAGTTTAGTAATGTGAATAACATCTTTAAAATTGAATTAAGAAAAACATAATTCCTCAGTAACTTCACATACCACCAGATAACGGTCTGCATACTAAAAGTTGAAAAGCACTGCTCTAAGTTATGCCATCATGCAGCTGAATGGGTAGATAGCAATTTTTTTGGAAAAACACATTGCTCCATCCTCCGCGAAGCAGATGGAAAGAATATGTTTCTCCAAAATGTCTGTAACAATGTACCAGAAGGCAATGTGTTATGAGCCAAAGACTACAGTCTTCACTGCAATGAAGACTTCAAATACCATAATGTTGAATTTTTGAACTACTGGTGATTTTGGTATTCAGTCATTAACAAGGTTTCTTAAAAGAAATACATGTATTAGATGTCATTCTCCGCATTTCCCAGATAACAAAGAGTTGTGGCTGATTACCATTTTTTGCTAGTTGCTGACAAAAAAATATAGCAATTGTCATATTACCTAAGATAATAAATACCTGCAATTTTGAAAATATGTACAAAAATATTTAGGTCTGTGGCACATTATGGATCACTAGATTTGCACTCATCATCATAACCACCTAACACTATTTACAAACCTTACCTAAGATAAACACATGCAATGACGATGAGGAATGCGAAAAAACAAACAGTAATGGAGATGACAAGAGCAATATACGGGATGTCCTCATCATAACTAGGTGATGGTCGTGGAGTGGTGCTGCCCTTTACTGGCTCTGGTAGCAGGAACTGGTTGCACAGATTTGTGTAGTTACAGCATAATATGGATTTGCCACGCATGTGGGGTACCAGGTGGCCTTTACACTGTAGAAAATAGTTATTATTATTATTATTATTATTATTATTACTATTACTGTCATTGATACAGTTGTTACTATTATTGTTGTTGTAGTAGTAGTAGTAGTAGTAGTACACATTTTAGTTCACAGCTAGTCTATAATGTTGTTACAGACTAGCTGTAAGTAAACATAAGCAGATAAGCAGGCACGTACATTCATAAATTTTTGATACTACATTCTCTTTCTGACTAAGGTGTTAATTTTACATGGAAGTAAATGTTTGGATATTGATCTATAAAACTGACTTAATTTTACTATGGATGCCTTTGACCATTTTCTAGAGCTAAGCCAACTGCCCACATCTTTCATGGCAAACTTGCACTTAGCGACTCAAGTTGCCAACAGCATGTGCAAGTTGAATCAGTCAGCAAACTTTCAATTATACGTGCAGAGTATTATTTATTTAAATATTCAGCTATTGGCTTTGGAAGTTTGGGTTTTCACATCTATTCGGTTAGGTTGCAACTGAATGTAATAAAGTTTTACGCACTTATGAGGTTCTCCTTAAATGCAAATCAAATATAATTGGCTGTACACCTCTACTGTTTCTGAAGCCCTGATACCATGGGTTTCTTGGCAGGGCTCCTGCAAGAGGAAATGCAGGATTTTTATTTTGTAGAGCGTGGGGGACTGCATGTATAAGTTTTGAAGAGAGTGCTATAACAGAAATTCTCTCTACTGCTTATTGGGAGCATGTTAAATTTCATTCCAATTACATGATGTATGTGGTTGCAAATAAAAGTAATGAACAAATACAAACATTTTCACAAAAGATGAATAAGCTGCACAGGAAGGCAGGTATACTTTATATGAAGGGTAGGGGTGCAAACATATATGGGGGGACCCAAAAGAAACAAGACTAATCTCAATGCCGCCGAACGTGGAGGAGTGGGAGAAGGACAACGTCAGTGCTTGTTCCCTAGACCCTCAACTGTCAGTAGCGAGATGGACGTCTTCCTGTAACAACTCAATCGGCCGCACGGTCAGTTTTTGTGAAGGGAGTTTTTGTGACCCTGTCGAAATCGTGATGTCTGATTTAAAGGAACAAAGAACTTGTTTGAAATTTTGCTTCCTCCTTGGGAAAACACCCACGGAATCATTAGAAATGCTTCAGGAGGCTTTCAAGGAACAAGCTCTGAGTCGTGCGCGAGTGTTTGAATGGTTTTCTCGCTTTAAAAAGGGGGATTTGAGCATCGAGAATCAACCCCATTCTGGACGCCCTTCAAGCAGCCGGAACGATGAAAACATCACAAAAATCTGCGAAAAACTCAACGAAGACCGTCGTTACACCACTGATGAGTTATCGGAAGTTACAGGAGTGAGTTGGAGCTCAGTTCAGCGCATTCCGACTCAAGACCTAGGCATGAGACATGTTGCAGCAAAATTAGTCCTCCGCCTGTTCACAGAGGACCAACGGAAATCCTGACTCGCTGTGTGCCAGGACTTGAAAAGGGAGCTTGAAAATGACCCAGACTTCTTGTCCAGGGTCATAACAGGTGACGAAAGTTGGTGTTATGGTTATGACCCCGAAAGAAAGCAGGCATCAAGCCAGTGGAAGACTCCTCGTTCACCCTGGCCCAAAAAAATCAGACAGGTGAGATCGAATGTCAAAACAATGCTGATCTGTTTCTTCGACATTCAAGAAATTGTGCATAGGGAATTCGTTCCCAGGGGTCAGATGGTCAACCAGGAGTTTTACCTGGGGGTTTTGAAATGACTGAGGGACAGGGTGCGGAGGACAAGGCCGGAATTGTGGCAATCGGGCGAATGGCTCATTCACCATGATAACGCTCCCGCACACACGGCATTGCGAATTCGTCAATTTTTTACCTCTCAGGGCATGACACTTGTGCCCCATCCCCCCTACTCATCTGACCTGGCCCCCGCCGACTTTTTTTTTGTTTCCCCGAATGAAAAGGGACTTGAAAGGGCAGCGATTTTAAACTTTGGAGGACGTTATCGCAGCTTCGACAACAGCGCTGAACAGCATCCAAGTTGAGGAGTTCCAGAGATGTTTCAAACAGTGGAAACAGAGATTGGATAAGTGCATATCATCAAATGGAGAGTACTCTGAAGGCGACTAATGAATTTTTTGTAATTCATTAAATAAATCAATCACTCATGAAAAAAATCTCATTTTTTTGGGTCCCCCCACGTATATTAACAGTGGAATAACATGTATGGTGCAATACAATTTTCAGACATTACAAGTTGAACTAAAGAGTCAATAATTTAGTTAACCCTCAGTACTGGAATTAAGAGCAAGGTGTGATTTGCAGATGCCCAGAATTTAAATAACAGATGCATAACAAGGTCTTTAACTAGCAATATGTAATCTCCAGCACTTTAAGCATCACACCGTGCATAGCCAAGAGGTACCAAAAAGGTTAACAAAATAAAATAATTTTAAAAAACTTTCATCTGTTTTAACCTTCATAATGAACTCTTGTATATGTATTTGGGTTAAGGTGGTTAACTCAACAATGGCTTCTTACTTTTAGAAATCTTACATTTCTTCTTCCTAACAAAATAGTTACTAATTACCATCCAAACTACCAATTTTATTATATTATTTTGACAAACGGCTATACATTTCAACCACTACCTGGTCATCCTCAGGGCATTCAAAAACATAAAAACCCAAATTACAATTGCAACATCTGTTACACGGTCAGACTGAGGTATCAGTCTTCAATGTTACAAATTCTTGAAACTTTCTTCTTCCTTTTCCTCTCTCTATGACACAGCTCTACGGTTAAGAATACAAACAACAAATGGGGAAAGAGAATGATGAACTTGACAGAATGGTAATGTCATATACATGAGTGCGTTATTGATGTTAAAAGTGTCATGGTACAGTCCTGAATTGCATGCATACTTTTATTATAGTTCTGTGACCTTACAATAAATGACAGTCCCAGACATCAAACATCAGGGGGCTGCACAACATTATTTCAGACTTCACAGCAGCAACTGGAAAGTTATTTAAGTTGGTTTGTGAAATCAGAGAAATGAGGTGGAACAGTGAAGGGAGTAGTAACCAGACTACAAGATGGATGACCAATGGACTGTGATTCTACTCCTGGCAAAGATAAGAGATTTTTCTCTTCTCCACAAACATCCAGACCACTTCTGGGGCTCAGCCAGCCTCCTATCCAATGGGTTACCAGGAATACTCCTGTTGTAAAGCAGTCTGGGCATGAAGCTTACCATTCACCCAATCTAATGCCAAAATTGTAAATAAGTGTACCTATACCTGCACCATCTCATATCTTCATGACATGTGTAAGGATAACTTTACCCTGCTGATTAAAATAAAACTGGAGGGAAAAAAGAGGGCGAGAAATTATAAAAGCACAAATAGTTCTGTGTCCTATGGTTTCTGCTGGTCAAATAACATGGATTCTTTCCATTTCTTATTCTTTCAAAATAATGCGTGATTCAAAATTACATACAAAGTAACAAAATATGTAACTCTGAAATGAACACACCTGTGGGTATGCCAGACCATACTTTCAGACACTAGCCACAGAACATAATAAAATCACAAGAATTATAACTGCATATGTTTGACCTCTACTTTTCAGATTAGAATGCATGTGACCTATAGTATTTTCTTACTCTTCCAGCTGTTTTTACACACTCATTTCAGTTCCTGAAACTATAACCACTGTCTATACAACTTCTTTTAGAAATGCAAGCACACCTGCATGAAACCACTTTCATCAGGAGGAAGGCAACCAAACGTCCGCTCCAACTCAAATCTTGCTGTTTCCGAGTTATACACCTCCTCCACCGCACTGAAGCACTGGCTGCCAGGCTGTCCCACACAAGTTCCATTAGGCTTGTTGTCTGGACAATGGCCATCACAATAACACTCCACTCCAGTTGCTGAAAACAACCCAAATATAATTCTAATTTCAGACCATAATTCCTACAGTGATGCTTCATTCCATATGATAAAATCCAAACTAAATATACACAGCAGGCAGTTCACTCTCACTACAGATCTTCACATGATGAGTGAGGAGCTATGCAGTGTCAAACAGGGCATTAAAAACATGATCACAACCTGCAGCTAGGTTTGTGTCAAGCCTGGGTTCCAGAAAAATGTGTACCCACTTCAGCTTCAAAGAAACAGAGTTGGGCACTTCATGAACAGTGAACTAAATGCATATGTCTGCCAATTTTTTCCTCTTCACAGTTCATTTCATCAGCTCTTATGGAATTCCTAAGATTTTCATCAGCCAGAAAAACTGCCTACATTTAAAGAAATTCATGAAGTTAATATTGATCAAGAGGTACATCAATAGTCCACATTTTCATCTATTCTCTACTGAAAAAACAGTTCATGTGCATGGAAAATACACCCCTCCACTTACAGGAGTTAAACTCTAACCAGAACATGCACATTATCTGTTCAGAATCAAGAACCCATCACAGCAGACAGTATTTCCATTTAGTGAACAGCTTTCTTTCACACAATATTTCTGCAGAAATTGTGCATCTGTCCTACTGCAACTCCATATCATGCATAGGACTACATCCATTCATTCCTTGGCCTTACGCCATTTTACCTGGGCTCATATCACACAAGTCCCTGACACAAAGTTGTGAGCTTGTACTTCTGCTTCAGTTTACACGTCAGTTATCACATGACTGACACAGGACTAAGGTGTTGCACAGAGTGAGGTCACTAAAGCGTATCTTAATAGTTCGGGAGTGAAGTGACTGTTGGTTTCTAGTATATGAATTTTGAGTTCGAGGGAAAAAAGGAGATTGTACAAATGGTAGTTGATTAACTGGACAAGTGCAGACTTTCTACCTCAGATGAAAATAAATAAATGAATTAAAAAAAAACAGTGAGGACTATCAGATTTGACGAACCCCACCCGTACCCCTTAAGAAGTCTCTCCTAGCATACTGAGCGCGTCAGGGCACAAAATGTACATAGGGTGATCGTGTACAATACTAAGAAGATTCTGTAGAAAGATGCAGTTACAGCAGTATATGTGTGTATGACACTAACTGAAGGCACAGCTGATACAGCCTTACCAAATGGAAGCTACAACCAGTCTACATCTTTACAGTACTGTTCAATTAGAAGACAATTAGATAATGTCAAACTACTGAATGTGACAGAGTGGATGGCAACATTTTCTCTGAGACACATGGCCTTAACTAAATGGTCAGTACTACCAGACTTTCAACAACACCCTGCTAGTGTTTTATCAGCACAATAAAAGCTTACCACTGGACCCTAAAAGCATATCACTGGACCCTACTCTAAGCCAATTATATTAATTTCTCACTATAACAGTCTACTTCATATAAGCACACGAATAATTATTTCACATCTGTATTGTTTCTGTCTCCAAGCAAAACACATAATTCCTTTGGTCATCTTACTGAGCATGGCATATTTATTGTTCAGAAAATCTGCACTTCTGTAACAGATAGTGATCATGACCAATAAAACAGACACAGTATACTTGGCTCTTCCAACTATTCATATATTCATCTACCTTTCTTACACAGCATCTAATTGAAGGGTAGCCTGGTACCATAACCTGTTACTGCAAGCCTGGCAGCTATTTTGTTGCTGCCGAAAGCATGCATAACAGCATGTGGAAGCCAGGCTATTTCCATCATCCTGATCACTGAAATCCCAAACCAGAAATTTTAATAAGTCCTTTCTTTACATGTTCCTCTCCCCTCTCCCACCCCCCAATATCTTCTTCCCACTACACTCTTTGATAACTGTTAACTGTACTCTTCAAGCATAATTATACACTATTTTCCTCTTGTATTTTTGGTGTATCAGTTACTGGTTCCACACACACATAAAGAGCATGATTATTAAGCTTTCCAACTTTCCTGGTCAGTGCTCTACTTACCCTGTGTTGTCAAAATAAATAGAAAAAAAAAAAAAACTATTCACAGTGAGATTTCAGGTTCTCTTGACATTGACCCTAAAGGACACCCTTCTGGGGTGTGACACTGTGTAGTCTGGCACAGACTCAATTACACTGTATCACATCCCAGAAGACAGTATTCTTCAGTCTAGTGGTAATCCATATATTATTTCTTCATTCACAAGTTCTTCCCAGAATATTATATTAATAAGTAAACTGGATGGACTTTGCACTTATTCCCAGTTACAACACAGCAAATGACAACATAATAGTGATAAAACAGCACACTTTCAGGACCCTTTCCCTTCTTAGATGATGAACTCCCATCCGTTAAATGACACACACTCAACAAGAACCTGCCCACCAGTCAATATACAGCTAAGGTACTACTTATTGCTCTGATATGATTCTACTTTAATAAAATCTGTTGTTCCAAGATGTTACCTTCAGGACAATCAGTATGGTACATCTGACAGAAAGGTCAGCAGACGCAAGTAAATGTCAGGTCAATTCAACCACTATCTCATTTCATTAATGCAAATGATTAATGGGCAAGACCATTATCTTATTAAGCTCCTCCCAGACAGTAATTTGTCCAGCAGGAGATGGGTGACATATACATACAGTCATGCTCATAACAAAAGAACTTCTTTACTGAGAAGAAATTCGATATGAACTGTCAACTTTCAAATGATCAACAAAGGAAACTAAAAGCAGGTATTCCTCAACTCTTCAAAAAGAACCCCCTGTAATTTCATTCATGAAAGATTTTCCAAACTCAAGAACACACATTACTTGAAAGAGGAATTAATATTTCAAAGTGAATGGGAAACTGGACAAGGCATTCAAGATTTCCATTTTATTTGTCAATATGACAATACACGAGCTATAACAATGCCTTAAAACATTCTACAGCCACATCTTTCCTGGTGTTTTCTAATTACATTTCATAACAACAAGAAGGTTAGCACAAATATAATGCTACAACTAGGGTGTTACTTGATTTTGAGTTCCTTTAAGACCGGCCAAAAAGAGCATTTTCATCCAGCTCTACCAACATACATCACTGCAGGGTCTACAAGTGGTGCTAATGGTGCACTTGCCCCACAAATCTGCACTTCCATTTGACATTACAAGAATATAAGAACTGCATTTCTATGTTATCCTGACCGTGGGAAATCAGAAGGTAAGGCGCTAATTTGTAACCCAATGCCATAATGCCCATACCATGTTTTGTGAAAATCATTCAGTTGTACAAATTCTCAGGTTTTCACAGCAGAATAGCTGGCATTTCCATTCTTCTGTGAAGCACTGCTGGGTAAATGATTCCTGACATTTTGAGACAACACAGTGGTCTCAAATGCTGGGAACCAATTACCCAGTGACATTGCATCATATTCAGCAGAATGGAAACTTAAATCATTCCACTGGTTCAAAAGTTGGAGACCACACAGGCAGCATGGTGATCTCAAAAGCATTTTTCATTCCTTTTTTTGCTAGAAAGAAAGCTAGAAATTGTTCATCACACAGAAACTGATATTTTACCTAAATACAAACCATAAAGAAAAAATAAGTTTAGGTCTCTAGACACAATATGCTACTCAATGTATTTGCTAACAACAGTATTTAATATTATCCTGCAAAATACCATACCAGTAATGCTGATTCACTGGGCAACAAATTTGTTCCTGCAACAAGGGTTACGAGATATGCGAAACCACCAGGAAAGTACGCTGATGTACTGGGCCTTTATTTTATCTGATAACCACAGCTTATCATTTCTCACCATATAAGTGCATCTAACTGCAGGCAATAAAGATTACAAAAAGGACACCTCTGAATATGTAATAACAGCTGTAATGACAGTGTCACAGTATTGGTTCTGATAAAGTACTTCACACAACCTTACATCACACCACATACAGCTCTTATTGCACATCTTTTTATACAATTAATCAATCAATCAATCAATCCATTGGCATGTGCAGAATGCGGTGATTCCTTGCCGTTCTCAGGAGCCTCTTCCATTCCTCCCTGTCATACACTTTTTCCTGCCACTCCTCTCCACCGACCATTTTTCCATCCTCCCTCACTTCATCCAGCCATCTGTTTCTTGGTCTGCCTCTTGGCCTTGTTGTTTCCAAATTCATATACAATACTCTTTTGGGAAATCTACTTTCTTCCATTCTCTGTACATGTCCAAACCATCGTAATCTATGCAGCCTTATTGTCTCTGTTATAGTAGGTTTTTTGATATTTGCATAAATTTCTTCATTCGTTAATATCCTCCAATTTTCTTTTTCATTATCATATACTGGGCCTAAAATTCTTCTATGATAATTATTGCACTTCATAATTATTTAACAATGATAACAACAGCACATGAATAACACAATAGCAAAATTGTAGGTAACAAATGACAGTTAGGTGCCCGAGAAATTTATATCAGTGAAGCAGGCAAGAAAAACTAAATCCTAAGGGCCAGGATAACTAATCATGTATAAAACACTTGTACGTTCTTCCAGTGTCTGAAGTTCACATATGCAGTGTGGATCATCTGTGAACATATAGTTTTAAATACGTATGTGTGCGTGTACAACTGGTATGAGTTGCTTGGTGACAAGAGTCATGGCTTTCTTTTTAAAACAAGGGACCTAAATGGAACAAAGGCTATAAGATGAGGAGAGAACCACAACATGCAATTTTAATAACGCTTAATAAATGCTAATCAGCTCCAAAGCTCACTGAGGAAAAGACTGTGAAGCACACTAGGCCTTATAAATTCTTACAGAACTACCTGTGTATGCTTGGAGAGGAAAGCATTCAATTTATAAGGCATATACACAGTTTTACATTCCAGACAACTGTAGCAAGGTTTTATTATTGGTGATAATTTAAGGACCAAGAAACACCATCATATTTAACCCTCCAAAGTTCAGTGGCAAATATACATACCATCTGCTTAAAAAAAACTGCATTCTACCCACACAGTGTATTTATATGTTTTGTACAATTCTTGGAATAATTGGCAACTCCTCCCATGGATAACAATAACTGCTCTGCTCTTGTAACAGAGATGGGCTGTATTATCTGCGATGTAGAAACTGAAGTTTTATATGTAGTTTCAATAAATGTCAGTCGTCACAGGGTTAACAAAAACAACAAATTAATTTCTAGTTATACATTATTCTCCTGAAGAAGGATGGGAAGGGAATTTCTACTTGTGATAACAACTTACCTTACCAGTTGGTTTATTTACAACATGTTGCCCATTATGCTGATACCTTTCAAAATATGATTTTGGGACCAACTCCCTGAAAAAAGAAATCAAATTATTGATATCAATAAATCTATGTTTTTCAAATTGTTTACCTGTACAGCATACCTGACAATGCAAAATGGTGACTAAATACCACACCAAAGTAAAATACAACAAATATAAACTAATGCTATTACCAGACGTTCTTTACAAAATAAAAAAAAACCATTTTTGGACATATTCATCCATAACAAAGCCTATTTTACATATGACCACAGATAAACTTCTTCATGCATCCTATAACATGTACCACAGATTCTGTTGCAATTAAATATGGGAGACTGCATGCACTGTATTCAGAATCATGCATTTCATTGGATTCAGACATCTTGCATCAACTGTGACACATGCTGCTACATCTGTGAGGCGTTCAGCAGATCCAGTATCTTCTTATTACACAAAAATGGTCATAGTTGTTGGATACGCTTCACAACACAACAGCTACGGGAACCTTTGGAAACAAAATGTATAAATTCTGTTTCTAATACCAATACTGTACTGACAAGAGCAGTGACAATGTGGACACTAAAATGTACTTTTGTGTTAAATTCATATGTCTTCCATGTTACATCACATATAGAAACATTATCACAGTCTAGTCTGTATGAATAATTTTTCAGTTTTTCCAGTGTTAAAAATTTCACACACAAGAAATTTACTTACCTGTTTAGGCGAAGGTCCAATACATAATCTTTCCCATTTATGTCATAGCCTATCGTCAGGTCATGTATGTGACCACCACCCTGCAACAAAACAAGCATTATCGACATATTGAACAATCCGGCAACAGACAACATTCACGTACATGCCACTTTACTGGAAGTGCATGTGACCAAGCAAACATCTTGCTGTAGCAATGGGCGGAACCACGTTCGAACGTCAG
>Ga0268261_10001079_pt1 | contig 18375 bp, 11 predicted proteins | sample TergutNc150P1_FD_190353 | JGI IMG/M metagenome (GOLD analysis project Ga0268261, IMG submission 190353) | Nasutitermes corniger P1 segment gut microbial community from laboratory colony in Florida, USA - Nc150 P1 (SPAdes) (version 2) | ecosystem: Host-associated > Arthropoda: Insects >...
GGATATTTGTCTGTTGTGAGTGTCGTGTGTTGTCAGGTAGAGGTCTCTGCGACGAGCTGATCACTCGTCCAGAGGAGTCCTACCGACTGTGGTGCGTCGTTGTGTGTGACCTAGAAACATCAAGAATAGGTGCTCCATATATATATATGACATTAGTAACCTAAGGGTTAATCACTCAGATGAATGAAGTTGGTGCGTTATTATAAAGACTATAATATGTTCTTTGTTCCAGACATCTAAAGCCAAATCTTCAGTGTCCAAGTCAAATAGTAGTGTGAGTGTTCTTGGTGTTGGTCCCACTGCGTTGCTGGCGAAACCGGTCTCAGCTGGTAAGGTTATGAATTATGTAATGCCTACACAGCTGGTAACTAGCAATACACATGAGTTCTGTGGTGCTTACGTGACTGTTCATTTCAGTTGTTGGAACACCAGTACCACTGATTCCTCTGCGATCCACGACATCGGCCAAACTTGCAGGGTCATTCCCCCCACCAGTAACAAGAGGCACTGCTCCTCGCCTTGTGGCTGCTGGTAAGACTGTAAAAGCCTACTGTAGCCCATATACTGACATACAAGGCGACTTTGGGCGAAAGAATACCCTAATTTTTTTTATTAAAATTTTAAGTTTTGAGATTAAATCAAATTCATAGCACCATTTATGGTATTATCACCCACACAGTAGTCTGAATTGCTGGTGTTTACTTGCTGGTGTTCATGCTACATTAGCTGTTGCACATGGCATGTGATGTTATGCTCATTCTGACAGATTTGCCATTAGTGTGTGTTAATTTTGGTCATGCCGTCCCACTCTGCGTTATAATGTCAGTTTTAATTACATATACTAAGAATGACTTTCATTGAAAATATTGAGGATGGGAGTTAACCTTTATCATATGACCTTTTAAATTCCATCTTAACTTTATTATGGCCAGGTATTTTTCAATTTAAATGCCCATTTGTGCACCTCTTTCTGTTGTAAGTTTAATTTATACATTATATAAGCTAGAAGGTGCAAATAAAATTTACACTGCTAAGAAAGTTTCCTTTTACCATTACTCAGAGTTTTAAAATAGGTCTCCTCTTTTAAGCAGCTTGATTTATGATCTCTTAAATTTATTCTCACTCATGTTTAAGTTCCTAATAGTATCAGTACAAAAATCTGTGAGGGAATATAGGAAGTACATTGTGTTGCTAAGTTGGAAAGCTACGTCATTATTGCATCTTGTATGCGAATGGCAGTGTTCCGGTGTCTACTGAATGATGGAGCTGTGTGTTATCAAGAGTCAGAGATTGTGGTTCAGTGATGTTCTATATATGCCTTAGAATGCAGTGGGACATTTAACTGGTCAGATCCTGAAGTGAATGGTGCAAAAAAGGTCTGATGACAATTTTTCTTCATTCCGATAAATCACGAGAAAATCCTTTCCCTGCTCTTTAACTTTTAGGAGATGGCTTTAAATGCCAGTTTCATCTGGTGACAGTCTGTGTTTTTCTGACATAGTGTGGACATTAAAATTGCTAGCAAGTAAACACACACAAACAAGCATATGGCATGCTCGGCCATTTGCCAGTACCTTATAGAGACCAGCATATGGCCTTGTAGGATGATAAAAAAAAGTTAATTTTTATTGGTCTTAATACTTATAATCAGGATTCAGTGTACAGTGATTGCATTGAATATCTTCATCCCTTATTTCTTAATTGTGGGGATCTGTACATAATTTTTGTGATAATTTCATGTTTATGCCTATCTTCCACTTAGCATTTTGGTATCTCTCCTCTCAGAGAAACCCAGCATTTTGGTATCTCTCCTCTCAGAGAAACTCATTGTCACAACATACCACTGCAGGAAGATCAGCTGACCAATAGCAGTTTATGAAACAGTATATACCAAAGAACTATATGTTATTTTTGTTAAACATCTACAATGAATGTGATTCTATTTGTGACTCATTCACTGACAGGCCAAATGGGTGTGGATTTTGAAAAGGGTTTGTAAAACAAGCAGAGATGTTTCTGAAGGGACTTCATTTGGATCCATCTCATTTCATTGGTTTGAGAAGCAGCAAAATAAAAGTGCTGCTTGGAGATGTCTATGAAAAATCATGACTATTACCTTCTAGGGGTGTTAGTAAACAAAATTACCCCTCAGAAATGGGCAGTTCAGTTGGAAGTAAACCACAAGACAATCCCTTAAACCTATAGAAGTGTTTAAGACATATGTGGGTAAGAGTTCTGTTATAATGAATATACAAATCTTAATAACATCATGACATAACAGGACATTGTTTCCTCTGTCCAGCATAAAAGGTTACATATTAGAGGAGACTCTTGTCCCTTTAGAGTGATAAAGTGTAAGGGATGCACAGCAGTTGAAACATCATGTGGAATTTAAGGGTCAAATGTGTATAAGACCCCTGCTTTTTGGGCACTCTCTTTGGGCATAAAAGAATGCCGTGTATGCTAGTACATAAAAAGATAAAGTTCACTCTGGAATAGGCCACAAATGCCCAGAGGGGGAAAAGGTGTATAGCTCTACTCTTTCTTTAACCTTAGCGCTGGATGGGGGGTGGGTGGTCAACACCACGCCCCTGCTGCTCTACCCCAGGAAAGACTGGGTTGCCATTATATAGGAGGCTGGTTGGGCCCCAGGGCCGGTCTTGACAGGTGCGGGAAATCTCGCCCCCCACCAGGATTCAATTCCCGGACTGTCCAGCCTGTAGTGAGTCACTATGTCGACTGTGCTATCCCGGCTAGTATATTCTAGTATGTAGTATGTTGTATATACTACATACTATTTGGTAGGCATTACTCTCTTATGGAGTAGGATATCTTTGCCATTTTGTACCTCATTTAAATCTGAATTAATTAATTAATAAGTTGTTACTGAATCATCTGACCCCAACAAAAATTAAAGTGACAACCCCAAAGACTGGTTCTGGGTGCCCAGTGGAAGTTCTTTCCCCAGGGTGTGGAGCTATATCTCTACACCCCTTCTGTGCCTTTATGATGTGAGCAGGAACAACTTTACCTTTACTTTATTCTCAGTAAGGAGCAGTTTATGTAGTGCACCTAAAATGGTTATGATGTATAGTTACATGTAGCAGGCCAGTTAGTCTCAGCATTCAACAGGATGCTTAGATTTCAGAATAATAGTGCCATGGAAACTACAGAGGGTTTATTATACCTTCATTGTGCATCATGCAGGTAGATCAGATTTGCATGCCTGTTGAGTATGTTCTGAACGCATTACATTAGACTAAGTATAAATCTGGTCATTTGTAATGATTTTCATCCTGTTTTGTTGTTTGCAGTATAAACATTAAACCAATATCTGTCGAAACACAACTGAATTCTATTTATTATATAGAACTACATGTTTGGACCTTATCTCAGGTCATCCTTAGGTTCACAATTCATTGTGTTTTAAAGACCAGTTGTGAACCTGAGGATGACCTGAGATAAGGTCAAAACATGTGAAATGGAGTTTAGTTGTGTTTGGACAGATGCTGATCTAATTTTTATAATAATTCTGTTCTGTGACTGGGCAGTGAATATATGTGATCTTCTTTCTGTATATAATGTTTTAAATGTGTCATATTTTTGTAGCTGAAAAACGTGCAGCAGCACAGATGGCAGCTGCATCCAGCACAAAGACCACAATGTCATACACAACTGCAATCATGACCTCTGGAAAACCAACAAAGATGGTCACAAGTACAACCACGCAGACATTTGCTGCCAAGCTGACAGAAGCTGCAGCGACCTTGCAGCTTCCATCTGCTGTTGCTTCTGTGACTGTTTCTGGAAAGTCTCGAACAGTCTGTCACTCCCAGATGGGGACAACACAGTCCATGTCCACCACATCTGCACCTTCCCAGGGTTCCTGCCAGCAGCAAGTAAACATAACTGCAACAGCATCCACTGTTCCATCACCAAAACACCACAGACCATTGCCTGCCTCATCTGCACCCCCTAGCATCCCTGGGCAGTACCAGATGACTCCTGGCAAAGCTCCATTCTCATCAACAGGTCCTATCTCTATGTCAAATCCACCTCAAGTACCTTCCGCCATTGTCCCTGTTGTGCCTTCTGTTGCAAGTTCCAGCAACCAGGGTAGAAGCAGTACTCCTCTAAATCAGCCTGCTGACCAGCAACAGTCACAGCAGCAACAGCAAGCAGTTCCAGTTCCAGCCAGTACTCCATTGGAGTACTCCCTGTTTAATGACACATTTACCAAGGTAATAATTAGCTAATAATATGGTACACAGTCTTCCTTGAGTTGGTAGCTTTTCAGATGATCCAAGAATTCCCTATGTTATTTTAGAATCTAGGAGTTTATTTTCCAAATCTAACTCTTTGCCTTGACATGGTTCAGTCTAGTTCACACATGCCCTCTTTCCTTAACATTCATTTTAATATTATCCTCACATAATCACTTCTTCTTCTTCCAGGTGCTGAACTTCCTAGTTGAAAGTTTTGGTTTTCTCACCAACCTCTTTCCACTTCCCTCAATCCTGGATGCAGGCTATCCAATTTTTTATCTTCATTTGGCAGATGTCCTGTTTGATGTTATCCTACCATCTGTACTTGGGTCTTCCTTGTGATCTTTTGGTTAGAGGTTTCCAATTAAATACCTTCTCAGCTGTTCTGGTATCTGGCATTCTTTGTACATGACCAAACCAACTTAGTCTTTGAGCTTTAATGTAATTAATTATATTTTACATTATCACTTACGTATCACAGTTGTTGTGTTTTTAAGGCTTTCCAGTAAAATGTTGTATGTATGTTCTTTGGCTGCCCTTTTGTGTTACATTCGAGGTCGGTCTGGACAGTATCCAGCCATTTTGAATATCTCGAGAACTGGTCATGTGGCCTTGATGTAACTTGGCAGCCAGTTAGAGGAGACTTTACTATGCATGCGTGAACAGTTACTCTCCCATGGGGCAAGTCAATCGGCAGTGAGATGCCATTAAGTGAGCTTGTGTACTGTGTGACCATCGCATTCAAAATGACCAACCGAGTAGATCAGCGTATCTGCATCAAGTTTTGCTTCAAACTTGGACATTAATCCGCGGACACTGTTTGAATGATTAAGAAGGCTTTCGGGTATGATTTAGTGAGTGAAGGCCAGATAAAATTGTGTTACTAATGCTTCAAAGATGGCCGGAAATCCGTTGAAAGCGATCCACGTTTTGGAAGGCCTTCAACAAGCAGAAAACCCAAAAATGTTGAACACATGCGGGCTGTAATCAACAAAAATTGGCAATTAACAGGCTGAGAATTAGAAGAAGATCTGGGGATTCCAAGGACTCTTGTTTTAGAGATTTTGATGGAGGATCTTGGCAAGAAACTTGGCAGCAAAATTTGTTCTGCGGCTCCATCACAAGAGCAGAAGGAATTTCATGCTGAAGTTGCACAGGACTTGCTTGAAACCACTTACAAAGACCCAGATTTCCTCAAAAACGTCATAACCAGAGATGAGTCATGGGTCTATGACTATGACCCTGAAACAAATGCCCATTCTTCCCATTGGAAGTCGCCTGCGTTTCCGCATCCAAAGAAACACAGCAAAGTTGGAGCAATGTCATGGCCATGCAGGCGGTTTTGTGTGTGTGTGTGTGTATATATATATATATATATATATATATATATCATGAAGGTGGTGTCCACCAAAAGCACACTCCTCCAGGCCAGAAAATAACTAAGGAGTACTACATCAAAGTCCTTCGCCAGCTGAAGGATGCAGCAAGAAGAAAACAGCCACAGCTGTGGGCAAATGGTGACTGTCAGCTTCATCATGACAATGCACCTGACCATTCTGCAGCTCTCGTGCAGGTTTTTTTTTTTTTTGGCAAAGCATCACATCACTCAGTTCTGTCAGCCTCCCTCCAGCCCAGATTTGGCTCCCTGTGACTTCTGGCTTTTCCCAAAGCTGAAATCGTTGTAGAAAGGAAGGAGATTTCAGACAGCGGATGACATTAAGGAGAATGTAACGAGATAGCTGATGGCGATCCCGAAAAAGGACTTTGCAGATTGTTTTGAAAAGTAAGGAATGCTGGTATAAGTGTGTATGGTCCCAAGAGTAGTACTTTGAAGGGGACTAAGGTGCCATTGCCCTAGGTAAGTTACTTTTATATATATATATGTGTGTGTGTGTGTGTGTGTGTATGTGTGTATGTGTGTGTGTGTGTGTGTGTGTGTGTGTGTGTGTATATATATATATATATATATATATATATATATATATATATATATATTAAATGGCTGGATACTTTCCAGACACCTCATATGCATCCTGTGTTGGTGGCCACATATGCTTTCTTAAATTTTGCTGACTCCTCCCAATAATCACTGGCTACTCTCCCCTTAGTGTCAGTGTTATGTTAGTTAGATTGCAGCCTGTGAAACTAGCCTTACTATAGCACATCCAGCACTTTCAGAAGAAAGACAAATTTTCATCTGGCAACAGTGTGGCACCACATAGTGGGATAATGCCAGCTGCCAGGGTTCCAGGCTAAAAGTTAAGCATATGACCACTATCAATACGCCGTTACATTTTGAATTAGCTGTCTGTTATCGTGTTGTCGAGCAGAGGGTGTATACCCACTTCTCTATAAAGAAATGGCCATCCATAATTTGCCTTTGCATTCTTTTTCAGAGGCAATATCCTTTCGATACAAACTGACACTCTTAAAATTTCTTTAACATTGATGCTTTTACTTGCATTCCATTCAGCATTTATTGGGGTTTTTCTTCTAATATGAAGGATCGTTACATGCAAAGCTGTTTCTTGTGCTCTGCAACTAAGCACTTATGCATTTGTATGATTTACAGAACCAGAATTGTTTGTTTTTAGCACTCAGCACTTTGTCAGTTTAACAGAACAAAGGATATGTTAATGTGTAAGAAGTCAGCCTAGAAAAACTGAAGCTGATAATAGAGTAGAGCTAATCTTAAAAATAAAATGTGTGCATGTTATACGTAGTAGAAGGCAAATGAGTAAGTTATGAATGACTGTGTCCAATTATTTTCACTTTCTTAAAGTAACAAACACTTATTTTGGTTGTATAATTGAAATCAGTATGAGTTAAAAGTGGAAGATTAATTAAATGCAAATTATTTACAGTGACCCAGAATGTATGTAAACAAAAAGATCTGGAGAAAAAATGAACAAACATACCATGGCATTGCAGTGGCACAATGCATTTGGTATTCGACAATAAGTAGCTTATAGTGAAGTGCACTTCTGTGAAGTTAGAGTTAAGATGTCCCTGCAGTATGATCTCTTTGCTGCCGAGCAGTTGAACTGTAGTGAGGCCATCTCTATTGCACTAAGCCTGGCAATTTATTCAAGACCTTCAGAAAAGTGGCATAAACTTGATGGTAGCAAATACAAATTAGTTTTTATTTCATGTTTTGTGTGGTGTAATGAGTATTGTTGCTGTCTGTCATGATAACTGACTGCAAGTAGAACCTTACAAGATCAATATGGCAGACAAGAATGTGGTTTTGAGCCACTTAAATTCATTTCACAATCATCTTGCAAGATATGTTTTAATATCATATTCCTATTTCATTCTGGGTCATATGTTGCTACTTAAAAAGACAGATTCTTATCAGAGTTCCGTCTGTATTTCCTTATTATTTGCTGTTTAACTCACTTGTGCATTCTCCATTTTCTACCAATATCATCTCTCTCAACCTTTTAACACTTACAAATGCCATGATAATTTAAAAATGAAGTATTCATTTCCAGAGATGTGGTGGTCCACTGTTGGGACCAGAATCATAATGGGTTTCTGATCCAATTTTAAGCAAGTCTTTCAAGCTGTTTGCTTACCACTTGTTCAATTTGCATATTTGCTTGTTAGTCAGTGGAATAGATGTGTTTATCTAACTTGCAGCTGGTTTTGCAGTTATTTTAAAAGACACACATTCATGACTAACTTCACTTGAAATAACAGTTTATCTTTCAAAGAGTGTGCATAATACTTGCCGAAAGTGTTTCTCTATATTGCACTGCAATTGACATTTTCCTTCAGGTTACACAGCAATCAATGTGGGGCCGAGATAATGAAAACTCCCAGAAAGGAATGAATTTCGCAAGTGTAGCTGCAACAGGAGCAGTAGCTAATAATGGAGTTGGAGCTACGGGTGGAAAATTCATTGATAGTATCCCACCACAGGTAAAAACTTAAATGACTGTTGCATATTCTGGATTCTTGAATCATTGAAGACCAGAATCCTGTATACATGTCTCTTACGCAGGTGGATGCGGCCAAGGCTCCAGGTTACCGTGGCACTGCTGTTTGCTCTCCTGTGTCCTCAAAAACAAGCAGCAACAGCACAACTCCTCCTACCCTGCCATTGGCTCCAGGATCATCATTTCAGGGTGCCAATGTTTTCTCAGCAGAGCAGTGTGTTTCTCATTCATCAGGCCCTGTGATTACTATGGCTGCCAAGCAGCCATCGCTACAAGTAACCCACAGTGGTCTCACTGTTACACGTCCTGGCTCAAGTAGCAACACACTTGACATTCATCCTAACTCTGTAAATTCAGGAACAAATCTCAGTGTCGGAATTGTTGGTCAGCAGCCATCTTCTCATATGGATGTGAGTGGTGGCACTTTAGCACCATCCCCTTTTGGGAATCGAGCTGTCTTTCAAAGTGGTGGGGAGCTTCCACCTCGAACAGTAGTTTCCAGCCAGCAACATGGCATCATGGTGTCATCATCTCAGTCAACACTTGATCATGGTGCTTTGTATACCCCAGTTTCCACGCCAGCATATGGACCTGACCCTCAGAGTCACAATGCAGCTCTGCTCAAGATGGTGCCTGGAGGAAGTGATCCCCAGTCAACCCCACAACAGCAGCAACCACAGCAACAGCCACAGCAGCAACAGCAGCAACAACAACAACATCCCATGCTAAGTTCCTATCATCACCAACATTCACATCACCATCCCATGAATTATTCCCAGCCAAAGCCGAATTTGGGTGTTTCCTCATCCCAGGTGACCACAAACACCACAGTCACCATGTCTCGTCTGAATCCAAGTGCACCTGACTTCTCCCTGCACCTAGCCAACAAACCTCAGCAGCAACAACAGCAGCAGCCTCCACCACCACCTCCACCTCAGCAACAGCAGCAGCCACAACAACCACAGCAGCAACAGCCTGTGCCACCGCCACCACCTCAACAAGGGGGCAGTATGTTTAGTGCCACTGCAACATTCCACCAGAGAACGAGCATGTTGCCTCCTTCATCTCTGCAGACTTCAGCATCTGCTCTAGGCACTATGTTGCCCAGTGTTTCTTTCCCACTAGGAAAATCCTCTCTTGGCCCTTACCACCACCAGCCACTGCCTGGCCCTGGCCCAGCTCCAGGTCCTGCTGCAAATGGCCAGAGGTGGCCCCTGTTCCAGGCCCAATACCACCACCCACATCACCCCCCTGATGTTATAAATCAGATGAGTTTTTCTGGTAACATGGCACACCTAGCATCCCTTGCAGGGTTAACACACCCTGGAAACAGTGGTGCTGCAGTGGATATATTAGCAGGGTTGGAGAATGGAGCTATGGTAGGAGGAGGAAATTCTCCTGCAATGTCCCCATCATCTCCTGCCAGTGCAAATCCTGTCCCGGCAAATGAACCAAACCACCACAAACTGGAAGATCGCAAAATTCCACCGCGACCCATTGGCACAGAACGTGCCAGTTGGAAGAATAATTATGGAAACATAAGTGGAGTGGGGGCTGGTGCAGACCTAGACCCCAACTGGATGCTCTCTGGAGCTGAACCTAAGATGCCTGTCTCATCATGGATTGGCACTGGGATGAGCCACACTATGGAGAGGCACCAGATTTATAGGGCTAGTGCGTCACACTATGGCCGATTGCCCCAGGCGGACGAACTGCAGCACATGATGGATGCAGGCTTTCAGGTACACAAGTTGGATCTACAGAAGCATGGTACATTGCTCTGGTGTGTGCAGTGTGCATGTATCATAGGCATGAAATGAGTCATTACTGGGAGGTACAGTCATATTCTTGGGTTTGACTGTGTGTCACTTGTGAAATAATGCATGAAGGGTTGGTGTAAAGGCTTAACACATTCAGACCTGTCTGACAGCCCTGGCAGTTCAAGGAACTGAGTCTTGCACAGGTTGTACGTACCCTGTACCTCTGGTATTGTTAATTTGAGATGTGAGGTTAGCAATAAGAAACTGCAATGGAAAAAGCAGCATTCTTTTGCCCAAGAAGTTCAAGATTTGTCACTGTGTTGTCTGAAATGTATCTTTGTCATACCTGATAACTGAGAGCCATCTGACTGACACTGCAAGTACATATGTTGCACCATGCACTGTTTGGGAAATATTTGGCTGTAGGCATCTTGCATAGAAAAGTGTTTATAAGTATGTGACTGACAGTCTGAATGTGTTAAAATGTCTCATAACCTCTTAAGATTATTTTATTCCTCTTCTGTTTGGGTTTTGGCTGTAGCTCTTTCTAGGTACTATTACAGCATTGTTGGTGTTGGTCATATGCTTTGTTTCTTTTTTTTTCTTAAATTAAATAGTAGTATCAGTGTTTCTGTTCATGTATTTGTTGTTACTTGAGTAAGAGACCCAACTTATGTCTAGAATCAAAGTCACACCTTTAACTTTCAAGATAAAAAAAAAATGTGTGTATTAACACATTGAAGACTGTACAAGTTTGCAAGAAAAATTAACATCCATTGTAAAGCATTATTTCATGCAGACCTGTGTAATCAGGGCCAGTTAAGATCTGTTCATGAAGAATGGGTTTGAATTTCATGTAATAATGTTGACTGTGAAGTAAAATATATTAGCACTGCACACCTGCAGCACTGATGGGAAGGATTCTTGAAACCCATCATATTATGTTACTACTGTTGATTTGTACAGCAAATTGACAGATCTGGACCATAAAAGAAATGCATATGACATACGTGTCTGTTTTAGTCTGGGTGTTGGTGCTGTTTCTCAGGTAATAAGTTTGTGCTGGTTTTTGCTTTAGATACGTAAAGTGCTGTAAGTATAGCATGCACATCCACTTAACATGACTGATTCCCATGTTTCTTCAGTAGTGATGTGTTTGCATAATAATTTGATTTCTCTGCATTTTGTCACTTAAGTAAAAATTGCCTTAGAAATTAAACCTTGAATCCTATTCTTGTACATGTTCACATTTCTCACTGCCTCTCATATCGTTCCCACAAAGACATCCTAGCACTATATACCTATAGGCTTTGTATAATGTTTTTGTTGCAAGATGAAGGGTGATCATGCTTGGCAGTAGTGTGTGTAGCCGAGGTGTCCACCATATTTCCAAAAATCTTGGTGCCAGAAGGGCAATGTGAAGCAAATTCCATTCTCAGTACCCATAATTCTATAGTGATCTGTGGTACTGTTATCTGTTGCTCTCTACTTGGTACATGTGAACTGATACACATTTTTGCATGTAAGGAAAAGTACTGCATTAACAATTCTGAGTGTCTTATGTGCCATCTCTCAACATTCAGTCTTGCAGGTGACCAGGTCTGGGATTTGTGCACCCCTGGTCTTGTGTGTAACAGTTTCAGTTAATCACTGGCATTTATTTTACTTTTCATTCATGTATGACAAGTAGCTGTTTTGTAGCAGTGAGCAACCAAATGGCATTTATTTTCTATTACTGTGTGGGTTTTTGTTTTTCTGTCTATCATTTCCAAGTGCATGAACACTGCACATCTTAAGAGGTGGCTTGTTAGTGACAGAAATATTGAGCCTCTTCTTTGCCAAAGCATTGAAATGACAGTAGAAAGTACTAATAATTTTCGCAAGTAATAGTGGTTACACCTAAGATAGAAATAGTTTTAAAATGAGGGATTTTATAATGCAGCCAGCAGGGGGTTCCTCTTTTGGACATGGAGAAAAGACCAAAATAATCCATAATATAGCCTTTGCAGCAGTTGCCAACATTTCTTCATGTTTTTGTAAATTAGAAGCTCTTTCAAGTCTTTGATGTTTTGCTTGTATATTTGCCAACTGGGTTCTTGGAAATGCTAGCAGCAGAAACAAACAGATATGCCAAACAAACATCATAAAATGAAAAATACAAGGTTAATACGTGTGACAGCAGCTGGTTTTCAGTTGTGTCTGATGAACCAGCAGTATGCTTCTTTGCCCTTTGCGTGACTGTGACAGAGGTAAAGAATTCATCATTGCCAATGAACTGGTACAAGAGACACCAGTACTTTCTATGACAGTTCCGCTTTCGAAGTTTCTCTTGATCATATGTTTCCCACATTTTAACAACAGCAACACAACAACTGGAAATGACTGACTGTCGGAGTTGATTATCTTAACAAATAGTTCCAAGGTACTGTACACACACACTTTAAGAGGATGTGTGCCTTGACAAAAGGCCATTGACACCATATGTACTCTTCAGCTGTACCATGAGGACTTTATCTGGCATAAGTTTTACAGACTGTTTGTTTTGAATCAGGATGTATATATGAAATAAAACAGGACAAGCAACAGAGTGGTGATAGAGTGTTACAACCAATCAAAGATATGCACATTATTTGAAGTAACTGGAATTCATCTTCTGATTTGTGTCTGGAGGTAAACCACCTGAAAATAAATACAGTAGCAATACATGTCATGGGTCTGTCAGGAAAATGTTGAAGGAATGGGAAGCTGAAATGAGAAGCAGCAGTGAATTACTAGCACTGAAGTGAAAGGAGAGATGATGTGGTTTTATATTGTCTCTGAAACCAAAATTGGTATGAGGCACAGATTTTAAAATTTGAAGGTACAGTCAGTCCAAAATGTGCACTACACTACTACAAGGGTAGGAAAGCTGTAGTGTCATGCTTATGTAGTGCCATATTTTCTTGTTATGAGAAAATGTAAAAGACCATTGGAAAATATTTTTATATGATAGACATGGGATTGTTCAGTGCATACATCATGTGCGGTGTTGGAAAATGATGATTCAACGTGGAAATTAGGTAATGTACGTAGTAAACTACAGAATGTACCTTGCTCAAGAGCTGCACCCTGTGATGTTGCCCAACTATACATGTGTGTGTGTGCACATACATGTGTCGGGTGGGTGGGGGTGGGGGGTGTTTGGACTGTCACAAGTAGACACACTCCTCACATTGCAGTCCAAGATCAGGGCTCATTACACCAGAAAAGTCTGTCAAGGGGTGCAGTGTGTGCACTGCCCATAATATGGCCAGATGAAACCACATTGCACTGCACATAGCATCTGATAGTTATACATCTGCATGATTGCTTTGGAAGGTATAATCAGGAGTAGGTGGACTCAAAGGCAGTGTTTATAGTGACAGCAGTGCATGAATCGTGATTGCTTTCATCAGGAATGACACTTTATAATCTAGTCATACAGTGTTGCATCCCAGAAGAAGGTAGTGACCTCTGCAGTCACCACTGTGAGAACCTCAACTCTGATAAATAGGCATTCATTCATTAGTATTCAGCCCTTAGGCCGGTTTTAGCAGGAACCAGAACCCAGTCAGGCGCCCGGTATGGCTCTGGCACACTGCATCCTGGGCAAATTCTTAGGGGTAGGTTGCCATTGCTTTCCCCCGCCTTTAGACGTTCCCACCTTCTCCGCTAGGTGCCTTCACGTCCAACGACACAAGAGACCCCTAGCAGCAGAAAGTGGAACTCTTCATGGGCTAGAAATGTTCTGAAAAATTTCGTCTAGAATTCAACTTCCACATAATTCTAGAGATCTTTTACATGCCGCAAATCTGCGACATGGGACAGACGGCTTTACTTCCCCTCGGAAGGAAGGCGTGCTGAGGATTTTTTCGCCCTTAAAATTCCGATGGCTTCGGCCGGGTTTGAACCCGCGAACTTGGGTACCAAAGGCCAGCACGCTACCTCTAGACCACTGAAGCCCTAAATAGGCATATGGTAAAAAAAATACTGATTTGTGAGTGTCAGCCTTAAGGTGGACATTATGATGTTAAATATTCTATTGAAGATTATTTTGTTTCCTTTCTTGTATTATTAGGTTGGTATAAAGCCCCTTGAAACTTCAAGGGGAAATTTGACATTTACGCAAATAGCCTTTCCATTAATTCACCGTTATATGCTGTAGCCCCCGCGAAACCCTGAAATTAAAATAATCGCTGGATATGTATGCTATTGAAATTATGTCAAAAGTCAGGAATATAATACTGACTGAAGCATAGGTACCTCTCACTGACATTTAATGTTGCCATTTTCTGGTCCCCTGTTAACAGCAGTGACATGATATGAATACAGAATAGCAAACCTTTGGTTCACACACACACATGTATGTGTGTGTATGTGTTTCTGTGAGGAATTAGAGCAAGTGTTTAATCAGTTCCTTAAGTAAAATCTCACCCTGTAATATGCCATGAAGGCACAGAGGGTAGGTAGAGGTATAGCTCCACCTGTACACAACTGTGGCACTAGAAAGGGGTGGGTAGTCAATGACACCCCTCAGCCACTTTACCCTCAGGAAAGAGACCCAGTACCCATTGTACAGGAAGTATTGCATGCTAATTCTGTTATGCAATGTCTGTACAAAATTAGGGAAAGAAGATATTATCAAACAAGAGTCTACATGAAAGTAGTTATAATAATGGTGATGCAGTAGGAAACTTTACCATGTCCAAAAATCTAATTGTTAAGAGCATAATATTCTGGCATAAAGCGTTTTGTAAGTAAATGTGGAACTTGCTGAGGGGAAGACTAACAGTGTGATGGAGCACATCTTGATATATAGGAGATGGTGTTCAGATATGCTTGATGTATGACATTTCAGAGGAGCTGGAAGCCGATGATCAGCATTGGTAGTTACTAAATAAGGGAGAGACTAGCAGTAAGTAAACTAGCAGCATCAGAGTTTGAAGCAGACAGATTTGATTTCAAGAAGCTTAATGAAATGGCAGTTGGAGAAGAGCATCAGGTTAAAATATCAAACATTTTTACAGCTGTGAAAACAGATGTTAGCCAGGACTTTTATAGGGCTTGGGAAAGTATAGAGAGAATATCAGACTGTGATGAGGAGAGTTTAGGTTATTACAAGTGGAAGCAAATGGGTTTTGTGTGTGTTTGTGGTCTGTACTGCTATTGATTGACTAACACAACAGGATGATGTTGCCCAAATTCGAAACAGGCTAAATTGCAGTGGTTACAAGATCCAAGCCAAATCAGCACACATAATCACAATGATGTAAGGCATGAGAATAGTAGAAATTTCAGAAACAAAAGAGGGTGTATTTAAGAAATTTAATGTTTGATATGAACAGAACAGGAATAGTAGGCTTGTACAAGGCATAAATGAATTTAAGAAGGGTTACCAGCCTATAACTAACTTAGTAAAGGATGACAAGCATGATTTGCTTGCAGATTCCCACAGAATTTTGAACAGATGGAAGAATCACTTTTGTTAGGTATTGCATGTGCTTGTGGTTTATGATGTTAGGCAGACTGAAGTACAAATCCTCTGCCCAATGTCATAAACCATGGGTGCCTGAGCTGAGTACCTTTAAGGGTGAAATGGCTGTTCAAAAGTTGAAGAGATATAAAGGAACCCTTGTTTGCCAAATTCTAGCAAAATTAATTTAAGGAGGAAGTAGAAGAGTATGTTCTGAGACACGTCAGCTCTGTCAGCGTACTTGGAATGAGAAAGCTTGCCTCAGCAGTGGAAACAGTCATTATACCCATTTATAAGAAAACTCATAAAACAGACTGTAGTAGTTATCAAGGTGTATCATGGTTATCAACTATACACAAAACAAATGTTGTTTTGTCAAGGTTATTTCCATATGTAGAAAAAATTAATGGGAGTCATCAGCATAAATTTGGAAGTAACAGATCAAATACTGATCATAACATTATACAATTGTCAGATACTTGAGAAAAAATGGGAATACTATGGGGCAGTGTATGAGATATTTATAGACTTCAAGAAGGCCTTTGATTTGATTATGAGGGGGTTTTGTGTAATATTCTGATTGAGATTGCTATTCACATGAAACTAGGTAGGTTAGTAAATTGTTTAAATGAAACCTTCAAGTCCAGACAGGTGGAGATTTGATGCACTTGCTGTTCTGAGTTGCCTTAAACAGGAGATACATCATCTTCACTTAAAATTATACAATTAGGAAGGCCAAAGTAAATGAGTAGGGTTTGAAATTGAATGGAACACATCAGTTTATGGTGTGTACTGATGATGTTAATCACTTTGGTGAAATCACATACTGTAAAGAAAGAAATAGAAACATCTTTAGTCCCTAGTAAGGAGGTAAGTCTAGATGTAAATACTGGGAAAACTTAAGTATGTGTTCATATGCCATAAACAGAATGCAGTACAGAATTATAAAATAAAGATATTTAATAAATACTTTGAAAATGTAAAATTCCATGTGTTTGGGAGTGACACTAGCAAGTTAAAATTGTGTGCGTGTCGACAGCAGCTGCAATGGCTTCGCGGTTGTGACTGTCGATATCGGCAACCTGAATTGAAGAGAATTCCGGGAATGCATGGTACCATTCAGTCAAGAATCTTTTGTCTTTCTGTTTTCACTCAAAAAATATAAGGATTAAAATATAAAGAACTCTAATTTTGCCTTGTGTTTTATATGGGCATGAAACTTGGTCGCACACAGTGAAGGAAGAACATACACTGAGGGTGTTACAGGATGGAGTGCTGAGGAGGAGCTTCATGATTTTTACTCCTTAACCAAAAATAGTTGGGGTGATCCAGATCAAGGAAGGTGCAACAGGTGGGGAATGACAGCATTTGGAAGACCTAAGCATAGATGGAAGAATAATATTAAAATGGCTCTGAAAATAAAATAGTAGGATGTGGATTAGATTCATTTGGCTCACAGTAGGACAAGTGGGGGATTGTTTTGAACATGCCACTGGACCTCTAGAGGTCTTAAGTCTGGAGAACTACATTCTTAGCTGAGACTCCACTGTGTGAGTGAGAGAGTGGATCAGTCAGTCGCAGTGTACATTTAAGTGGCAGTATATTTTTGTATTCAATTGAGGAGCTACTTGAATAAAAAAGTAGCGGCTCCAGGTCTAGAAAACAGAGATTAACGGCCGTGGGGACCCGTTGCGCTGACCACGTGACACCCCTCTACCCGCAAAAAGTTGGCACTAACTTCGCCGACCGGCGGCGGCTGCTCTGTCGGTATAGTTCGCTCGCGGACTAAGGCCACGGAGTTTTTTTACTAGTTGTGTTTTGACTTGTGAATCTTTACTCCTTACTTGTATACATCGAACACAACGGGGATGAATCACCGAAAGATCAGGCTCCCAGAATTTCCAGATATTCGACATGTGAATTTGGCAAGGTTGTCAGCCCTACGCACCTACCGCTTTTACCCCCTACCCTCGCCCCCAGGAGATACCACAGGTACTCATTTCTGTCAAGAGACTCTGTCGACTCCAGGGCATAGAGCGGTTGGAAGGATCAGGCCAATGAAAAAGTCCAAATTACCCCATTGTAAATCGAAACCGCCACCTTCTGGCCTCAAGCAGCTGCTCCACCGAATACCTTTACACAGACCCATAATGCGTACCAATGTTTACGGTTTTACAAGGAACTTTATTATCCGCAACCCATGGGGAACAAAATCGTTTGTTGTGTGTAATCTTTTGGGCATTTCCTCGGCGTCTGATTATTGAATGCCGACGTTTCGGAACACTTTATCTGTTCCATCTTCAAAGGCTGGGCATGAAGTGTGAAGTGTGGAAGCCTTTGAAGATGGAGCAGATAAAGTGTTCCGAAACGTCGGCATTCAATAATCAGACGCAGGGGAAATGCCCAAAAGATTACACACAATAATCAAAAACCGGCGAAAGTTTGAAATCAAGAAAATCATTTGTGTTTAGCGCGGCATTACGCTTTGCAAGATTTTTGTTTTGTATCATTGGACATTAGTCACATAGGGGAAGATCTGTACGTTTGAACGAGCTTCATTTTAATATTATTTTGAGGAACTGGAGTTAGTTATTATTTTAATGTTAACACATTGAGGACGGTCAGGGTCATTTAAATTGTTTAAACGCCCGTTCCCGGTTTTTTTTTTAAATTTTAACCCTTTAAACGCTGAGTTAAATCCCATCTGCAATTTGCTGGCATTATTAGCTCACCATTTTCTCCACGTTAGCAGGATAAGGGTTAAATCATTAACCCTTAGGCTACTAATGTCATATATATACACGGAGCACCTATTCTTGATGTTTCTAAATCACATACAACGACGCAGCACAGTCGGTAGGACTCCTCTGGACGAGTGATCAGCTCGTCGCAGAGACCTCTACCTGACAACACACGAC
>Ga0268261_10001080_pt1 | contig 18370 bp, 22 predicted proteins | sample TergutNc150P1_FD_190353 | JGI IMG/M metagenome (GOLD analysis project Ga0268261, IMG submission 190353) | Nasutitermes corniger P1 segment gut microbial community from laboratory colony in Florida, USA - Nc150 P1 (SPAdes) (version 2) | ecosystem: Host-associated > Arthropoda: Insects >...
AAACGGCTAAGCACTACATGAACCAAGTGGTAACAAATAAGCAACAGCTGGGGATACCCCTGATGATGGGCTGATAGAGGCCCGAAACATGTAGGGAAGAGATGTATAAATAAAGAAATATTACAAAAGAAAGTGGCATCTGTTGGTAACCCTTATCATAATACTTAAAGGATGCACGGTATGAAAAACCTAAAATTTAAATGCATGTTTTATCAAAACCCCCTGCTGTTAAATTTCAAGGAACTGTTGTGTGGTTATGAGGTTATTACAAGCAGAGAGACAAGTAAGAAGCCAAGATATAATATTTTGCAGCTATTCTTTACTAGTGAGTGCACCAGAGAACTACAATATCAAGGTATCCAATCAGAATCCACTCCAGGCTCTTACCTAATTTAATAACGAGGGGGGTTGTCAGATATTTCTTAAATATTCATGTCAAATGTGCTCATTTCTGGGGCTAGTGTTCTGCAGCAGTTAGAATTGCTTTGTGAGTGGTTTCATGTCAGAATTATCATGCAGTTCACTGAACAGAACTGCATACCTCATACACCAACTAAACACAAAGTTTCAATTTTTAGGCTTGTATTATCTAGTGCACATTGAACAAGTACCAACAGGGGTCTATAAATAACTTTTAAATAAAATAATAAATGCGTACTAGAATATAGCATCAATGAAGGTGTACAATTAGAATTTCACCAAACCTGTCTTTATCACCAACACAAGATCAAAGCCTTCAGAGGAAAATAACGACATTCATAATACATCTGTGAGTATGTACTAACATTACTTAGACCAGAGTTGGCCACGTAGATGAGATTTGGATGCTGCAGTTTCCAAGGAAACTTAAACAAGGGCCATAGATTTAAAAAAAAAGACCTTTACCCTAGTGGATGGCCCCGTTTTTCCATTCATCTGATTACATTTGGTTACTTTTACTTGTTACAAGTACCCTTTTTTCAGAAAATGCTGTTCACACTTAGCCTTGTATGCATGCTATTTGAATATTACTATGTGCAGGTAACTCTAGTGTGAGCCACGTTGTGGCCGGCCCTGAAATAAACACAGATTTCATGGACTAGATACACTTGCTATATTTCCTTCATGGATAGAATACATTGATTAACATTGGGTTCAAGCCCTTACAGTCCCGATGCACCTAGGTCTTATAGATGGGTCCTTTGTGCCCCATAATCTGATATCAATTCAGGAGGACCCTGTTCCTTTATTAAAGTTCCAGATGGCCCCCAGACTTAAAATCTTAATGTCTTCTGGGTCCAAGAAAGGACCCCAGATATACTTTTTCTTTTCTCTCAAATATCCCGTCAAACGAACCCTCTCCAGGTTCCCCAAAAGAGTCTGTATGGAGAGAGATACCAGTTTACAAGGCACCTGCATCTCTCTCGAAAACCTCATAAAAATTCCTCTAAATAAGAATGCCCCAAGAAAGAAGCGCACTTCCATTTTTCCCAAAAGCGGGGCCCCTTTGGAAGCAGACGCCCGTTTCCGACCCTTGCTTAATATCTTTTGGGGGTCCCCAGTAGAGGAGCCCTCCCTGAAGGTCCCCTTCATGGAATCCCTCGTAGAGAGATGCCCCGTTCCTAGAGCCCTTCATCTTTCAAATTCCCCGGTATGTGAACACCCTCCAGGTTCCCCTCGGTTCTAAAAGGGCCCCTATGGAGAGAGAGATGTCGTATCCGGATCCTTTCTTAACAAAACTTCCAAGGTCCCCAGTGAAGGAACCCCCCCTCCCGAGGCCCTCAACGGAGCCTCTTCAGAGAGAGAGAGAGAGATATGCTTCATCCCTAGAGCCCCCTTCATCCATTTCTCAAAGTCCCCGGTAGACGAGCCCTCATCCAGGTTCCCCAGCGGGGCCCCTATGGAGAGAGATGCCCGACTCCACAGACTTTTCTACATATCCTTCAGGATTCCCAGCAAGGGATCCCTCCCTGCAGGTTCCTTCACAGAGCTTCCAGAAAGAGACGCTCCACCTTCAGAGCCTCTTTCAACCATATCTCAAAGTCCTTGTTAGATGAGCCAAATCCAGTTTGCCCAACTGAGACCCCATGGAGATGCCCTTTCCCAGAGCCTTCCGTTTATAACCCACAAGGCCTCCAGCAAATGAACCACCCTTCAGGTTTCCGTAACAGAACTCCATAGAGAGAGAGATGCTCCATAGCCATAGCCCTCCTTTAGCGAATTCTCAAATTTCCCGGTAGACCGATCCCCCCAGGTCCCCCAACGGGGCTCCTATGGAGAGAGACACCCGTCTCTCCTCGGTAAATGAGCCCCCTTCCAGGTTCCCCAGCGGGGCCGCTATGGAAAGATGCCCTTCACCAAAGCCTTCTTCATAACCTTCAGATTTCCTAGAAAAGGTTCCTCAAGGTTCCCTTCACACGGCTTCCATAGAGAGAGATGATCCGTTTCCAGAGTCCCCTTTCAACTTTCAGAGTTCCCGGTGAACATACCCCCCACGATACTTAACAGGTGTGATGTCCTCTTCCTGAGCCCTCCTCCTTCAGGGTCGCAGAAAGGGAGCCCTCCCTCCAGGTTCCCTTTACAGAGCTCCTATAGAGAGAGGGACACTCCACCTCGAGAACTCCTTTCAACCATCTCTCGAAGTCCCCAGTAGTTGAGCCCACTACAGTTTGCCCAACTGAGCCCCCATGCAGAGAGATGCCCGTCTCTAGAGCCTTCCTTTTATAACCTACAGGGTCCCCAGCAAAGAAGCCACCCATCCAGGTTCTCCTAACAGAGGTCCCATAGAGAGATGATCCATTGCCAGAGCCCTCCTTCAGCTAGCTCTCAAAGTTCCCGGTAGACCGACCCCCTCCCCAGGTTCCCCAACGGGGCTCCTATAGGGAGAGACACCCCTCCCAGAAACTTCCACATATAAGCCCCGGCATATAAGCCCTCTTCCAGGTTTTCCAACGAGGCCTTTATGGAAAGAGGTGCCCATCTCCAGAGCCTTCTTTTACACCTCCAAGTTTCCCTAACAGTGTTCCCTTAAACAGAGATGCTTCATTTCGCGAGCCTCCCACTATCTCTCATAGTTCCCTGTACACGGACCCCTTTTCCAGGTCCCCAACGGGACCCCTATGGAGAGAGACACACCGGTCTGCAGAACCTACATCACATCCCCTGAAAACTCATCTTTCCCTCAGAGTCCGCACTAAAGGAGCCCCCTCCATGTTCCCCAAGACGGTCCCTATGGAGAAATGTTCTCCGTCTCCTGAGCCACTTGCCTATCTGTTCATTTATGTCTGCCAGAGTCCCCAAAAATAAGCCCTCCTACAAAATGGGAAAAAAACATTAGGTCACCGTCCACGAAGTCCCACGCAGACTGAAGGCCTACATACATTGGTGTGCGGCCTGGTTCTCCAAGGGGATCGTTAATGACAATGAGTGCTGTCTCTACCCCAGTGCCATGCAGCCCTCGGCATGATACCTTCCACCTTGGCTTGGGTAGACCATAGCCACAATATTCAGTGTGTGTCGTAGCAACCCTCCAAACCTGTTACCGCCTCCCACGTGACCCACGATAGAGTACGAATCTACGACACCCCGAAGTACAGACGAGGGTTTGGACGGACTGGATAGAATATATAGCTCCATAAATCAGTTGGCTACAGAATTTGGTTAAACATATGACAGAGAACATTCTTCTGGTATGTTTTGTGTGGTTGGTTGGTAGCAATGTGTCTGCCCAGTCTGCAACAGTGAAGCAGTCCAAGTAGATAAAATCAATCTATCCAGCGCAGTTGTTTAGCAAATGCACTTTAAAATTCCATTTATGTTCTAAAAAAGAATTCGCACAGAAAGAATAAAACAAGATGGCGGAAATTGACTTCGGCGATGTGCGATCTGGTATTCAACCTTATGATTCGAGTAATCACATTAATGGTAATTGACGTCTCCTACAAGGAAAGTAATGTAACACAATGGTCAAAGGTCGTTTCTGGTAGAAGGAAAATTCGTTCCCACACACGGCATATTAAATCTAAACCTACACCATATGCAACCGGTATGAAGTGCTCAACAATTGTTACGTTGGTGAATATGCAAACTCAGACCCAGTGGGAAGTCACCCATTGGTTAGAAACTGCAAAATTTTCACAAAGGCAAAACAAAAAAATAATCATAGGAGATAGCCACGGACAAGGTATTGCCACTGAAATTTAACGTAAACTAGATGATGATTCTGAAATTCAAGGCTTAGTAAAACCTGGATCAGATCTGGCAGCACTTACGCATAAAGTTAATAGTGATACTGGCGATTTAACAAAACAAGATGCTGTGATTGTATGGGTTGGCATAAAAGATATATGTAGAAATGAATCTCAAAAATGCCTTTGTCAGATTAAAAAAACTTCGTGGAGAGGCACAGACTAATGTTTTGGTAGTGAATGTGCCTAATAGATTTGACCTAGGGAAACATTCCTGTGTTAACCATGAAGTGTAGGCCTTCAACAAATGAAGAGTTTTCAAAATGCGGCTACAGTAGGAGTGACCTCCGATAGAGAACATTTTACTAAACACGGTCTCAATCTGAACAGAAGGCCAAAGAACAGGCTGCAAAAACAGTTGCTTGCTCTATAATGGAGATCTTTAAACTGCAAAAGGACCCCATAAAAATGAGCTGGAAAGAAGAACAAAAGCTGAAAGAAGCTAATAATGTAAGCAACAATGTGGTCAAGGAGGGTGATCAGATAATTCATGAACAGCAAGCAGAGACCAAGAACAATAGGAAGACAAATTCTATTTATTTTTTATTTATTTATAAAATTTATTTCCATGCATCCCATGTAGGTATATACCATGGAAATGGAAAAAGTCATATTCATTATGCACTTTCATGCATCTTATAATTTTATATAACCAATATCAGGTTGGGAGGAGAACATAATAACTACAGTAATAACCTACATAAAGTAATATTATACATAAAATATAAGATTGCATGAGATAATAAAATAAATAAGATTCTCTTACTCCAGTACTGGTTATGATTCTAACAATTCTATTTTGTAAAATAAACAGCTTATTAACATTTAAAGACCCACCCAGAAAATTATGCCGTAACTTAAAATACAGGTGTTCAACTTAAAAGTGGACCATTAACTAAGCCGTGAATATTTCACGTCAGATGCTATTTATAATTGTTCTGTTGGTATGACACTATACTACTACATGTACAGGAGTTGGTAAGACTGTTGCAGGAGAGGGGAGAACCGGTCTTGGCCATCCGTATCAGTTGAATCAGTAGACAGTGAGTGCTGGTGTTTGAACAACGCCATTTTTTACACTTTCATAACAGTGGAAGAATGTGTATTTATTTTGGAAAATTATTCAAAAACGATGTCTTACGCCCACTGTAGACAAAGTTTCTTCGAAAAATTTAGAAGGCAAGTGCCAGTAAAAAGTGCTATTGCGAAAATAATTTAAAAATTCAGTGAAACAGGTTTACTTTTGGACAAGAATCGTAATCGGCAGAAGTTAGTGTTAACACCAGGGAGAAGTGCATTGAAATGAATGGACATCATTTCCAACACTTACTGTAAATACAGGTTAGTTGTGTAATATAACATGTTGTAAAACTTAGTAAATAAATTACTCCTATTAAAACACGGTCCCCTTTTAAGTTGAACACTCTGTAGAATGTATATAAGCGTAATAAATTTTTATTAGAATACACTGATGTACAATATATTTTAGATTTCTTACAGCAAAACACGCAGAGCACAGTTTGGTTCATATTTGATTAACATGTTGATTCCAGGACACTGTCTCATCAATAATTAATTCCAACAATTTAGCCTCAGTGGAATCTGAAATATTTATATGTTCGTATTTGACTTTAGTTTTAACCTGGTAATATTTTTTAATAAATTTCACGTAATTGGTTTAATTGAAATTCAATATAAGTGAACTGCTGTTAAACCAAGGGACATGTTGTGGAATGATTGATTAATATTAATATAAAAGTGTAAATTGTTAGAATGTTATTAATAGACTGGTATCATCAGCGAAGAGAAACAGACTGTTATTTTCAATAACTATTTTTGGTAGGTCATTTATATAAGTGGAAAACAGGGGACCAAGAATCGAACTTTGAAGTACACAATTTTTATCAACTCCCATTTCGAAGAACTATTACTATTAGTATTACTATTGTTAAGTACGAGTATTACTTTCTGATATCTGCCGCTTAAATATGATTGAATTAGTGTGTGGGGACACACACATTACAGCGCAACTTCTTCCTCCGTTCAGTTCAAGGCTTCCCATCACATCAACGCTCTCACACTCCTTCTATCTCTATTTCCGTTCACTGCGCTAGCAAAACGGCCATTTTCAAGCCAAGCTAAGCTAAAGTGTTAACTGGGTGCGGAGACTTGCGCGAAGCACAAGTCGACGTCCCCCTGTCTGTTAGCCATTCTTGCGTTTGACCGTATCACTAGGCTCTATAACAAACACCTTAACTCTACTATGGGATTATGCTTACGCTAACGATTTAAAGTCATTTCCTAAAGACAAGTGCCTAGGTGGCACAAACTAATTATGGAATGGATAAACGTTTGTTGGTTGGCTGTGTAGGTTCTGAGACAAGAATGGCTCAGTCGCAAAAGCGACTTTGGTGAAGCAGCGGCGCCTGGGGAGGGAAGTGCGGGCCGTGCCCCGACAATGCATCATATACCTTGGCATTTGCCCTACAACTGAGGAAATTCACGGAAAACCTCTACTGTAACCGAAAAGCGCTCGACTGATCAGCGCCGAACGCGATTCGTTTAGCCGACTTGGCCATCGCGGGTGATGGCCTCGAATGGCCTGCTCGCTCCTACCGCCCTTGGCTCACGCGTCAGGAGACGGGTCAACCCTCGGTCATCGTAAGTATCTTCAGAATTGCCGTACAAGGAGGTTCCACACGTCAGCTAACTTTGAGTCGAAGCTCGCAGTCAGGGCTCTGATGTGGTCGGCGAACAGCGGAACACACAGGTCCTCGTGTGTCTGCCTGTTACTTGCGAAATAGGGGGCACCAGACGAGAGGCGAAGATTGCAACACCTGTAGCCTGCGGGCAGCGGACCTCCACGCGAGGCACGCAAAATCCATCACGGGCGGATGAGCTGCTTTTATATAAGGACTCCGTTCATGACGGAAATATCACTCTTCCTATTCAGGAGGGGACCCAGAATAACCATCCTTTGAGCAGTCCTCTTCCTGACCTGGTCGATGTGAGGCGACCAGGTGAATCGTGTATTTAGGATTACCCCCAGATAACGAGTTGTGTCGACACATTGGATTGGTTCTCCGAAAAAGTGTTACTGGTCGGGATTGAATGAAGCTCCTTCCGGCACGCGCGAAGATGATCGCGGTGCTCTTAGAGACATTAATGGCTATTCTCCATTCACTCTACCAACGTTGATGGTCGTTGAGGTATGACTCCAGGTACCTGAGAAACTGGGTCGTATTGCGGGACGTGGCTATGATGGCCGTGTCGTCCGCGCAGAGCTAACTCGATGTGGTGCGAGGGTGAGGGCATATCGTTGACATAAGTACTGAAAGGGACACGGGAGATCAATCAACACTGAGCCAACCCAGCCCACATGCCACGACAAGATGACGTGGCCGCCTGGAAGGACACTTCAAACGACCGATCCCGGGCGTATGATGAGATTGTATGGACTATGTAACACGGAAATGTTTGGAGCGTTAGCTTGTAGAGGAGGCTATCGATCCAGATGGCATCGAAGGCTTTGGCCACGTCGAGGAAAACTGCGCCTGTTAGCCTATTTTCGCCGAAGTTCCTGATTATTCTTTCAACGAGGCGAGCCAGCTAAAAAAACGTGCTAAGCCTGGGTCTAAACCCAAACTGCTCGTCTCGCATTTTCCAAATAGTTTACTAATCGTGTCTAAGAGACTAATGGGTCGATAGAATAAGGACAGTCTGGATCCTTTCCTGGTTTAAGGATAGAGGTCACCCGAGCGTGCTTCCACAAGGAAGGGGAGTGATGGGTGAGGAGAATTGTATTGAAGATCTGGGCCAGGAGGGATACCGCTCGCTAGTGAAGATGCTTCAAGGCCCTGTGCGGTATACCATTTGGGGCCGGAGCCTTGCCGAGATTGAGAATGATTGAGATTGAGAGTGATTGATGGCTTCGTCAACCTCGTCAGGGATGGTTAACTCTGGTTCGCTGGCAAGGGTCAGAAAGTAAGACTTTAGTGCCACGTCAACCTTCTCCATAACTGCCGGGAACAACGGATCGGCCACCGGCTGAATCTGGGTCTCTTGTGTCAGCAAGGGCTACGGCTTTCACTGAGTCCCAGAGAGCGATTCCACCGGAGTGACCACGGAAGGAGACGGAGTGGGAACTCCAATCACCCGTTTGGTCATCCTCCATAGCTATCGGTCTTTGGGATCGAGGGGTTCAAGTGTGGCTCTCCAATCGTCGTTCTTCCGCTCGTTGAGCTGGCGGGTCACCGTCCTCTGCAGAGGGTTAACATCAGCTCTCAGATCGGGGGCCCTGGCTCCGTGCCTCTTCCTGCGCAACTGGTTCTTCAGGCGTATCTGATCCTGAATGCCGGCCGGTATCGGAGGCCATGGGTCGCCCACGCGGGCGCGCTTGGGCGTAGATGCCGCCACAATCTTCAGCAAGGGACCGGAGCAATTGTCAACGCACGTGTCGTTTGTCATTGCGTTGTGTAATTTCGGATCGAAAAGAATTTGATCTTTCTAGTGACTTTGGAAGTTGGTCCAGTCAGTGCACCTGAAATCAGGGCGATCAGATTGGTGCTGGAAGGAAGAGTGATACGTAGTATCAATGAGTACGAGGAGGTGGTCTGAGCTTAGTGCAGAGCACGAAGTCAGATACATCGGGATTTGAGGTTCTTGTTTAACACGATTTCCAAGACATCGGGGGTAGATGAGGGGTTGTATGGGTTAGTGGTTGGGGTGTCCGGTCCAAAGATCAGACAGGAAGTCTTGTCGGCATAATCACGCAGGAGTGTCCACCGTCTGGTGCTTAGCCGAGAGTTCCGGTCCACTTGTTTGGCATTGAGGTCGCCGATCATTAAGACCGGCAATCTCCCGTCGAAACAGGCGGACAGGTCCGCTCCAATCAGTTGGCGGGTAGGCGAGAGGTAAGCCACAAGCATTTTCACCGGTTTGCAAGCCAATGTGACTTGAATGGCAGTAGCTTCCAAGTGGGCCATGCCTTGTAACAGGCACTGAGTGGTGTACTATAACACGGCGGACCAGAATGGCTGTACCGCCCCCTGATGTCAGTTTGTGCGGTGGTAAACATAATTGGCAAGCCGGAAGGCTTGACCAGGGTTAAGGAATGTCTCAATTAAGAGAAAAATATCGACACCGTGCTGGTTGAGAAAATGCGAACCAGCTGCTGTCGGCAGCCGGCAACTCGTACCCCCCCCCGAGAGAAGGGTGACGAATGCGGCTGTATTGGAAGGGCCCATCACCCCATTTCAACCAAGTGGGTCGCTGAAGCCCACAGCAATGGATTCGGACATGTTCGAACCCGCTGTCTCATACGAGACAGCCAATAGGCGCGTGTCTATTGGCATGTCCGGGCATCTAAGTAACAAGCTAGATTGCACGAATTCTAACGTCTAGGTGGACAACACCTGCTTACCTGCAGGAGAGTCTCTTAATAAGCTCATTTTTATTTGAGGTGTTAGCGACATCCGTGCCCTTCTGGCCTTGTTGCGGGCCTCTTGCCCTGGCGGCCTGACGGCCAAACTAAAGGGCGAGATATTGATGGTCGTCCCATCAACCGCCGGCGGGTTCCCAGCCACGGTTAGCGAATTACGGTCCCTCGATGGGAAGGAGGGTGTGGATGTTTACACCAGGCTCCCGGAGGACTGATGTGTGCAACGTCTGGTAAAGAAACTCGCTAGGGGCATGCCCGAGAGCTTCGTCCGGGAGGAGCTCGAATCCCTGAACTTTCGTGTCCAGGGAGTCACGCAGCTGCGATGCGGCCGTGGCGGCCAGGACCCCGCCAAGGACCCCACTCCCATCCCCACTTCATTGTATCAGTGACGCGAGGGCCTGAGATGTCGAAAGTGCAATGTCTCGCCGAACTATGCGGTTTGCTCGTGTCGGTGGAATCGTACGTGGCTCCAAAAGGCCCATTGCAATGCCATCGCTGCCAGCGCTTTGTACACACGCAGAGAAACTGCGGATACGCACCCGAATGCGTCGCATGTAGGGACTCCCACCTCTCCGGTGGATGCTCTACGCCGCGGGGACAGCCCGAGTGCTGTGGCTGCGGGGGGAACCACACGATGAACTACAGGTGCTGTGTGAAGTGGAAAGAAGCGAAGGCGGCTCATGCAAATCAGACGCCCGATTGTGGCCGAAATAACGCCGACACAGGCCACCCTGCCGCACCGAAAGCCCAGCGGGCCGGGCCTTCTGCCGAGCATATGGACTTGGGCGAGTGGTGGAATCACGTCGTCCGAGGGGGCGTGTCGTCAAGGCCACTACCACTTCACCCCCTCATCGAAATCCCTCTCTCCAGCCGGTCACGGAGGCGTCCGAGAAGCCTAAAGTGACCGCCAACAGGAAGACGGCAGGGCCTCAGAAGCCTAAGCCCAAACCCAAAGCAGCCCCTATTCCGGCTGCTGGGAAGCCCAAGACGAAAGCAGCCGCGAGTGTCGAAACCGCGGCGTCTAAACCCACAACCCCCAACATGGTGGTTCCAACCCAAATTTCCATCTCCGCACTAGTGAGAAATTATGATCTTCTTGATCACCATCTACTCGATGCAGGTGTGGAGCTTACTCATCGGCTTCTCACGTCCATCTTCTCCCTCCCCACAGGGGCAGCCCGCGGGCTGTCCTAAAGATCGTTGTCCTGTTCGTGTCCGAATATGGCAGCACGTCCTAGGAGGACGGAGCGGGGTAAATCCCTGGGCCTCGCCTGCTGGAATGCGGAGTACGCGGCAGGAAGCTTGAACTGGAGCATTTTCTCAACCAGCAAGGTGTCGATATTTGTCTCTTAATTGAGATATTCCTTAACCCTGGTCAAGCCTTCCGGCTTGGTAATTATGTCTGCCACTGCACACACAGACTGACAGCAGGGGCGGTACAGCCATCCTGGTCCACCATGCCATAGTCCACCACTCAGTGCCCGTTTCGGGCCCGACCCATTTGGAGGCTACTGCCATTGAAGTCACATTGGCCGGCAGACCGGTGAAAATCCTTGCGGCTTACCTCTCGCGTTCCCGCCCACTGATCGGAGCGGACCTATCCGCCTGTTTCGGCGGGGGATTGCCGGTCTTAATGGCCGGCGACCTTAACGCTAATCACGTGGGCTGGAACTCTCAGCTGAGCACAAGACGGCGGAAACTCCTGCGTGATTATGCCGACAAGAACTCCTGTCTGATCTTTGGACCCGACTCCCCAACCACCAAACTATGCAACCCCTCCGCTACTCCCGATGTCTTGGACATCGTCAAAACCAAGAACTTCACATCCCCAGTGTATCTGACTTCGTTCTCTGCACTAAGTTCAGACCACCTCCCAGTACTCATTGACGCTATGCGTCGCTCCTCCTTCCAGCACCCACAGGATCGCCCTGATTTCAGGCGCACTGACTGGGCCAACTTCCAAACTCACTTGGAAGATTAAATTCCGTTCGATCCGGAATTACACAACGGGATGGCAATCGACACGTGCGTTGAGAACTTCTCCGGCGTCGTCATGAAGGCTCTGGCGCCATCTACTCCCAAGTGTCGTCCGCGCGGCGACCCACTGCCTCCGATATCGGCTGGCATTCAGGATGAGTTACGCCTGAAGAAGCGGCTGCGGAGGCAATGGCAGGTCACCAGGGGCCTCGCTCTGAGAGCTGAGGACAACCGTTGTTGACCCGCCGGCTCAACGAGTGGAGGAATGACCAGTGGAATGCCACACTCGAATCCCTCGATCCCGAAGATTAATCTCTGTGGAGAATGACCAAAGGGGTGATGAGAGTTCCTACTTCGTGATCCCCCTGATTACCCCTGGGGGGGGAATCGCTCTCTCAGACTCTGAGAAAGCCGAAGCCCTTGCCAACCCTCTGGAGACTCAGATTCAGCCTGTTACCGATCCTTTGTTTCCGGCAGTTATGGAGATGGTTGACGTGGCGCTGTGGTCTTACTTTCTGATGCCTACCAGCAACTCAAGTGAACGAACCCTGACGAGGTTCAGGAAGCCATCAGATGGATATGATGGAATTCCTATGAATATTCTAAAAGTAAGTACACCTTTCATCACATCTCCTGTAACATACAAATGTTAACAAATCACTTTTGTCAGGTATTTCTCCCTCCCAATTAAAATTTTCTGAAATAAAGCCCTTACATAAAAAATGGAGACAGAACAGATATAACCAATTTTATACCTGTCTCTTTACTTACATCCTTTTCAGATATTCTGGAATAGGTTATATATACAAGATTGTACCAACACTTCTACCAAAATAATCTATTAGCAACCAAATAAATATGTCTTCTGAAATAATTTCTCAACTGGAAAAAACCTCCTTCAAACTAATAAATGAAATATTACTAGCACTTAATAATAAATTAACAGTTGGTGGAATATTTTGTGACTTAGGAAAAGCATTTGCCTCCATAAGTCATGATATGCTATTGTCTAAATGTGAATTTTACAGATTCATGGGAAAACAAATGCACTGCTACGATCATATCTCAGTGATATATATCAGAGAGTATTAATAAATAACAGCTCTTCTAATACTACTACTTTTTCTGAATGGGGAAAAATAAAATATGGTGTTCCTCAAGGTTCAATACTTGGTCCTTTGTTCTTCTTAATCTATATAAATGATCTTCCGAATATAATAGCTGAGCCATCGAAACCGATTCTATTTGCAGATGACACAAACACAAATCCTAGTCCCTCAAAATTTAAAAAAGATATTAACAATATAATTCTTTATATAAATGACTGGTTCAGAGGTTACTCATTATCATTAAATTTTGATAAAATGTACTTTTTACAAAATTTTACATTTTTTGGACCGTGCGTCTTTATTCTTGTAGGTAACCAACCTGACACACAATTTCTTCTATGATATATTTCTTTGAATCCTCTGCATGTTTTGAGCAACTATGTGCTCATCCTCAGGAGGACAATTGTATTGATACAACATCTGGTATAATCACTCTGAAAATAAGTGAGTGGTCTAAAATTACTAAAATAACTAGAATACACTATGGCTACATTGTTCATAAAACTTTAACAATTAATGATAAAATCTTAGTAAAATCATTTCAAGATGTGTTAAGTTTATTTTAGTTGAATGTTTTGTCTTGAGAATGTATTATGCCATGTAGAGGTTGTGTTTACACAGTCTTTAAAAATTATGTTAAAAATTATAAATTGTCTAGGTACATTAAATTGTATAATTATTGGGTCTTCAGAAAATGCAACAAGGTTGTCGTTGAAAATATGTGTTTACCTGTGTTAGTGGCCATCTGGTATGCAGGTTAGAACTGGTTGTGTTAGGTAGGATTATTGATTAAATGTCATAGGGTTTGTGACATGCAGTGTTTATGATGTAGGAGTTTAAACACAGGATTTTGCTCATTCGTGTGTTGTTTAGGAATGAGTTCATTATTATTGTTGAATGACTATATGTACATTTGCTCACAAGGAAGCAAGAGAGATGGATTGTCAACTTGCTTGATTAATGTCATGGTGTCATTAATGCTAACATATTTATGTCTGCTGTTGAGTGTATGTAATGCATAGGATGAGTGTGGATCGTTGTTTTTGATTTAATGTATGTGTTGTCGGAATCTTGATTTAAGGTTGCTATTAGTTTGTCCTACATATGTTTTCTGATAGGTGTTATAAATTATTTCGTATATTCCACTTTTTTCATACTCTGGTGTCTGGTTTGATATTATTGGTTTTATGAGTTGTTGTAGCATTGTTGTGGTTTTGAATGCTATGCATATATTGGTGCTTTTAAAGAGATTGGTGATTTTTCGTGTATTTGAATTTATGGTAAGTGAATGTGGTCCAGATTTTCTTGTCATTTTTTATGTATAGGCAGTTTTGTGTTGTAACTATCCGTGAAGTTTCTGCAGTAGGTGTTGTGGAAAATTATTGTTTTTGGGTATTGATTGCATTATTTCCCATACTTTTTGTTTTTTGTTGGGATCCACTGGTAGAGAATGCATTCTAGATATATGAAACCTAAATGCTGCCGTTTTGTCCTCTGTGGGATGGTTGGAGAGGAAGTTAATTGTTGTGTCTGTGGTCGTAGGCTTTCTGTATATATCGATTTTTAGTTTTGCTTGTTTACACGATATTGTCAAACCAAGAATGTCTATGGAATTGTGGGTTTCATATGTAAAATTAAGTTTTATGTTATTGTGTATTTTGTTTATGTATGTGGTGATGTAGTGTGGATTGGTTTTTGTTGCATTGTATATAACCAGAATGTCATCCATGTGTCATGTGTAAAATGCTATGTTCTTGGTGTCTACAAGCTGTTTTACATTTGTGTCTTCATAGTGCTGTAGAAATATTTCTGCAATTAAACTAGATATCAGAGAACCCATGGTTTAGGTTGATAGCATTTTTGTTGAAATATGAAATAATTCTGTGAGAGAGTTACTTTTAGTAGTGAAAGTAATCGATTTGTTATTTGGGTGTTATTGTTTTCCAATAGTTGGTTTTTTACAATGTTTAAGGTTTTGTCTATGGGTATATTAATGATTTTACTAAGATTTTATCATTAATTGTTAAAGTTTTATGAACAATGCAGCCATGATGTATTCTAGTCATTTTAGTAATTTTAGACCACTTACGTACTTTCAGAGTGATTATACCAGATGTTGCATTAATACAATTGTCCTCTGCAGGATAAGCACATAGTTGTTCGAAACATATAGAGTATTGAAATAAACATATCACAGAAGAAATTGTGCATCAAGTTGGTCACCTACCAGAATTACTTTTTACAATTTAGGTCTAAAAATATGAGGTATATAATTAATATAAAAATAAGTTGTGACAATAAACTGATTAAAGTGACTAAAAATACTAAATTTCTTGTATTCGATACAGATAGTTCCTTGTTAGGGAAAAACCATATTGATCAAATAATGATTAAACTAAGCAGAGCATGCTATGCAATTATATATGTCAAACATTTTATGTCCCAAGATACACTAAGGACAATTTAATTTTCATATCTTAATTCCATCCCATCGTATGGCATAATTTTCTGGGGTACTTCTGCATACAGCTCTAATATTTTTAAAATTCAATAAAGGATAATTAGAATAATTATGAATGCTAGAAACAGAGATTTTTGTTGTCAGTTATTCAATAATCTAAAAATTCTACCATTAAAATCAAAATATATTTTTTCCCTTTTATTATTTCTTGCCAAAAATAGATATCTATATGAACTGAAATCAGAAATTCATAATATTAACACCAGAGTTAGTTCTGACTTACATACTCCAACCGCAAACTTAACAACTTTCTAAAATGTTTCCTTTTATTTTGGAATCAAAGTTTTTAATTACCTTCCTACTAACATCCAAAATACATCCCATGACATAAACCAATTCAGATCTGTTTTAAAAAGTTTCCTTCTTATAAATTAATTTACTTGGAGGAATATTTTGTTTGGAATTCCAATAGAAATCTTGGCTCAGTGTAATCATTTTAAAAGTAAACGTCTAAATATTCTTACATGTAACATAACTCAATACCATTCCATATTATTACTTTTAATTTGAATTCTTAACTCTTAGGTATATTTATATAAATACTTGTACATTTATATCTAGATGTAGCGACAAATTCCACTTTCAATTGGTCTTTAAATTTTGTATTGTTATTTATTACATTGTATTGTGTGGATGTCCACATATTGTTGTAAATTGTAACCTGTAATTGACATGTCTAATGTTACATATATGACTGAATGGATGAACAAATAAAACAAAGAAAACCATAATTTGTCAGAAAGAGACCTTGGTTTTCACCAGAGGTTTTAACTTGTCATAACTTCATAGCATGTGGTTTTGTTGAAGGTTTATAGTTGTTCAGCTGGTCAGGAAATACTCCCTCATTTATATAACCTGAAAATGTATTACTGTGACCATAAGAACCTGTCATATTACTATCTGAACCAGTTCAATCCTATTAACCCGAGTGAAAATTTGTATTTGTCCAAGGCACAATTTAATATTATACTCCTGTTTACACCAAGGTCGCAATTCTTTTGCTTGAGACGAGTCTGACAGGCTTTCCCCGTCCAACAACGTATACACTTCTTATTTTCCCATATCTCTCTAATTGGATATTCCTTGGTTGAACACTGTAATAATATCTCATCATCTTAAGTGTGCCTCTTTTCACAAATGGATGCATACTCCTCAAACTGGATGGACGAAAAGAGCATCCACATATGGAAGGAAGCCATAAACATTTTTGAAGCAGCAACTTCAGACAGCAGAATACCATTGGTTGGGGGTTGGGCACGGCGTTAGCTACTCGCTATATAAATCAGGTTATTTCAAAATGTTATACTAAATTTCATTTGGTTGTGTTGAAGTTATTCGGTAAAGAATGTAATTCACTCGAAAAGCAGTTAATTGTACATATAAAACGTGGTTGCCATCAACACCATGGCATTACCATGTTATGCATCCATTATCGCACACTTGATCAATGAACATATACATGGATCTCACACACACACACACACACACACACACACACACACATATATATATATGTGTGTGTGTGTGTGTAGGTCACAGATAACAGAACAGTAGCTTTAATTTTTAGATGTGCCATTTGTATTTTTAAGTAAGTCACAACACAGCTTAGTTTGATGTTTTTATTCAAGCAGACGACATGTATTGGCCTCTGTTTTAGTTCATCTTCAGGTAACAAGATATGTAACATTTGAGGAAAACTATACAGTGTAAGTTACTAAGTCCTATGGGATACTATGGGATTGTAGCAGTGAAAGCCACAGTACCACACATATATATAATATTTATTAAAGTCAAAGTCATACAGTAGATGTTACGTAGTTGTCTGACGGTAATACGTTGGTCTTGCCTCGGCTCGTGTGCTGCGCTACGGGATGACTTCGGTGCGACCGCGTGGTGGAGTGTTGAGCACAGGCAGGTGGCGTGAGTGTGATGCACGGCTGGACTGGGCCGGAGGGCCACGGTGAATCGTCACGGTTTACGGCTGGTGCTGATGCCGGGCCGAAAGCTGCTGTTGCTGTCTGCTCGGCTGAGCAGTGGTGTGCCGCGGTCCACGAGGCATCGTAACCGGGCGGTCTGGCGTTGTTTCCTTGCTAATGTGTTGGATGGCTGCTTCTTCTTGACTTGTGTCTGACAATGTACTCCTTCCGACTAATTCTGCGGCCAAGCCAAGCCAAGCCAAAGTGTTAACTGGGGGGCGGAGACTTGCGCGAAGCGCAAGTCGACGTCCCCCCTTCTGTTAGCCATTCCTGCGTTTGACCGCATCGCTGGCCTCTATAACAGACACCTAAATCTAACAGGGGAATACGCTAACGGTAACGATTTTGAAGTCAGGCTGAGGGCCTAGACTAGTTTTGCCAAGGACTAGTGCCTATGTGGCGTAAACTAATTAAGAGGGATAAACTTCGGTTGGTTGGCTGTCTGGGTTCCGAGCCCAGACTGACTCCGTCGCAAAAACGAATTTGTCAAGCGCTTAGGTGAGCCGCCGCGCCTGGGGAGGGGAGTGCGGGCCGTGCCCCGACTTAACATCGTGTACCCTGGCACTTGCCTTACAACTGAGGAAAATCACGGAAAACCTCAGTCAGGGTAGCCGAAAGGTGCTCGGCTGATCAGCGCCGAACGCGATTCGTTTGGTCGACTTGGCCATCGCGGGCGATGGCCTCGACTGGCCTGCTGGCTCCTGCCGCCCTTGGCGTACGCCTAAGGCGACGGGGTCAAACCTCGGTCAGCTTAGGTATCTGCCGAGTTGCCGTACAAGGGAGTTCTCCACGTCAGCTAACTTTGAGTCGAAGCTCGCAGTCAGGGCTCTGATGTGGTCGGCAAACAGCGGAACACCCAGGTCCTCGTGTATCTGCCAGTTACTTACGTACTAGGGGGCACCAGTAGCAAGGCGGAGACACTTGGATTGCAACACCTGTAACCTCCGGACATGGGAGCGGGCAGCGGACCTCCAAGCGGGGCACGCATAATCCATCATGGGGAGGATGAGCTGCTTATATAGCAGGACTCTGTTCCTGACGAAGAGATCACTCTTCCTATTCAGGAGGGGACACAGCATACCCATCCTTTGCGCAGTCCTCTTCCTCACCTGATCGATGTG
>Ga0268261_10001081_pt1 | contig 18360 bp, 6 predicted proteins | sample TergutNc150P1_FD_190353 | JGI IMG/M metagenome (GOLD analysis project Ga0268261, IMG submission 190353) | Nasutitermes corniger P1 segment gut microbial community from laboratory colony in Florida, USA - Nc150 P1 (SPAdes) (version 2) | ecosystem: Host-associated > Arthropoda: Insects > Digestive...
GGCCTGCGGCCGCTGGCCTGCTGAGATCTTGGGTTTGAATCCCACCGGGGGCATGGATATTTGTCTGTTGTGAGTGTCGTGTGTTGTCAGGTAGAGGTCTCTGCGACGAGCTGATCACTCGACCAGAGGAATCCTACCGACTGTGGTGCGTCGTTGTGTGTGATCTAGAAACATCAAGAATATGCGCTCCATATATATATGACATTAGTAGCCTAAGGGATAAAGTGTATTGATCCTTGAGAATGGGTCCGACGGGTAGTCCCAAAACGCCGGTACATAATTGTCACTACGCTCTCCGTAATAACAAAGTCGATTGCCGTTTTCATCGAGAGCAATACGGAGCGTTATTAAATTGAAATAAATTGAAGTTGAGGCATAATAAGAATATATGTCAGTGCTGTGCAACAGAGAGCATTCATGTCTTTACGTTACAAGTACATCAGATATATTAAATTTTTTTTGTGATGGTTTTAGAAAGCAAAGACGATAACTTACGTAGGAAGCTCAGGTAATAGATTAAAACACATAGTGCTAGTTCTGCTTTATTTTATTTAGTGTATTAATACTTAAAATTGTCAGAAACAATACCATAACTAAATAAATAGATAAGAGCTTTAAAGTATTATTTTAGTATATCAACACTTCTAGTTAGTCTAGAGTATCTCAAATATATCCTGCGACATAAAAAGGTACTCTTAAAAATCATATTTTAAGTTAAATTTACAAAGAATGCAGAATAATTCCAGAAAATATTCTTGTGTTTGGCTGAGAATTATGAGGTAAAAGAGGACGGGTGAGTTTTAAACGATGAGATCCTTCGTGATTTGTACTGCTAACAACGCCTTTTGCATTGTCCAATACATAATAAAATGTTGGGTGAAGCATGTAACATATACGAAGTAAAATAAATATGCATATAGATTTTAGTGTAGAAACTTGAGGAAAATTGTCCACATGGAAGGAATTTCTGCCGAAATTAAAATTAAATTGAAACACACACACTCACACATACATATATAAGGAGTGTATTTGTTATTTTCTAGAAATGTCGGTCAGACGAATTTAGTAAATCTTAACTATAGCATATATTTAAAGAAAGGAAAAGGAGCAAACTATTTCTTCTGATATACACGCCTGATGACTCAATTCAAATCAGCAAAGTTTTCGTTGCTTGATTTTCTTTGTAAACAAAAACGAAACTTCAATTAACTACAGAAGTGTAACCAGATTTCAGCAAAGAAACATCGTTGTAATAATTGCTAGGTTAACAGAACATAATAAATACAAAATCCCCCGAATTTTCTCTTCTCTAATTTTTCTTTCCTAATAATTTTGCCCCACAACCACCACATTATGTGAAGAGCGAAATGTCGTACGTACGAGGCTGAATATTTCATCGAGATGCTGAACACCTATGACAAAGGGACTAAACTCAAACTCATTTTTGAAAATGAGAAAAACCACTCTTAAAAAATTTAGGAGCCTGAGCGTGAGTCAAATAAGGGGACAGTGATGGTATTGAATTTGACTGAAGAACTTGGACTGAACTGAAAATAAATCCAGTGTTTTCGAGAACATTATTGGAACAAACGGCGAGCAACAACAACCGAACAAGGCACACTGAAGTTGCTGGCTTGCTTCACGACAGAGAATTTGCTTGTGTCACTGAAGATATCGTGAGAGAAACAAACGCTAAAGTTGTCTCTTTAATGCCATTAACTCAGTCCCACCACAATATCCACGGTTCCTTGGAAAGAAATAACAATTCTTTCAATAAACCAGAGAATATACGTTACTGAGCAACTGAAAGTGAGTTGTGTTTTTTTGCAGAATGAAAAATCTGTGGACATCCTGATGGTGATATTGCTCTTTAGTGCAATTACGAATGGAACACTTCTGCCATCTACGTAACTTACTCTACAAGAAATGCACTTGGTTAGCTGTTTGAAAAACATCAGCCACAGATATTTCGCAACAGGACTATCTCTGGTGATATCATCTCCATCTACCTACCGAGATGTGCAACAGGAACTGATTGAAGAATTTCACCGAAATTCAATCTGGCCCGTCGTTGTTAGTGTTAATGGTAATATTAGTAAACCCTATAAAACAGACTTCATAGACAGAGATGGCAGTTATATTATATTAATACCAGATGGGGATTTCAAGGGTTTTCAGGCTGAAATTAATGGGCTAGCTCAAGAAGGAGAATATAAATTTAAAGGATTATGGAATTCTGAAACTCGGTTTGTAGTAGCTGGAGCAAATATATATTCAATGTTGCAACAAACAGCTATATTTGACTATTTCTCACAACTTAGAATATATAACTGCATTATCGTTAGCAAAGGGCATGATGTAATAGACAATCAAAATAGCAAACGGGCAAACGTTAATGATGTAGTCACAGACCTGAAATTGGATGTGTACACTTGGTTTCCATATCAGAGTTCAGATCGTTGTACTGAGGTGAATGATATCACCCTACTGGACAGTTGGGTTATTTCTGCACAAGGGTATTTCACCAAGAACACAGACTTGTTTCCAATAAAGATCAGAAACAGCTTTAACGGATGTCCTATGAAAGCGGTTGCAAGAGGCATAGATAGAGATGATGAAGTCAACTCTTTCAGTTGGAGTCGTGCAAGTAACTTTGAGCTGGATTTACTAAGAATCATTTTGAAACAGATGAACATGACTTTCTTTCATGTCCCTACACCAGATTTCTATGAATCTGAGGAAGGTTTCGCTAATATTTTATTTAGTCTTATGGTTACAAAGAAAGCTTATATAGCCTTAGGTCAAGTGCACAGAGAACTTTTGTTTTATAATTTCTTCGATTCTACCAACTCCCACTTCACCACAAGAATTCGCTGGTATGTACCGTGTTCTGTGAAATATCCAAGATGGAGCAGCATCTTTAGAATACTCTCTGTGGAGCTGTGGATTGTTTTGATCATATCGATTGTGATTGTGGCCATTTCGACTAAAATCTTTGGGCGATGCAGCTGCACGCCAGAGTGGCCATCGTACAAGACACTGAAAAGTTCTTTCACCCACATCTGGGCTGTCATTCTAGGAGTGTCAGTGTCAACGATGCCACGCACACAGTCACTACGTTCGCTGTTTATCTCCTGGGTGTGTTTGTCTGTGACTTTCAACACAGTGTTGCAGGCATTTATCACATCGTTTCTAACTGACTCCGGCTACAAAACACCAATTCGTAACATGGATGAGCTTTTCGCTTCTGGTATAAAGTTTGCCTACTTTCCACCATTTGATCCCTATTATCACATTGGTGACGAAACGGAAGTATCAAAAATATATAGAAATCTTGTGAATTGTCAATGGTATTGGGACTGTATTGACTGGGCAAGATATTACAAAAATGCATCAATTTTGCTTTATGAAAATGAAGCGGAAATTTGTTACGCTATTGGTGAGTTTTTGGCGAGAACTCTAAACCCTTGTTGTGCAAGTTAGAAGACTGTGTAGTTTTTCATTCCAGCCTAACAATGATAATGTTTCAAGGAGACCCACTGATCAGGCGAGTTAATGATATTATTGACCGTGTGGTTGAAGCAGGTATATACAATCACTGATGGTCCTTGTATTTAAGTTGGATTAAAGCAACTGATAAGAAAATTGCTATCGTTCAACAGCTTAATGATTATTACAGTTTCAACCTTTACCACATACAAACAACCTTCTATTTCCTTTTGATGGGCTGGTGTTTAAGTGCCCTTTGCTTTGTGGTCGAGGTGTTGTACAATCGCTTTTTAAGCAAAATAATGTGAAGTTGATAATGGGTGGGTGGCTACGTAGGTTTTAAATTTGGCGGGGTTTGCACAGTACTATATCACCCAAGGACAATAATTTTCTATGTCTTTCGAAGTCTCAGAGATGAACTGGGCAATTTTGGTTTCTCATCACAAGCTAATTGGTTGCTTTACTGTTTACAATGAACCTGTTTCCATTTGGGAGGGTAAACTAATCAGGGTGTAGCGAGTAAAATTGAACTTATTTAAAATTCAATTGCTCAAATTTAGTCCCCATCGAATTTAAACTTTGTATAAGTAGACAAACGAGCATAAAAGGAAATATTTAATTCCATGTCAAGCAGCATATAAAACCAACCCGTGTGATCTACACCTACATTAATTGATGGGTATTCCTAATTGAATTATCAGTTCGTTAATAATTTTCTTCTCACGTTTCTTCTACGAAAATGTCCAAAATATAAGCTCGTTCACGTAACGTAGAATTTGAACGGTTCTGATTTTCAGGTAGCCGAATGAATGCTAGTTTGTTTGTGTTACTCATGTTCTGACCGACATCACATAGTATTATGCACTCAGTAAACACCCTGTACATGAATATGATTTGCGCGCTATTATAGTGTAAGAAATGAAAAGCACAATTTTCTATACCATAACGGTGTATCGTTAGGATTTGTGTAATATTAGACTCTATTTCCGTGTAGAATAATTAAAGACTCTCTTAGTGGCAAACATCATTACCTGTCAAATGTAATTGTGGTTCATAAATAATAATTTGAAATAATCTGTAAGAAACTAGTCGTGTTGCATTTCAGACAAACGTCTTAGGCTGCATAAGGAATTTGGGGTAAATTTTTGTCACTTTACTTGTTGTGCAGGTCGTAAATCCAATGTTACCACTGCACCGGTGAACTCTGTATTTTACGTAACATTTTCCCTGAAATTTACGTGTAATATTCTGTGTGATATTCCGTTCTGTGTTAGCTTTACAAAGGAAAGAATTTAATTTTATTCTCAACAAATCTGCATTTTTATGGGACGATGGATTCAATGCCTGATTAAACAACATATTTCGACATAAATTATGACTTCGTCTTACAATTAACATCTTTTGAAAACACGAAAATATGTATTTAATTATGAAAGTTGTTTAAATTTTATTTTAAAATATTTTTATATACATTTATTATAAAATTTGACAATATACAATGCATTAACATAACATTACTAACATATTCTAAGTTTAATTAAATTATCCTTATTATAAAATACACTTGTATTGAGACTGATACTCACTCCTTTTATGTGCGATACAAATTGTTTGAAATTTCGTGCATGATATGTATCGCACAAAAGACTTGACGTGATTTACCTTAAAGTTTCACTGTTTTAAACTAAATAAAACTTTATTTCGCAACTGAACTGGGCGTTTATTTGCTTACTCATTCATTTGAGGGGTTACGTGCTCGAAATAAAAACAAATTATTTTCTTCTTTCTCTGAGATGACACGCTGCATCATCATCACCTGTTTTTCCCAAACTACGAACGGAAGCTACGTCACATCCCACAATACTGTAACTACATAACTTTCTACAAAGTGAGTACCTGAAAACTCAGAAACTCACATGACTCTTGTCCGCACATCATCAATGCCAGTAAGAACGCTACACAAGATACTGTACAGAAAGAAATGGACGCGTAGCATTCCACATAAATTTAGCTCACAAATTCAGGCATACACATTTAGACACACACACACAATTACACACCCACATTTAGACACATAAATCTGAAAGAAAATTAGACAAACACAATTTGAGAAATACAATTAGACACACATAATTACACACACACACATATAATTGGAAAACTAATTAGTCCCACAAAATTACAATACAATATACACAATATTACACACCAAAATTAGTCACACAAAATTATATATACATCTAGTCACACAAGATTAATATACGAATGTAGTCATACCTTAGACACACAAATTAGACAAACACAATTAAACCCACAGAATTAGACAACTCAGACGCACACACAATTAGCATATACAATATGACAGAAGAAATTAGGCACACACAATATGAGACAGAATTAGACACACACAATTACACATCCATATTTGGAAACATACAATTAAACACTTAAATATAGTCATACACAGAGAGAAACACACACAATTAGACACACACAATTACGTACATAAAAATTTGTCACACAAAACAAGATACACAATTAAACATACATTTATAGACATATAATTATACAGACAAACGTCGACACTCACTGGCACAATAATATTTAGAGACACAACATTGAGGCACCAAATAGACACATAAAATTACACACACACAATTAGACACACACACAACACAATAGTTAGAATTCCCATGAAAGAGCAATTGTCAGCTTCAACTTTCGTTACCTACACAATGCGTAATAAACTCAAGACGGACAATGTAAGTATAACGTAATATCTGGTCGCGTTTGAGCAACAATTGGTGATGTGGAAAATAAATATTAAATATTCCGAGTGTGTTATTATTGCATTTCTTTGTTCAACATGAAAAGAGAATGGACCTAACAGTTATCTGTAGCCTGTGTGGACATAAGATATTATCGTACATTATCTCATAAATGCACAACTTTCTGAAAATATTTTTCTTTTACGTTAAGTATGTTTTGAATTTTTCTATAAATATACCTGTCACTTTAGGGATGCAGTATCAACGATGCTCCGAGCACTTTCACTACATTCGCTGTTCTTCACTTTGGTGTGTTTCTCTGTGGCTTTCAGCACAGTGTTCCAGGCATTTCTCACAACGTTCCTTATTGACTCCGTCTTCAAAAAACCAATTCGAAATATGGATGAACTGTTCGACTCAGGTATTAAACTAGCCTACCCACCAGAATCCAGTTTCTTTGTCAAGTTTAGTGACGAAACGGAAGCTTCACGGGTACAAAGAAATATTGTGATTTGTCCATCGAATTATGTTTGTTTGAACTGGGCAACGTATCAGAAGAATGTGTCGATTATGGTGCCTGAAAATAGTTTTGAAGAAAATTTGGTGCTTAGTAACTTTGTTGGCGAGAATTCTAAACCCTTGTTGTGCAGGTTAGAATACGAGGTATTGTTTCACTACGGCACAACATTGATAATGTTGTATGGAGACCCACTGATAAGGCGATTTACTGAAATTATTGATCGTGTGGTTGAAGCAGGTTTATACAAATACTGGATTTCCTTGCGCAAGCACAGGTTAAACATACAGGCACGGAAGATAGCTATCCCTGACCCCTTTGATGGATAATACAGCTTCAACCTGTATCACATGCAACCTGCCTTCTATTTCCTTTTGATGGGTTGGTGTTTGAGTACCCTCTCTATTATGGTCGAGTTGTACAATCGTGTATTAAGCAAAAGAAATTAAGTTGATAATAAGCTGCTACGTATTTTTAAGTATGGCGGACCTTACACAGGACTACGTCACCCACAATTCGCCGGCGAGGTCTCTTGCTAACTGCCAGAGAGTAAACTAACGATGCTCCTACAGCGTAGGTATTAAATATGTGTAGCTGAGCAAGGATTTCTAGGTCTTTCGTCATCTCAGAGATGAACTGAAGAATTTTAATTCCATATCTCAAGTTATTTACCCGTGGTATTATGTACACCTAGCGAATTTCTTGTGGGATAGTAAAGTCTCCAGTGAATAGCGAGTGAATTTAAACCGATTTCAAATTCTCTGCCTTTTATTTATTCGGCATTAAAATTATACATTTAAGCTTACACAAGGAGAATGTAAAGGAAATTCAATACTCCTTGTAGAATAACGTGTAAAACTCTCCTGTGTGATCCACGGTTATATGAATTAAAAGGTTCTTTTGATGGAAGTATCACTTCGTTAAACCTGTTTGTTCGCACGTTTCTTCTCCGTAACTTTCCACAGAAATTTTCTTGTACGTAATTTGGAATTTGTGTGTACTGATATTCAAGTAACGGAATGATTTTTTTTGTGTTTGTGCATTTCCCACCATCATCACATGGATTTATGCACTCAGTGAACACCCTGTATATAAAATGTGTTGGGGCACTTAGAGGTTGAGAAAGGGACACCTCAGTTTTTTCCAACAAAAGTTGTATCATTGGTATTCGTGTAATATTTGATATTATATCATTGTTTTTTTTAATAACGGTCTTAGTGGCAAACATCCTTGTGTGTCAAATGTTATCTGGTGTTTATAAATAATAATTTGCAGTAATCTGTAGGAAACAAGTCTTCTTCCATTTTAAGCATACGTCTTAGACTGCCGGAAAAATGTCGTGAAAATTTGTCAGTGTAGCTCTTGTGCAGGTCCAAATTCGAATGTTACCACTGCACCGGTAATATTTTACATGATTTTTTTAATTAATACGAAATTACTTAAGTTTTATTTACACGGGTTTATAAAAAAAATTACTTTCTAAAAAATACCTTTTGTATTGAGACTGATATTTCATTCATATATTGAATGTATTCAAATTTGATCATGACATGTACCACACAATGTAAAATTCTGTGATTTTCCTTAAATGTTTCATTGTTTTACACCAATAAAAATTTATTTCACAACAGAACGTAACGTTTAGTGAATTTCTGTTCACTGTTTCTGTGGTCGAAATTAAAAATCAAGAATTTCCTGCACCTCTGAAATTAAATATTTTATCTTACATTCTGAACGCTGGTCTGCAATACCTAAAAATGTGCGCTACGTCACATCCCACAAGACTGTAGTTACATAACATTCTCCACAGTGAGTACCTGATACCTCAGAACCTAACATGTCTGCTGGCCGCAGTTCACTATTGCTCAAAGTTACAGTACACAAGATGCTGAAGAGAAAGGAATGAACACGTAAGAATGGAGAACGGCGGGATAGCGCTGGAAGTGATGTCACATTTAAACCAAAATGCCGTCGTGGTCAATGACCTTACCCCTCAATTAAAATGCAAATAAGCTTGGTTGATTTAAATAATATGCAAATTAGACTGATTGATCTAATTAATTATTCCTTGTGCCAGACAGCATGGCGCCTTCGATTTGACGCAATCATTTAGCCTAAAATCCTAACTTTAAATTAAACCAGAAAATTTGGCGTCTTTGAATTAAAATGTTGCTAACCTAAAGTAAACATTCAGCATTTTAGAATATGGCTACCAGCCTTAATTTTAAAATTTAAAAAATGTTAATTTAATTTGTTGGACAGACTGGAAAAAGAGAAAAGGAATAATTCGAATAGAAACATAAAAGAAGTTGCCACATGCCTTATAATTTTGTATTATTATTGTGCAATATTAAGTTATTTCACGGCAACAGAACACAATATACAGCTTATAGTTTTTTGCATATTTTATGATAAAAAATGTAGCAATTCTTCCCTTAAAGGAATAACATCGTTCCATGTATGTCTTATTATGGCTCCTTCGTGTTGCGATGTTACGTGTTGCGCATGCGCGTAATGACGTCAACTTTCGGTGGAAAATTGACTAATACAACCCCAGCCCTAAGACATATACATGTCAATAGCTCATCCAATTAGTTCATACCGATGTATCGAAAGAAAAAATGGGAAAACATGACATTAGAAGGGAATAATAAAGGTAATGATATATTTCGTAAAATTTTATATTATTTACAGGACGACCGAGGAAGAGATGGAGGAACCAATTTTAGTTTAAGGATACAAGGAACAGGAATCAAACCTAATCTTTCCTGAACATGGTGATGATGATTATTATTGTAATGGGTCAGGTGTCTCATGAGAGTGCCCGATACCACCAATGTAATGGTCAGCGGTTAGTAAAACACCGCTGCCAGCAATGTAATGGTCACGGGGGTAGTTGACCACCCGTGACACCAATGTAATGGCTCTGGGTTTCGAGAACCGCCGGAGTCACTTATGAGTTGGCCCTGAAGGGTCGGGTCGTGGCCGATGCCACGATAAGGTAGATAATGCTGCCACCAACCAAGAGATCTTGGTACTAAACGAACCTGGATTGGGGAGGGGTCAATAATTGATATGCGGATAACAAAGCGATAATTGTATATTCTATGGTGAGGTGACTAGAGAGTATAATGATGAGTATAATGAGTAATAATAGATAAGGCTGTCACACCTCTGCAGGTTACACTGGGGGGGGGGGAGAATTTGATCCAAAACGTAATTTAGTGGTAAACGAGTACCGTGGACCTGGCGAGTGTTATCAGCGCGACTTACCTCCAAACAGTGATAGTGCAGCGTAGAGGACGAACATCTGAGCGTCTACTTCCTGTTAGGTGTAACTTCGTAGCACACTGCCGTAGTGGTCGTTGGTATAGTGACGTAGATTTCACCCAAATAGTGTCACGATGAGGCCTGGTCTGACGGACTATAGGCCGGAAGAATGGTTCAGGCCGAAATAATTCTGGGCCGTTTTCCCTCAGCTTTTATAGGAAATAAAAGCTGAGTCTCGCATTTTTGTGTTAATAACACATACAAATTATCACCGCGAGGCAACCTTGGAAGGTGTGACAGAACAACAAACATGCGTTAAATCAGCATGTCGCAAAACGCTAACAACTATGCGAGAGTCGAAGTAGTGAGCACATGGGAATGATGCAATCTGCCCATGGTCACTACATTATATTATTTACTGTTTCATATTGTGTAATTTTTTTATAAAATCTGCAACAAAACGTAATTTTTTCTGCGTTACTTATAACACAGTAATATTTCTTTTACTATGAAATTAAAACTTTACTTCATTTACCCTTTATATATATACATATATATAAATTAATCTGCTGTCTCACAAATAAAATTACTACAATATGTTGCCTTTTCAAAACAACACGCAAAACAGAATCTAACCCACTAACATATACATGTATTAATTGATACAGTATTAACCCTTAGGTTACTAATGTCATATATATATATATATATATATATATGGAGCGCCTATCCTTGATGTTTCTAGATCACACACAACGACGCACCACATTCGGTAGGACTCCTCTGGACGAGTGATCAGCTCGACGCAGAGACCCTACCTGACAACACACGACACTAACAACAGACAAATATCCATGCCTCCGGTGGAATTCGAACCCACGATCTCAGCAGGCGAGTGGGTTCGAATCCCACCGGGGGCATGGATATTTGTCTGTTGTGATTGTCGTGTGTTGTCAGGTAGAGGTCTCTGCGACGAGCTGATTACTTGTCCAGAGGCGTCCTACCGACTGTGCTGCGTCGTTGTTTGTGATCTAGAAACATCAAGAATAGGCGCTCCATATATATATGACGTTAGTAGCCTAAGGGTTAATGATTTAACCCTTATCCTGCTAACGTGGATAAAATGGTGAGCTAATAATGACAGCAAATAGCAGATGGGATTTAATTCAGGTTTTAAAGGGTTAAGGGGTCTGGGATTTAATGGAACAACAATAAAAACGCCTGACAACCAATATTAGTGCAAACATATTTTCCATGTACGCTTGACAACAAACAGAGCAGTTTTTGCCAAAACTTCAAGGTTTTTACACATGATCTTTCACGGTATATTATTGTATTAATCCATATGCAGTGATATTTGGAAAAGTTTGTTTCAAATTTGCCTTGCGTATGCTCGTTACGCTGCCTATTATGACGTCATAATAGTATGAGTTCATTAAGTTTCAGTGTCCTAGATCACGTGATCTGACTTTTTGTGCAAATGTCTCGGTTCCATACGAAGTTTTGTAAATTAGAACATTCTCATTAGCACGACATATTATTACATTTGTCATGACTTACACAGCTACATGTTTCGACTACTAATATCGTCAGGATATTATATTTAAATTTTTAAATTTTATGAAATTTAGAGGCCTGACGATACCCACTTAGTTGTTTAATCATGCAACCCTGTAACTCCTCTCAAACTTAATAAATGCTTGTTTTTGTGGTGAATGATACTTTTGATATATACAAAGAAAATACTATGTCCAAATTGAAAATTGGGAAAGATATTTGTAGTAGGTTATCTACTATTTGCAGTTTCCTTGCACATTCCTCTTCTCAAGTTGTTTCTTAAACTTTTCTGTATGAATTGAGTTACACGAGCGCAAGTTGTTATGAGTATATACCAGAATTTCAACTATTTCAGTAATTGTGCTGTTCTATATTTTTATATCGCACTTTTTCTTCAACAAAATCCCGTCAAACTTACTTTAATCCTGAGAAAATTATACACATAAGTTGCAATAAGACTTAAAACGTTGCCTTTATTTCTCTTGAAATTAATGGTAAATTGGTTTGGAATTTTAGGTTTACTTCTCGCTATCAACTTTATTGCCTTCTGTGTCGTGGTACAGCGTAATTTGGTAGATTATAGGAGCGTTGTAGTAGAGTATGTTACTTGAGCTGCATGTAATTCTGAAATGTATTTTGATTTATGTGCCTTGCCACAGTGGTCAAAGTGGGGCATTCTAATTCACCAGAATTTAAGTGTAAATAGAATATTGTCGAAAAAATGTAAGGATGAGAGATAATTTTTGAAAAATAAAAGATTAGAAAATGGTTCTTGTATATTTTGATTATTCATTGCATTCGTAGTCTCTATAAATATATTTGTTTGATAAATTTTCTAGTTATTTTCAAATCAGATCATTGTTGAAATTGTTAATTCTCTTGGAGGTGGTAAATTCTATGATCCCCTATAGGAACCACAAAATGAATTGCACAAATCCAAGTATTGAAAACTTCATTTGATACAAAATTTATGCCTTACTGTATTTCCAAATACTCCGCGAATTCCTAGTTTATTTATTATGAACGTAAAACTGCCAAAATTCGGTGCGTTGTTTCCGTCTTTCACACTTTGATGTGTAAACGTAAATCTAAACACATAAAAAAATTAATAAACTTTCGAAAGAAAACAACTTACATTCTCAATCGAATATATATATATATATATATATATATATATATATATATATATAATTTAAAATGCGATTTGTTTTCGAAATCAATTTATATTTTCGATCAGATATTATCAATGTCCAAATGAACTTTACTTAAAATACATCATATATTTTCATTATAATCAGTAACTAAAGCGAACTGTTGAGATTCATGCAAACACAATATTAAATTTAAGATTGTCGAATCATTCTCTTCGTTAAATGTAAATAAATTTAGAAGCAGATTTCTTTACGATTATTACAATTTACAATAATCTATTTGGTTTGTGATATATTTCAAAGTTTTTTCTATGCGACATACCATTCGTACGTATGTTGTAAATGATGAAGTCAGTAGTACTTTCCGAAAGATTTCTTGAAAACCATATACTTTCATATAACCAAAGCTATAATTTTGAAATCTGAAGTTCACAGATAATGTGAGTTCTTAATTCTGGAAATTGTGAAAATATTCTGCGTAATCACTTAAGACTTAATAAAATAGGCTACGAATCTTCACACTCAAGTTAAGTGCATACATTTACAACTATTTTTATTGTACTTTCATTATCTAATTTTTTAAGTAAATTTGTTTTCCAAAAAAATGACGCCCAACTGCCCCCCTTTAGGTTTCGTCCACAGAAACTGAACTTTAACACATGAGTAAATATTGTATGGCCTATCGCAACCTTTTCTTCCTAAGACCCTCATTTGAACACAGAATATAGGGATTTACGCTATTTAATTTAGACGAATCCAACAAAGCATCGTATACGATTTTAATCCAACTCTATTTTGGAGGAAGTTTTGAATGAAAGAAATAAGCGTAAACGTTTACTGAATACTGATAAATGAGATTCTAGTTTTCCGTAATTTAAGAAAAATTGATCGTTATATTTTTCGCTAAAATCGACACAATATTACTTGTGAAATGCCAGTAAAACTGCTTTATTTGCCACACGAGCACTTTCTTCAATTCTAACAGTGCGATGAAAAATATTTCTGTGGTTTTCAGGATTTAGACAAATTCCATATTATGTGTAGTACAATGTACTCTTGCGATTATTTTTTGGTACATGTCATTGCAAAATATTCTTGATCTGAGTGTGGTTTCAATGCAAAAATAGGAAAAACTGCCTGCCGAGAAGTCAGAAAAAGAAGCGAGGTTGAACTGCAGTTTTCAAACATTTACCAGAGAGCTTGTATTTTCCAATTCATCCGTGGAAATTTATGTAGCGAAAGTCTGTTATTTTCTGCTGTCTAAACTTTTATTAAATTCTCTCCAATTATCTCGCGTTTATTTTGCCTGGCCTTTGCTTGGCAACAATTTAACAAACTGTTGCAGACGTTAATAGTACTGCGAACTTCAGACACAGTAGGTACATACAAATGTGCCTGTATTCGGTCTCTCTATCAATTGTTAAACTGGAATTCACGGCTTTTGAGCAGTGAGATGGATGTACAGCGCATGTGGCTCTGCGCTCTGGTCACATCTTGTAGCTACATGCTGCACTACAACGATATTATTTTCTTGCGATGATTCCTGCCAATTATTGGACAATATTAACAACAATTTGAATTTGTCGGCTTCGTGGCAACAGTCTTCAAAACAATAAATAAATCAATAATCTGTGCAACTGTGAGTTTCATTGTAAGCGGTCAGAAAGGAGCAAACGGAAATTTTTTGCAGTTCATGAATCAAGCCTTTTGGGATGTGGCACTCTTTCAACATGTAGAAGGCGTCTTTCGGCAGGGGAATATTGCTTACATCTTCAGGATCGAACAGTGGAAGAATAATGGCATTTTTTTATAAAAATTCGTAAACGTTGTTGTTATAAGAAACTAACAAGTGTTTTCCAGATACAATAACAATTTTCCAATTCCCTGCTTTCAATATGTCAAAAAGAATTTTCATATGATGAAAAATATTTCTGCCTTCTTTTTTGGAGCTACTTTATTTTCAGTTGTGTTAATAGAGATTTTCGTGCTATATTTTTGCCAAGTGTTCTTTCTAACTTTTATTGTAATAACCATAGTACCCTTTATTTTTTGACGGTATATTTCTTTAAAATTCTGTACATTCCGAATATCTTTATTTTATTCTGACACTTGGCAAGAGAATTTTATTTCATCTGTCCTAAGCATGTTAAGAAATGTTTTTATCGACTTCCTAAATGTAACAGTCATTTCTAATAGTATCATCTTTTGCATTTTCCTAATATTACTTTGAATTATTCAAGTATTTTCCATGCTTACAAATTTGCTTCAATTGTGAAACCCAGGTATCTTGATCCATTTTCTAGATTCAAGTTTTTATGTTTATTAACCTTTGAAAATGTAACTGAAATTTTGTCTCGAAACGTCGGTAAGAATTTACCACTACGCTCTACGTAATAACACAGATGATCACAGACCTCATCGACAATAAACACGGGGCGTAATTAAATTAAAATAAATTAAAATTGAAGATAAACTAAGAATTTTTGTCTGGGCTGTGCCACAGTGAGGAATTCTACATTTACGTGACACGTACGTCAAAACATGCCGCTGTATATTTCCCACTGTCTTGGAAAGAGGAGGTGATCACTTGTCTAGGAGCTAGGAAAAAATTTAAAACACACAGTGTTAGATTTGATTTACCTTTAATTAGTGAATTAGTGCATGAATATTTTAACAAGATGGTATAAAATACGAACATCATTTACAAATCAATCCGTAAAAGTTTTCAAATAATATATTTCTATATAAATTCTTCTACTTAATCTACAGCAACTCACTTATATCCTGCAACAAAAAATTTTAACCTGAAGAAATCTAAATTAAATTAAATAAAAAGATAAATTGCAGAATAATTCTAAAATATATACTTACATTTGGCTTTGAAAGAGACGATGCAATGGAGGGGTGGTGGAGAAGCTTAATGATTTTCAATACCGAGAACATTTTTCGGATGAAGGAATAAAGAAGAAAATGTCGGTTGAAACATGTAGCACGTAGGAAGTAAAAGTGAGATGCATATAGATTTTGGTGGGGAAACTAGAAGAAATATGTCCATTTGAAAGGCCTCTCTGCCAAATTGGACTTTACTTTGAAACACGCACATACACACAAATATATAAATATATATTTATCTTGTTTGTATGTTTTCATTGTTTATGAATATCCATCATACATACCTGGTAAGGAAAGCGTACAAATTTAAAGAAAAGAAAAATTGTAAAATTTTTTTACACGTTGACTCAATTACAATCAACTAGTGTTTCATTGTTTGTTACTACTTTCGAAACAAATATGGAACTTCAATTTACTACAGACGTGTAACCAGATTTCAGCAAACAAACAACGTTGGAATGTTTTCTAGTTCACCAGTACACAATAAATCCAGATTCCCCCGAATTTTTCTCTCTCTCATTGTTTCTCACTTAATATTATTTGCCCCCACATACACCATATTGTGTGAAGAACGAAACTGTGTACGTACGAGGCTGATTATTTCGTCGAGTTGCTAAACACCCATGACAAAGAGCCCACAAAAGAACTCATGTTTGAAATTTAGAAATAAATTTCTCTTGAAGAAAGAGCCTGAGCCAAAGGGGTGGACCGTGACAGTACTGAAATTGAATGAAGGGTTTGGACTGAATTAAAATTAGCATCAGGGTGTTTGAGATAATTTATTTAAAACAACATCGAGAAGCAACAACTAGAGAAGTCGTCATGAAGATGCTCGTTTGCTTAACGACAGGATATTTGCATGTGTAACTGAAGATATCGTGAAAGAAACACCCGCTGAAAATATTTTCTTTCTTTTCAGAATCTTTTCACAGCCAGAGAGAAAACAACCTCATACCTTTTGTCCAGTTGCTTCTGCTCGCTGTTCGTTACAGTCTGTGTCTGCAGACAGCCTGATGCAAACTTCAGGCACTCGATGCCCCTTAGTATAATTCAAAACTTTCATGGTCCTGTCTAGGCTCAGAATCAGGTTCCTCAGCTTTAAGAAGGAAATTTTAATTCAAAATTTGGTTAAGATATTACAGAATGGAATCCTGATCATGGACGTGAAACAAGATGAAGAAATCTTCTGAATTCGAAAGTACGAAATTAGTGTCTACACAAAATGCTGTGGGTTTGTGAGCAAAACACATTTAATGAAAAAACATTAAAGAGGAGAAATTTCTGGGAAAATGTTTTAATTATATTCCGGTAAAATGGCAAAAATTAAAATTATTTGTGCTGAAATTTAAATCAAGTCCACGGTTAATTTAGATATTAATTTTGTTTCCAAAACAATAGACTGCTAAAGAAAAGGAAAAAAAGAAATATTCCCACTTACACTCATTATTAGTGAAAACATCAGCACATTTGGTTTTTGAATTAGACTTTTTATAATTTATTTAGTCTGGAAATTGAGGGAGACACTGTGAGGAGAAACCATTACAATTACAACCCCATTTATACAGTTAGAGACAAAACCATCATGCAATTTTCAAAACCCAAGAGCCATATTCTTAGTTCAGGGAAAGGAATTACAATTCATACAAGAAAAAAAGAGACGGACGCTAAAGAGGAACGGAATATGGTTTGCGTTTTTAGCAAAATGAAAAATTTGAGGGCATCCTGTTGGTGATACCGCTTTTCAGCACAATTACGAATGGAGCACTGCTGCCATCTACGTCCCTTACTTTACAGGAAATCCACTTGGTGCGCTGTCTGACATACATCAGATATAGAAATTTCGCACCAGGGCGATCTCTGGTGATATCATCGCCATCTAACTACCGAGATGTGCAACAAGAAATGCCAGAGAATCACTGCACTGCTATCTGGCCTGTCGTTGTTGCTGTTGACGGTAATGTTAGCAAACGAGATGAAACAGACTTAGTAGATAGAGATGGCAGTTATGGGAATATCAAGTGTTTTCACGCTGAAATATTAGGGCTATATCTAGACTGAAAAAAAATTCACAATTGTCTGGATTTCTGAAGCTCGATTTGTTGTGGCAAGTGCAAATTAATTCTCAATGCCGCAAAAAAGGACTTGTTTGAATATTTATCAATATTTTGAATATATAACTGCATTATTTTAATCCAAGAACATTATAAAAAAGACAGAGTTTATGGCTGGCCGATAAACGTTAATGATTTAGACACAGCTTAAAATTGTTGGTGTACACTTATTTCCCATATCAGAGTTCAGACCGTTGTTATGAGGCGAATGATATCACCCTACGAGGCAGTTGAGTTATTTTTGCACAAGGACACTTCACCAAGGACACTGAACTGTTTTCACGAAAGATCAATATCAACCTCAAAGAATGTCCTATGAAAGCCTTTCTAAGAGACAGTCAGTGGAAGTTTACTATGAAATACGTAGGTTGTCTGAAAAGTTGTCGGTCTCGACCATAGATGGCAACACTCATTCATTTAGTAGTCTATCTTACGACAGGTCCAAAGCCTCTTCCAAAGCGAATTCTCCACATAGTGCGATCCAGAGCTTCCTCTTTCAAATGAGAGTATCCTCTCCTTTCCTTAAGGTAATCCAATAGCTTCCTACGTCTTCTTCCTTGTCTTCCTGTCACTTCTATCCCCCCTTGTATCTTTCCTTCAGTAAC
>Ga0268261_10001082_pt1 | contig 18351 bp, 16 predicted proteins | sample TergutNc150P1_FD_190353 | JGI IMG/M metagenome (GOLD analysis project Ga0268261, IMG submission 190353) | Nasutitermes corniger P1 segment gut microbial community from laboratory colony in Florida, USA - Nc150 P1 (SPAdes) (version 2) | ecosystem: Host-associated > Arthropoda: Insects >...
GTTGGTGGGGAAGCCTGAGGGAAAGAGGCCATTGGGGAGACCAAGACGTAGATGGGAGGATAATATTAAGATGGATCTTCAGGAAGTTGGAGTGGGTCGGGGGGACTGGATGGAGTTGGCTCAGGTTAGGGACAGGTGGCGGGCACTTGTGGGTACGGTGAGGGACTTTCGGGTCCCATAAATGCCGGGAATTTCTTGACTAGCTGCAAAGTTTACTGGTTAGCTTCTCAAGAAGGACTCTGCTCCATGGAGTAAGTAAGTAAGTAATTGTTGTAGCAGCTGTGCAGTTGTGTATATTGAGCAAGTTATAGATGCAAAGGCATTTGCCCCACTCACAGAACATTGCAAATTTTGTGTGTGTGTGTGTGTGTGTGTGTGCACGTGCGTGCGAGAGAGAGAGAGAGAGAAGTAGAAAAAAGCTCTCTTTTTATATTTGGAAAAATAGGGTAAATATAAGAAAGAATATTATTTTGTGCATGGTGCAGTTTGATTAGTTTCAGAGCAGTAAGATCATGCTTGCAGTAAGGGACATCAAACCCAAGGTGAGAACTGCATTCTTCTGGGTTGTTACACAGCGAGTAATGGTAATTCCTTACCAACGTTTTGGGACAACCTTTCGGTCCCATCTTAAAGAGGTTGTCCCGAAACATCAGTAAGGATTACCACTATTCGCTGTGTAAGAACTTAGAAGAACGCAGTTCACATACTCTGCACCAGAAGCCTGTAATGACACAAAGCCAAGGTGGTGTGCAGAGTAGTAATGGACTGAACTGGGGCATGAGTAGTTGATTGGAATGCAGCTTTCTAATCCTATTCTATTCAAACTGACTATCTCTCTTCATATTCTGCCATCTCTCACAGAATTAGGAAAAGCTGTTCCATCTTTAGAACCATATTAGCAACTGTGGGTCTACGAATCTGTTGTTTCGCCCTCTGATTCAACCACAGGGAATAATATTGTCACTAACAGACAGGTTTCCTTGAAATTCTGTTTGACCATATGCCATATAGAACTTTTTACTTTAGTACTCCATGTATCATATGGCATCAACAATACCATACAGTAGCTGTGTGAACTTTTAAAGTTGGAACAACACTAGTTTTTCAGTGTGTGTTCATGCAGTTTTTTATTGTCACAAATCTCTGAGAAGTACACGACTATCATGAAGGTGTTTTCTTTAGGAAAATGGAAAATAACATGGTGATAATTAGAGATGCACTACCACATCAGTGTGCTATCAAGGATTGGTGTATCATTTCACAGATGCTAATATCGGTATTGGTAGGTAGTAGCCAATGTCTCCTATAGGAAAACAGTGGTACAGTAAAAACTACAAACCTGCTATATACAAACTATCAGATAGCAGAAATCTCAACCAAGTAACAAGTAAATTAATTTATATTATATTGGTTTTTGTCTCACTCTGTTTAAATTATAATATATAATGAAACGCAGCTGGCCCAGAACAGAGAAACATGGATGTCAGAGCCTGCCTCACTTGTCATCATGAACAGATCCTACTCACATAATGATCTTCCTAAGTGGTTACTTTCAGTCTTGTCACATGAGACACTTACTTTACGTGCAATTTTCCTTAGGGATATGATGCTTTTCCAGGATATCCACTAATTGATTTACCTTCCTCGGTATCAGTTGAGGCATCTTTGTTTCCTATGGTTATGAATGTGTTAGAACTTTTCTCATTGTGACATTTTAGCACATTGTCAACATCATTTGAAATCTTTATTACATGCAACATGCAAAGCACCTAATCCATTAGTGACAGCCAACACTGAATACTTAAATTCTTAATTCCTATACAAATTGCCATAGAATAGATGTATTGTTACTTATAATTCAGAGAATTAAAATATGTTGTGTGTGTTGTGAGTCAAGCAACAAAGTCTTCGTTTGGCACATTTTTCATGTTCTACCATCAGATCCAAGTAAGACAAAAATAAAGATATGCAATGTGGAACTATCTAGAGGAGGGAAAACTTCAAAAACCTTCAACACCATAAATTTACTCTAATGTATCCTGTGTAAAAATGGGGAAGAATATAAGAGATAGCTGAGTCATAAGTAAACTGAAAGAGGAAACTTGAGCAACAGAAATTACACACATTTGTTAAGATGGCGCAGAGGAGTGCAGAGATGGAATATGAAGAGCAGACAATACCAGCAGAGCTTACTGCTCCTACAAGTGGAGGAACAGATACTTCTCCTTAATGCACCAATGAGCAAACACAATCTTTGAAGAAGTCATGGGACAAAAATTCTCCCTGTCACTTAGCAGTATGATGAAGCCACTTAGTGCAACGAATAATTTGGAAGTAAGGAAACAACCTGTAACATATAACCCACCCACTCAAAGAACAAAAAAGCATTAAAAAAAATAAACATAAGATTGTTTTAGTAGGCATTAGCAATGCAAGAGACTGCTCCAGCAAATTACATGATAAACTCCCAGATCACTGTGAAGTAATAGATGTCAATCCAGGCGCAGGGATTGCAGCCTTAACAAAAGTAGCGGAGAAGGAATAATGAGTCAAACCAAAGAAGATGTGCTTATTTTCTGGGGAGGTACCATTGATGTCACTTGGAATAACTTGGCAAGAGAGATCAAGAAAATACGCAGCTACTTGACTGAAAATTGACATACTAACATCATGTGTGTAAATGTGCCAGTGAGGTATGACTTGAGTGAACTTCCATTTATTAAGGAAGAACCAAGGACATTTAATAGAAAATTGGATAGAATTTCCACTAAGTACAAGCACACTAACTTCTTAAGTGTTGATTTATCAAGAGAATGTTTTGCAAGACATGGACTACACTTAAGGAAATTTGGTAAGGACTTCATAATTAGCTGTATAGCAAAGAGAATTAGAACATACCAGTGGTAGACTGGAACAGGTGACTCTAAGAGTTTAGAATGGCATGAAAGTCCTATGGTAATACCAAGTGAAAAACTTGATGAAGTGAAATCTATATTGCAAACTCAACCATCTAAAAGACTAAGGTCACAACCAATTGTAAGGAGTACTGATTTTTTGTTATTGTAAGTTCTGGTAGGAGTAAAATTTGACAGCACTAGTACACATAGTAAATCTTCCATTCTGTACCATTAAATATAAGAGGTCTTTAAAAAAAAAAAAAAAGTAACTAGCTATGTTTTTGTTGTATGTTTTCTTCTGGGTAATTCCCCAGCATCTGAATTTTATATGCCAACGTTTCAGAACACTCTGTCTGTTCCATCTTCATAGGCAAGTAGGTAAATAATGACTAAATTTGAGAATAGTTGGGGTATACATATGAGAGAGGGTTTGGCTTGAAAATAGCTTAAGCCAGTTAGAAGGAGGGTGACGGGGTAGGGGTGGGTCAGTTTACAAGGCAGGTTGTGAAGGGGTAATGACCCACATGGAGGTCGCGGGCGGGTATGTGAAACAGAATGGCTTGTATGGCCATGGATGGCAGGTCAAAACTATTGTGTTGTAGGAGGTTGTCTCCTTTCCTTAAGCTTGTGTAGAAGGGGCTTCCAAGATTTGCTTAAGGTCAAGCCATCTTCTCTGTTCATATTGTGTGGGTGTATTTCCAGTTCAGTAGCTTCCCTGATGAGCCGATCCATGTATCCGGTTTTAGCGGAGAGGAGTTTTGTATCCTGTAGTTTAATTATGTGGTCATGGTTAATGCTGTGTTCTGCTACTGCTGATTTGTTGGGTTGTGCCAGTCTTATATGTCTGTTGTGCTCTTTGATACGGAGTTGGACTGATCGACCGCTTTGTCCAATATAAACCCTGCCGCATTCACATGGGATGCTGTATATTCCAGGTGTTCTTAATCCCAATGCATCTTTAACAGGAGGAAGGTGGCTGAATATTTTTCTAGGTGGTAGGGCGACACTCTTGATATTATGTTTGGCCAGCATTCTGCTGAGTCGGTCAAAAGTTGTTTGTGTGTAAGGTACATATGCGGTCGAGGTGGGTTTATCATCGGTCTTGGCGGTCCGTGTTACCGGTTTCATGGCTCATCGTATCTGTTGAGGGCTGTATCCATTGTCCTTGAAAACGGTGGTGAGAAATTCTAGTTCTTGGGGGAGGGAATCCTGGTCACAGAGGGCTTTGGCTCTGTTTATCAGCGAAGCGAGGACTGATTGTTTGTTGGCAGGGTGGTGGTGTGAATTCTGGTGTAGGAAGAGATTGGTGTGGGTGGATTTCCGGTATACTGTGTGCCATAGGGAGCCGTCCGTTTTTCTGTGGATTTCAATGTCCAGGAATGGGAGGTGGCCTTCTTCTTTTTCCATTGTAAACTGTATCTTGTTTTGGAGTCCATTGAGGTGGATCAGAAAATCTTCCAGTTTTGCTTGGCCATGGGGCCAGATGACGCAAGTGTCATCTACATATCTGAACCAGCATACAGGTTTGTGTGTCGCCTGTTCTATTGCTTTCTTCTCAAAATCCTCCATGAAGAAATTCGCAATTACCAGAGAAAGTGGTGAGTCCATTGCTACCCCGTCCGTTTGTACGTAGAACTGTCCATCAAAACAGAAATATGTGGATGTTAGCACGTGTTTGAACAATGCTAGGACATCTTCTTCAAAGTGATGACTGAGGAGTTCAAGTGAATCCACGATCGGAACGTTAGTAAACGTAGACACCATGTCGAAACTGACCATTAGATCTTCTGGTCGTACTCTTAATGATTCCAATATCTGGACGAACTGGAAGGAGTTTTTGCCATGGTGTGCCGAATTTCTGGTGAGTTGGCTGAGAAGTCCTGCTAAGTACTTGGAGAGTTGGTAGGTAGGAGCACCAATGTTGCTGACAATGGGACTCAGAGGAACTCCCTCTTTATGTATCTTTGGAAGTCCATACAGTCTTGAGGGTCTGGAGCCGGACAGACGCAGTTGTTTGTCTTCTGTAAGAGTGGATTTTTTAAGCAATAGTACAGTTTCTTGTTCTGTCGAATCAGTAGGATCCCTGGTCAGTCTTCTATAGGATGGGTCTTCAAGAAGGGAGGTGATCTGTTTGTAGTCAGCAGTGTTGAGAATCACTGTTGCATTGCCTTTGTCTGCCGGTAGGATGGTGAGATCAGTGTTATTCCGTAAAGTTCTCAACGCTTCCCTCTCAGCTCTCGTTATGTTGTTTCTGGGTCTGGAGGAGCTTTTTATAATTCTCACGGTCTCTTGCCTGGCTTCTTCCACCATCTCCACAGGTAGCGATTGCACTGCCTTTTCAACCCCAGCTAAGATGTCTTCAATAGGTATAGTGCATGGAGTAACAGCATAATTAAGACCTTTCTGTAGTAATGAGGAAACCCCGTCATCCAGTGTCCGGCCACTGAGGTTGATGACCATTTCTTTTGATGTTTTTGTAGTTGGATGTTGTGTCCTGTGGAGCCGTGCAAATTTCCGGATTTGTCTGGCCTTGCTGTCTTCCCCAACACGCGTGGCTTTCTTAAACTTGAGTTGGTCAATCAGGGACCAGTCCGACTTGGAGAGTACACTTGCTAAACGTAGGAGTATTTCAAGCAGTTCTCGAGGTGTGTTATCAAGTTCCTGTCTATTGTGATGTATCCTTTCTCGGAGTAAGGCAAAACTGGTTCCTTGATAGATTATGTTAGCAGCTCAGGAGTGAATGTGGTGATGGAACTGGCTTAAGCTATTTTCAAGCCAAACCCTCTCTCATATGTATACCCCAACTATTCTCAAATTTAGTCATTATTTACCTACTTGCCTATGAAGATGGAACGGACAGAGTGTTCCGAAACGTTGGCATATAAAATTCAGATGCCGGGGAATTACCCAGAAGAAAACATACAACATACAGAACACGGCGAAAGTTTGAAATCAAGAAAGCTGTCTTTTTGTCTGAGGAATGTAATAATCCTGATATTGTTTGTATAATGAACATCATATGAATAACATTGAATTACCAAAATTTATCTGTGCCAAGATATAATTTGGCAAAAGGGTTTTCTCTGAAAACTTCTAGTTAGGGATAATATATCGAGTTGTGGAGTTACAAAGATTATGCGAAGAAAAAGTTTTTGAGGCATGTGCTATATTAATATGAAATAATTCTGAAAGAGTTTGCATACTATTCCTCTATACAGCTCCAACTGGGAATATAAATTATTGCATAGATCAGTTAGAGGCTACATCGATATACCTGAAACATACAAAAGCTCAATTAATAATATTTGGGGATACAAACATAAACTGTTTTATAGATAATCATAAAAAAAGATCAACTGCAAATGTTGTTGAAAACCTTTAATTTAAAACAAGTAATAGACTTCCCAACTAGAATAGTCTCATCTTCTGTTTTGCTGAAGGTTTATTTTTTGGATAAGAGTAGGATAGGCAATTTTCATCTTCTTCCCACACTGAATGGCCTATCTGATCACAATGGTCAAATCTTAATATTAGAAAACTTCCATTTGAGCACTCAAAATAATGTTCCTAAATATGAAGTGAGACAGATTAATGAAGATACAATACAAAATTTTCAGTAAGCATTAGAGACTGAAAACAGGGAAGAGATATACAAACAGGACAACATAAACAATAAATTCAAACATTTCTTAACATATTTCTAATAAAGTATGAAAATTCCTTCCCAGTAACACAAAGAAGATAAGTAAATAATGGTAATAAATGGATAACTACAGGAATCAGAATATCCTGTCAGTGCAAAAGAAGCTTACGTGGTATATATGCTAGTTCAAGGTTCACATAATCATGTACTAAGAGCATTTTATAAGAAATACTGTAATATATTAGTGAAGGTAATAAAAGAAGTAAAGGAAATATATTTTTATGAATTGATAAACAAATCAGAGAATAAAATACAGATGTGGAAGATAATAAAAAAAGAAACATCTGATATGCAGAAGACATTTAATATTTCACAAATGAGAATAGAAGATAAACAGATAACACCAAAAAAATAGCTGATCCCTTTAATAAATATTTCATAACAGCTGCAGGCAAAATAGTTACTGACAACTCGAAAAGAAAGGAAGCTGTTAAACTCTTACATGAAAGCAAAAATTATATACTAGAAATGAAATTACTACCTACCACTGAAACTGAGATAAAATGTGTAATTGAATCATTTAAATTTAAAAAAAAACCTCTGCTGCAGGATATGAAGGAATTTCAGGTAGAATCTTAAAATACAGTGCACATGCATTTACAGACCTCTTAGTCATATATGTAGTGCATCCCTTAATCAAGGTATTTATCATGATAAACTAAAATTTGCACTTGCGAAGCCAATTTCCACAAAAGGAGAAAACCTAATGTAGCTAATTACAGACCAGTTTCATTAATAACAACATTTGCAAAAATTTTGGAAAAATTGATATATAGCACATTCAGCCAACAGCTGAATATAAACAAGATTTTGACAGTTGAACAATTTGGTTTTAAAAAAAAAGTTAGTAATACTAATACACCAATTTATAAACTAACATATAATATCTCAAAGCCTTAAATGAACATAGACCAGTAGATGGAATTTTTTGTGATGTAGCTAAGACTTTTGATTCTGTGAACCATGATATTCTTCTAGATTAGCTTTGTCACTATGGTATCTATGGTACAGCGTTACTTTGATTTAGATCTTATTTGGAGAGAGAAACAGAGATTTGAGTAATAGCATAATAAATTTAGTAAAACTTCTTCTGGTTGGGAAACAATAAAAAATGGAGTACCCTAGGGCTCCAGTCTCAGCTCATTGCTGTTCGTACTGTACATCAGTGATTTACCATTAGGAATAAATATTGATTCCAAATTATTATTATGTGCAGACAACACTAGCATACTAATCTCTGGCTCCAATATTCAGGAAGTTCAATCTAAATTTTTAATTGCACTTTATATTATAAATAAATGGTGCATGACTAATGGTCTATCCCTAAATGTAAAGAAAACTAAAATAATTAAATTTGAGTCTAATCAGCAAAATAATGCCTATTTTTCAAATTACCTGTAGGGATGAACCAATACAAGAGGAATTGAATGTCAGATTTCTTGGGCTGAAAATTGATAAACATATGAATTGGAAAATTCGTATTGAGTTGATGTTACCCAAATTGAAGAGTGCATGCTATGTGACAGACACTTGAAACATTTTAACACACTAGTATATCATGTGTACTTAAATTCAGTAGTGATGCATGAAATAATCTTTTTGGGTAACTCGAGAAACAGCAACAAAGTTTCCCTTCAGCAAAATAGGATTTTGAGGATACTATTGGGAATTAATCCCCCGAAGTACATGCAAGCCACATTTTAAAACTTTGGGAACAATGACAATGCCTTCACAGTAGATATTATTCTAAATGCAATTTTTGGTTAATAATTTGGCATATTTTTCTCTCAGTAGTGAAATTCATAATAAATTTACAAGGAATATGAAGTGTCTACATGTCCCACAAGTAAACTTGTCACTATAACCAAAAGGTGTCAATTATATGAGTATAAAGGCTTTTAACAGTCTACCAAACTGGATAGCTGCCTTGGTACAACACAAAAAGAACTTTATAGATGACCTTAAAAGTGTATTAATGGATCACTCGTTTTATTTGGTAAACGATTTTCTAGACTATTGTGGAATGTTATGAGAAATTGAATGTGTAGATAGATACACCATATATAGTGATATAGTTTATGTTTCAATAATATTGTGCAAATTATAGATGGTATTGTCAAAAGGGAATTTATTACATCATCCAACACAGACTTATGATGACTGGCAGATTTAAGTAGGTTTATTGTGTCATGGTTATATGGGTGTCTCCTATACCAGTTATTTTTTATTCCTCATACAGTTCGTAGTAGCTTATTTGTAATAATGAGGTTGAAGCAATATTGCTTTATTAAATTGCTCTTGAACTAATCTATATTTTATATTTTGTACTCTAGCTCTATTATATTAGTTATTTTTGTAGTACTGGATGTTCTTACACATATTGTTTCCTTTTTTTAAATCCTGTATTTGTCATCTTATGTATATTTGTGACTTGTTTCATATTCAAATGTCTTGGGACAATTTTTGGATCTGTGAAATGTCTATGTATGTAATGTAATGTAAAAAAGAATTCATACTCTTATAGGCACAATGATAACTGTAGATAATCAACTCCTCTCCATTATAAAAGACCTTCAAAATTTCAGGTTTCTGCTTTGGCATAATTGAGATTGCACTTTTCTGGGATGATGTGCAGCATAGATTTGTAGTTATTTACCAGCTACCAATGTACACTGCATAACATCCTAGAAGATAATGGTTTGAAAAGGCTGTGAAAAGCTGTTAGTCCAAACTGTGTTAGAAGACACTTTTCACAAAATATCACTCCAGAAATGTATGGGTGCATACAAAAAATTGAGCAAATGCAATTGATGAATCTTATAGCTTAACCTCAACAAGTGACCTGTGGACATCCATATCCACTAGCTAACGAGGGGGTGCTGATAAGTCTTTAGCCCAACCTAATTCCTGATGTCGTAGGATGGAATCGATAGCATCGTTGGAAAGGTGTCTGTTCATGTGCCGAATTGCAAATCTTTTCTTATTACATAGGCTGAAAGGAAGCATATCAGGCGACGCGCGCGATTTCAACAACATTGATATGTGAGCTGTCATCAAGTTTTTTTTTCTGCAAGGCCAGACACCGAAGGATATTCACACCATTCTGACAGAAACGTGAGGGGAACATGCACCATTCTGTGCCACCATCAAAAACTGGGTGGCCCAGTTTAAACATGGTGATTTTTTCACCTGTGATGCACCTCGTCCTGGATGACCCAAAACAGTGACCACCCCGGAGATTATTGATCAAATTCACGAGCTATCTTGGAAGACCGCCGGATTTCGGCTAAATCAATAGCTGAGCAACTGGGCATCTCACGTGAGCAGGTTGGGTCTATCATTTATGAAGATTTGGACATGCGGTAGCTCTCCGCGAAGTGGGTCCCAAAATGCCTGAACGCAGATCAAAATCGTCAACAGTGCCAGTTGTCTGAGCAACTTTTGGAATTTTTTCGGCGCAATCCAAATGATTTCCTGTGGCGATTGGTGACCATGGATGAAACCTGGTTATATCACTATGACCCGGAGACAAAGCAACAATCAATGGAGTGGCGGATAGCGACTCATCCCGCCCCAAAAAATTCCGAGTGCAAAATTCTGCTGGAAATGTTCTCGCCTCGATTTTTTGGGATCAAGACGGCATCCTCTGCATTGATTACCTTCCAAAGGGCCAAACTATCAATGTGGAGTATTACTCATCTCTGCTGGTGCAATTGAAGGACATTTTGAAGGAAAAATGCCGCGGGAAGGTCACCAAGGGGGTCTTGTTCTTGCACAACAATGCCCCAGCTTACCGGGTACTTGCAACCCAGAAGAAACTGGCATACCTGGGCTTCCAATGTCTTGATCACCCACCCTATTCTCCAGATCTGGCCCTGTTAGACTACCACCCTTTCCCTGGACTGAAAAAAACAATTGAAAGGTCACCATTTTTCGTCCGACGTGGAGGTCATTGCTGCCGCGGAGACCTGGTTCGACGGACAACCTTCTGAATTTTTTTTGAGTGGCTTGCAAAAGTTAGAACAATGGGCTAAGAAGTGTACTGAGCTTCATGGGGAGTATGTTGAATAAATCCCAAGTTTGGTCGCTGTAGCTTGTTTCCTTCCTGGTCAGGCTAAGGACATATCAGCACCCCCTCATATATATGGTTTTGACTGCAAGCCCCATGTCTGAAAATAAGAAAAGAGAATAGTTGTTGTACGTCACTTCTTTTCTAAAATGTCATACATTTCTCTGTACAAAGCAAAAGCCAACTGTAAAGATAATGGAGCAAAAATGATGAAGAGTATTCAGGAATCTGGCTGTGAGTCAACACCCTGCTTTCTTCACATATTACAAGTGGTGTTAAGTGATTGTATTTTGGAGTAAAGAGTTGTGAAGGGCACAGCAAGTAACAGCAGAAAACAATGAAATTTTCTCGGGCGGACAGCCTCGTTGAGATGTGCAGGTTTTCTGACGTTTCAGGAACTAACTTCGTCCCGATCTTCAGCGTGTGATGGTATTTTAGTAGAACCAAAACTGATGACCAGGTGTCCTGCTGTGTGCTGTGCATATCTCCGTTTGGCCAGGCACAGGATGGAATGTGATCCCTCTGATTAGTGGGATGAGTCAAAAGGTCATTGCACTTGGGCTGGGCTGTCTATTCCTGGTTGTGGAGAGCATTTTGGTAAACTGATTACCAGCTGCTATGTATGACTTAATATGAAGCCAGCCTCCGTTTTGAAGTTTTTGGCATGTAGTTGAATTTCTGTTGCTTCTTTCACAATCCAATCCATGTATGTAGCTTCAAAACTTATAACAGCAGAAAAATTGTTGGGCACTTGTCATTCAGCACCTTCCAACATAGGGTGACAGAAATTTAAAAACAGTTTGGGGCCTCTGAGTATAAGTACATACCAAGAAGATGGAGTAGCACATTTTTGATGCTAGAACAGTTATTAGAGTTGAAGTTAGCAATTGTAAATTACTGTTTAAATGTACCAAATCTTCTGATGTATACTGAAGAAAATGCAGTTGACCTGCACTACGTGGGTAGAGTCGTAGTGACTGTGGGAGGCAGGGAAAACATATAGATGCTGTGAAAAACATGAATATCTGTAAATGCATGATGGTTTTCACAATTTAGCTGTGTAGGTTTTTTCTGTTGTCTTAATCTTAAATGTTATTAACTTTTATTTACTTACTGAGACATTAATCCAGGGGATGTGCTAGCTTTGAGTCTGAGGAATCTTTCAGCTTGTATTCAGGTTTTAAATCTACAGTGACTGGTCATGTCTGGTAGTTTTTTCCATATACGTAAATTGTATGGGAAAATTTTGGGAATGAATTATGTTTATATTTAGGGTGTGAAAATGTCCTATATAAAATGTGTTTTAGTATAATTAGTTCTAAGTCTTCCCTCTCTGTACTTCGTTTAGAAATTTCATAGTGTGGGTCAAATTTCAGGTTTTCTCTTTCATTGTGTCATCTCTTAAAGGTAATAAAAGTAATGGTTACAGCTTCCATGTCATGAAGACATATGGGAAAAACAGGTATAACTCCACTCATTCTTAAACTCAACACGAGATGGTGATGAGGGGTCAACTGTATGCCCCCAGCTGGAAAAGAACCCCTGAAGCCATTGAACAGGACACTGGCTGGGCTGTAGAGTGGTTATGGATGTTTCGGAGAAGAGAAAAATCCCTGACCCCTGCCAGGATTCAAGCCCCAAATCGTCCTGCCCCTTGCCTAGTCTCTCTACTGATTATGCTCTCCCCAGTCCCTTTGTGTGATTACTGTTTGTAAGTGTTCTTCTGTCCAATTTATTAACTCCTGGCATACGAGATGTTCATCATGATCCACTGGGGTGGACTGTCATGTCAAGCATTCCATAAGACCTGTGATTTTGTTTATCCTCTATCACATGGCCTCTCCTCATGCTCCCTTGTTCTCTTTTGTTTTGTTTTATGTTTTATGCTGTCAGGAGGAATGTTGTGGTTTATGTCTTTTTCAGGAAACAGAATTTCATATTGTGTAAACAATGTATGTAATATTTTGGTTTGGAAATGATTTTGTACACTATGTTTTGTACCTTTTCTTCTTTGTCACAGCTGATATTGGTCAACCCTGTGTGTGTTGTTGCTTATGTAGTGGCGAGTTGGAGATTCTTCAATGAACGCATTTTCATAGAAGAAAATACGCTTCTTCATTTCTTTGGAGATGACTACTACCAATACCAAAAACGAGTGAGCACAGGTCTGCCCTTTATACAGGGATACAAATTAGAGCTGTGAGAGTGTGTTATAGTTCATTTATTGAATATATGAAAGCAGTCTTCTAGCCAGTGTTCTTCCATGCCCCTCTTACTTCTTTCATGTAGAATGTACTTCAAGTGGTTATTTGTGTTATTTGATGTAAGAATTCAGTGAGAATAACTAACATAAAGGGGGATCTGTTTGAAGTGACACAAAAGTAAAATTTTTACGAGAAGTAGGGTTGTCCCTGAGCATAGAAAGTACAGTCTTGGCTTGTTTAGGCATGTTGGCTGAGACTACTGCTGTGTTGCTGCTGCTGATACCTGGGAGGCTGGAACAGGAGACTAGTCTTGCGTTATTACTCATGGTCTCATTGTGGTTATGATGTGTATTCACTTGGGCAAAGAATGTTCATTTACAATGCTTTTGTGAAATAAGTGTCATGAAGAAGTGTTATAAAAATCTGGCATCAACAGTGCCATGTTATGATTTAATGGTTATTGTGGCATATTTTATATAAGTTTGATCATAGAACTTATGGTGTATTCTGGTGCATATGTTGTCCTTTCAAGAAGTGTAGTGTTGGGACCATGACCAAATTTGTTTTTCAAGCACTGGTGACGCATGATTGGTAGATGTGACTTCTGTTGTATGGGCTGTCTGTTGTACTGTTTTGGTTCATTACAATTTACTTAATGCATGACATAGTACTTTACTTGCGGTTTCATAGAGTTGGTTTTTCAACATTATAGCATGTTCCAAAGTCCTTCAGCCCAAGCACAACGATTTATACATCAGGTGTATAGTGTGTTGGCACTGTGTTGTGCTCATATTTAACCCTTACTCTACTAACGTGGAGAATAGGGTGAGTTTCTAATAATGCCAGCAAATGGCAGATGGAATTTAACTCGGCGTTTAAAGGGTTAAACCATTACCAACTGTCAGTATCACAACATATGGAAGACATAAGTTTGTATCTTTGTTCATATGAGCAAGCTTGTTTTGGCTGAGGTTCCAAGTAGCAGCAACCACCATGGGAAACCAACATGGACAACCATAAGGTAATAGCTAGATATCCAAGACACTCTGCCATTGTTTTCACAATAGTGAAGGTTGGCACAGTTACAGCACACCACTGCAAAATGGCTGACTCATACCTGGGAATGACATGATGGATAAAATTTACTTGAAGGGTGGGTAAACCTAGAATTGATATGTTTTCTTCAACCATCCACAAGAGGGGTAATTAAAAATTTGGGGGGGGGGGTAAACTGAGATTTGACTAAGAGGAATTCTATTCAAGTTTCAACTGGTACATTGCAATGCCTTGATAAATTAAGTCCAGAGAGTAAATACAGAGAGACAGCAGTAATTGTTGGGGAAACAGTAGGAGCTTGACCTTTTCCATTTTGTTCATTGTTAACATGGTTTGACTGATTGATTGATTAGCAATTGGGTTTGAGCCCTTATGGTCCTCATGTACCCAGCCCTTAAAAAAAAGAGCCCTTTGTGTCCCATAAGCTGATACCAGTTTAGGGGAGCCCTGTTTCTATGCTAAAGTTCCAGATGGCCCCCAGACTCTTAATATCCTCTGGGTCCAAGAAAAAGGAGCCCAGATATACACATCTGAGTGAAGCCAGAGCTTTACACTCACAGAGAATGTGGGTCAAAGGAGGAAGGCCATTAACAACCCTGGATTGTGTCTTATTGAAGGACAAAAGTTAAGTATTTGCAACCAGACTAGGGCCTGAAATCAATTCTCGAGCCTATCTCTGATTACTTCTAAGACCATGCCACCTTGCCTAAATGCTGGTTATCCATCAAACGTTTTATCTTTCTTGTAGTCTACTTAGAGACCCCAAGGACAGCTCAGGTCCAACAAACTTTTAACAGAACTGTTTCTTGCAAGCTTGTTGGCAATTTCATTTCCTTGTACCACAGCTTGTCCAGGGACCCAATGCAGCCCCACAGAGTACTGGGTAGAGATGTCATTCATTTATTCAGCATTTCAGAGATCCAACAAAGTGGATATAGAACATATCATTAAAATAACAATAGGCACAGTAAAAATGAGTAATGAATGTAAAATACAAATAATATTTTAAATACAGGGTGTTCAACTTAAAAGTGAACCGTTAACTAAGCCGTGAATATTTCACGTCAGATGCCTATTTAGAATGGTTCTGCTGGTATGACATACTACTACATGTGCAGGAGTTGGCAAGACTGTTGCAGGAGAGGGGAGAACCGGTCTTGGCCATCCGTATCAGTTGAATCAGTCGACAGTGAGTGCTGGTGTTTGAACAGTGCCATTTTTTTACGCTTTCATAATGCGGTTAACAGTGGAAGAACGTGTATTTATTTTGGAAAGTTATTTAAAATCGATGTCTTACGCCCACTGTAGACAAAGTTTCTTTGAAAAATTTAGAGAGCAATCCGCGAGACCTAAAGCAGTTGAAGTTGAATATTACTCGTGCCATTGGAGAACTAAATAAAAGAACGCTAAGAAAAGTTGCGAGGAATATGGTGAAACATGTCGAAAAGTTCATTGAAATGAATGGACATCATTTCCAACGCTTACTGTAAATACACGTTAGTTGTGTAATATAACATGTTGTAAATCTTAGTAAATAAATTACTCAAATTAAAATACGGTCCACTTTTAAGTTGAACACTCTGTACTATACATAAATAAGACACGTTTATACAAGGAAATGAGATAAAGATCATAGTCTACAATCAGTGAATACTTATACAGTGTACCATAAGACAAACCCCAAAACTAATGCCAATATAGTAAGCAATTTTTGAAATACAATACATAATTCATGATTGATTACAATATTCTTCCAATGTATAGAATGAATAAGTGTACAAAAATTGTTTCAGAGCAATTTTAAACTTTTTTTAGTATATCAGCGACATACTTAATCTCCCTGGGTAAATTATTAAAGATATTTATCCCTGAGTAATAAGCTCTCTTTTTATATATAGTTACGTTTGCTTGGGGCAGGTATAAACTATATGTTTGTCTAGTGCCTATATTATGATTCTCAGTGTTTGTCGAAAAAAAAGTTTTTTTTAACTAGGAACATTGGTAAAGGTAACATATTGTGATGTCAGAGGCAAAATTTTTAATTTCTTAAATAAGTTTCTACATGAAACTCTATGCCTGCCTCCTTCCATAATTCTGATTGCCTTTTTCTGCATGTTAAAAATTGTGGAACTATGTGACGAGTTTCTCTAGAATATAATTCTGTAACTCATATGCAAGTAAAAAAGCATGATAGATTATTTTTACCCGCCAAGGTAGATATGTATGTTTTAACATTACGAATTATATAGCAAGCTGCACTCAATTTTTTCATAAGTTAATCGAATTTAGTATAGGAGCTGTTGGTGATTGAGTTATTGTTAAAGCCAATTTTGAAGTTGATTGACATATTTCTCTTAGTGGCAGAATGTATATAATTTGTCTTGTTAAAATTTATAAGTAATTGGTTTGCTTTGAACCTTTCATTTAACGTTTAAAATACTATGTGAATGTTGTTGAAATCTGTTAAATTAGAATGAGCAAATAAGATGCTAGTATCATCAGCAAAGACTATGGGTGCTCAAGTTTTATTTAATTATCTTGAGTAAGTCATTTATATATACAAGAAAAAGTAGAGGTCCTAAAACAGCCTTGTGGAACTCCGTTTAACTTTCTCAGCTGTTAATTTATAAATTGCGTTATCTGTCTTCAGTCATATCCTGAAGCCATTTTGTTTAACACTTAACATGTTATACAGGGTAATTCATAAGTCCCTCCGGAACTTCCGAACTCGGCTGCGCAACAACCAAGACAGACAGCAGAAAGGAGCATATCAGTAGGTAGATAATCTCTCCGAAGTTTTTTTGTGTACTAGGCGCCGTGGCGTACTTACAGGTTTTACCGCTAGGCGCAGTCGTCTCGAAACATGGCGTGGAAAGGGAATAAGAAAATGTTCTGTGTCTTGGAATTTGTCAAAACTGAGTCAATTGTGACGGTGCAACGGAGGTTTCGGACCATGTACCACGTACGGACAAAACAATTCATGAGTGGTACATGAAATTCCAGCAGAGTGGCTGCCTCTGCGCTGCGAAACGAACAGGCCGGCCGGGGCCGTCGGCCGAGACTGTTGAGCGTGTGCGAGAAACGTTTGTGAGGAGCCCTCAGAAGTCAACACATCGCGCGAGCCGGGAATTGCAGATGCCTCAGTCAAGTGTTTGGCGCATTCTGCGCAAACGTCTTCGCATGAAAGGATACTGGCTGCAGCTGTTGCAGGCCCTGAATCCCCAGGATCACAATCTTCCTTTACACTTTGCGTTGATTTCAAACAGCGGCTACAGGAAGACGGGTTTGCTGAGAAGCTGGTTTTCAGTGATGAGGCGACGTTTCATGTGTGGTAAGGTGAACCGTCACAACGTACGCATCTGGGGCACGGAAAATCCTCATGCAACGATGGAACACGTCCGTGATTCGCCTAAAATGAATATGTTTTGTGCCGTTTCCTCTTGCAAAGTCTACGGACCAATTTTCTTTGCGGAGCAACTTGTTACCGGTATCAACTACCTGGACATGCTGCAACTGTGGCTAATGCCACAATTACAGGAAGCTAGCGAGGACTTCATTTTTCAACAAGATGGAGCCCCACCACACTTCCATTTTGACGTCCGTGCTCAACTCATTGCTAATCTTCCCGGTCGTTGGATTGGGCGCGCTTCTCACAATGACTCCTCTTCTTCCCTGGCCTCCACGGTCACCTGACCTAACCCCGTGCGATTTTTTCTTGTGGGATTACATCAAGGATCGTGTGTACGTGCCCTCTATGCCGCGTGATTTACCACAGCTGCGACAAAGAATCGTGGAGGCAGTCGCTGCTATCGATTGCCAGATTTTGCAGCATGTGTGGCAGGAACTTGATTACAGGATTGACATCTGCCGCGTCACCAAGGGTGGACATACCGAGCACCTGTAAGGTAGGACAGAAACTTGGAGTGTCTCTCCCTCTGTTGACATGCTCCCCTTTGGCGTGACCATCCCGGCTACTGTACCGCAGAGAACGGAAATCCCGGAGGGACTTATGAATTAGCCCGTATTTTGTGAGGTGTTTTATAATCCTTGTCTCTATTACAGTTTCAAATGATTGTTAGAATCGTGTTAAGAGTGATATAGATCTATATTTAGACACATCACACCTATCACCATTCTTCTGTAGTGGTTTTATTACTGCATATATTAATCTATCTGGGAATGCACCCCAAAATAGTACGAGGGCTGTTTTTTTTTTCAACCTCCGATCGTGCTTCTAAGGAAGTACGAAATACGCGGGAGCCAGATCTGCGTGTCGCGTGATTGCGCAGCTCCCCCACCACAACCTCTGCTGTTGTTGGCTCCAATGCGTCAGTCGTAGCCGAGGTACGGGCACGTGAACATGGCCGCTACGATCGATGCTCCCGCCAAATGTGAGTTACGAAGTGTAATCCGTTTTCTGCA
>Ga0268261_10001083_pt1 | contig 18343 bp, 18 predicted proteins | sample TergutNc150P1_FD_190353 | JGI IMG/M metagenome (GOLD analysis project Ga0268261, IMG submission 190353) | Nasutitermes corniger P1 segment gut microbial community from laboratory colony in Florida, USA - Nc150 P1 (SPAdes) (version 2) | ecosystem: Host-associated > Arthropoda: Insects >...
AGGGTAGTGAAACTGGAAAAGTGGTTGATACAATCACTCTTGACGAGAAAGGTGTTTCCAACTGGTCGAAATATTTTGATTTAGGGAAATACTATGCCAAAGAAAAACCAGTAGCCAAAGGAACAGGTCAAATTACCAATGGGAAAGCATTTGAAGTTAATTTGGTTTACAAAGGTTCTTCTGTGGAGAAATTTGATGAAACGGTCAATGTGGCGAATACGGCTGTTCGTGGGAAAATTACGATTAAGAAGACAGGTGTTGAAAGCGGGACTACTCTTTGGAATGAGGAGTACAGTTTTGCAGGCAACACTTTTTTAGTTTCTTCTGTTGATGGAAAAATCAGTGAAACGATTGTTACCAATGCTGAAGGGATTGCTGAAACAAGCGAAAAATTGCCTTTAGGAAAATACAAAGTTAAGGAAATCAAGGCATCCAATGGGTTTGTAAATACCTTTACTGAGCAAGAAGTGGAGTTGACTTACAAGGACAATAAAACTGAATTGGTTTTCGGAAATGCCACTGGTACTAATCAGGAAGTTTTAGGGCAATCTACCTTAACTAAAGTAGATAAAGACCTTGAAACAACTGAAACACAAGGAAATGCCACGCATGAAGGTGCAGAATATACTCTGTTTTACAATCAGGATTTAGGAACGGCTAAGAAAGATATGCCTGTTTTATGGACCGACAATTTCAATCCTGAGTTGTTGTTTGGCGAGAAATCTGAAAATCCTTTTGTTGAAAATGCAGTGACTTTGATGATTGACGAAAACAATCAAGTTGGTGTCGGTCATTTGTCTATTGGGAACTACTACTGGCAGGAAACAAAAGCTCCTTTTGGTTACACGTTAGACAAAACCAAATATGAGTTTGAGATTGCGAAAGTGGATGACAAACAAGCCTTGATTACGCAAGATGTTACGGCTAAGGAGCAGGTTATTCGTTTTGGCTTTAACTTCTACAAATTCTTAAATTCAGGGAATGGCTCGGCAAATTCGGGTGCGAATGGATTAGAGTTTCAACTTACTCCGCTAGAGGATACCTTAGAAATTACGGGTGCTGATGATACGACTATCACAGAAACACATCCAACGCTTGAATTTGATGGTTATGGCTCGTTTAGAAATATTCCGATTGGGAATTATCGAATGGAAGAAATCAATGTTCCTGACGGTTTTCAGGCGATTAAGCCTTTGCTTATCAACGTGAAATTTACAGAGGACGAGGACGATTACAACAATTCTTTCTACACGTTCACGATTACAGAAGACGGTCAAAAAGAGCCTATCAAAACGGTTGTGAAGAAATACAATGAGTTGACCAATGATAGCTTTACGGTCAATTTGGGTAATCTTAACTTGTATAATTTGCCAAATGGGAAAAACGAAATTTCTTCTCTACAATCGTTTGAAACTGGCGAAAAGGTCAGTGAGCCAAATGGCAAACAAACAGTTATTGACCATATTTTCTACAATCTTGCTGATACTCGCAAGGATTGGTTCTTGGTTTCTCGTAATGTAGATGTTCAGGCAACCAAAGAGGCTTTAGAAAAGGATAAAACAGCTAAACCTGTTGTGCTTGATGAAAGCACACATGAGCTATCTAACAAGACCAATCAAGGTACTTGGAATATTGCTATGGAAGTTGATACAGATAAATTACAGAACAAGGATATTGTCCGTTTCAACTATCTATACTCTTCTAAAGAAGATTTTGAAAAAGGCAAAGAGCCTATTTCTATTGATGAAGATATTGACAATCAATCGCAAACAGTCAAAGTTCGTGCAGGTCAGACTTCGGTTGCTACACAAGCACACGTTGGCGATAGTAAGACACAAATCTTTACAGCTGGAGATGTGATAAAGGCGTATGACAATATCTATCTTTCTAATACGGTTGTTGATGGGCGGAAACAGACAGTACTTGCGCAAATGCACGTAGTTCTTCCTGAAGACATGAAAGAATTTACTCGCGAAGACGGTAAGGTTTTTCAGTCAGGACAAGTGGTATATTCGCAATTGATTTCTACTGAGGTTAAAGATAGCGAGATTGTTTTACAGGCAATGAGTGAAGTGGATACTAGCCAATATCCAAAAGGTTCTATCTTCCCTTGGTCTGAGATTGTATCTGAGGACGATAAGGAAGTCGCTAGACACAATACGGACTTGAAAGATAGTAAGCAGGTATTGACACCTGTTGAACCTGAATTGCCGAAGACGGAGAAACCGAAAACTCCTGAAAAACCGAAAGAACAACCGAAAAAAGAAGAGCCTAAAAAAGCTACTGGTAAGCTGCCGGAAACAGGAGAGGAAACAACTATCCTTGTTTCGTTTGTAGGTTTAGCGTTACTTGCGTTTGTAGGTTTTACTTGGTATCGCAGAAAAAAAGAAGAAAGACAAAATTAGAAACAATGAAAGTATTTCTTTTGGGAATGCTTATTTTTTTAGGAAGAGGTGGATGAAATGTGGGAGGTGTTTGGTCACAAAACAGGATTATTGTATGCCAGAGGACAATCGAAAGCCGATTGTTCTCGTTTTCTTGTTCGTCATTATTCTTACTATTTAGGTGGAAATAACGCAAATACAGGAAGGAAAAAGACAAAACCTTATTTGTATGACGAACCTTTATATTACGCTTGGAGGGGTAAAAATGGCACAGTACAGTGAAGATTTTGAAAACGAAGTGATGAATTTTAGCTCACGCATTTCTTATAATTCAGAAGAAATTATTCGTCGAGCTTGTTTGAAAAGTGAGGATTTGTCAATCAAACAAAAGCTAGAGCTTACAAGTGAATTAGAGCGAATTGATAAGCTCGTTCATGAGTTGACTTATTTGGTTTAGGAGGAAGAAATGGAAAGAGAAGAAAAATTGGCACTCATACGTGCAGATTTACGTGAGAACAATCATTATGTAGATGGCTACTTTGAATTTTCTTCAGATGATGAAAATGAGATAGTTGGTGCATATGTTATCCCAATCGGACTTCCAGCTTATCAAGGAGACGCTTATGATGATAGGGATGCAATGAAAAAACGATTTTTCAAAAATGTTGATTTTTCTACATGGCAAGAATGGTATTTCAGGAATGGAGAAATGTTGACAGAAGTTTATTGTTTTGCTTCTGGAGCGAAACAGGCACTCGATAAGTTACCTTTATTTGAAGAACTTGTTACAACCAATCAATTTGAAAACTATATGAATGAGGAAGAACTGCTTTCTTACAGGTATCAGTTACTTGGTCGTCTAAAAAGTGATATTGATTATCTACTGAATCATGGTTCCTTTGAGGCAAAAGACAAAGAATATACGAAACGAGTATTGGATAATAAATTATGGGGTGGTACAACCAATCATTTCGCCAAAATGATTGAGCTGCTTGAGGGATTTTCTGAAAGAAACAAACCCGATTGGTACACCATGCAAGACCTAGAAAAAGATAAAATGAAAATGGAAAATCTATATGGAATGGTTTTAGGTTAGTATGGATAAATTCAGTCGCTTGTTTATTAATCGAGGGCAAAGAATAAGAAACACTCATGAGAAACTCTTGTTGAAGTATGGCTTACTTTTATTCTGTCCCTTTTTGTTGGGGTTAGGCTTATTTCATTTGCTGGTTACTTATCCAAAGGTTCAACAAATGAATGGGAAGTTTGAAGCAACTGCTTTTCTTGTTCCAATAGTTTTAACTATTTTACTACTTGTTTTAGGTAGCTTTCTTTCTTTTTGGTTGATTATCACTTCTAAAAGAAAAGGAGGGTTTTTTCTTACCGAATGGAAAAAACAATCGGTGGCGAAATTCTTGATTTCCAACAATTTGGTTGAAAAGAAAACAATCAATGGGAAAGAGAAACTTATTTTTCCGCGCGTTTGGTACAAAAAAGAACGCTATATTGATGAATGGACTTTTGAGCTTGGGAATAGATTTCATGACCGCTTTTTACAAATCAGTGAAACGTTGGAAGAAATGTTTTTGGCAGATTTGGTTGAAGTCGAGCGAGAACCTATGTTTATTGTCTTTCGTTTTCTGACTGATACCAAAATGAACCGTCTGACGATTGAGGAATTAAGCGAAAAAGAGGGTTCTATGGATTTGATGAAAGGTGTTACTTGGGATTACGCCAGCTTGCCTCATATGTTGATTACAGGGGGTACTGGTGGTGGGAAAACCTATTTTATTTACTCGCTAATCAAGGGTCTTGGTGGAATTGGGCGTGTTTGGTTAGCTGACCCTAAAAAAAGTGATTTAGGGTCTTTAGCAGAGTTTCCTGCTTTCAAAGGTTTGGTTGCTGTTGAAAAAGAGGAGATTTTTACCATGCTTGAAACTGCGGTGGAACTCATGGATAAACGCTATAAGTACATGAAAGAGCATGAAAAGCATACAGTTGGGGTCGATTACCGCTACTACGGAATGCACCCTGAATTTTTCATCATTGATGAAATTGGTGCGTTTGTTTCTACTCTTTCTATCAAAGAAGAAAATCAATTTTATCAACTATTAGCACCACTGATTTTAAAAGCAAGGCAAGCAGGGGTTTTCTTTATTATTGCTACACAAAAAGCGGGGACAGATGTCCTCAAGTCGTCCATTCGAGACAATCTCATGTGTAAAGTTTCTTTAGGGGTTTTATCAGCTACTGGTTATGATATGACCTTTGGGATTGAAAGTAAAAAGCCGTTTTACAATAAACCAAAAGAAATAGGGCGTGGTTATATCAATGTTGGGAATGGAATTGAACAAGAGTTTTATGCACCTTGGGCGAAAGGTTTCAACTTTGTTGGGCTGTTTCAATCCATGCCTGCAATGCCCTTTACTGATGTTTCTGAAGTATCACTTTCTCAAGAAGATAAGCATGAAGTCAGTCAAGAAGAAATCGAGAAGATAACTCAAGAAAACAAAGAAAAAATGAATGCTTTGAAAAAAGAGCATGAAGAAGAAAAAATAAAAGAAAAAGCGGAAAAGCTAAAGTCCGCAGGTGTTTCTTTCGAGGAACGCTTGAATTTTTAGCACACACTGCCCTTGTACTCCTCTCTGACAAGGGCTTTTATCATGGAGAGGAAAAACTAATAAACACTCTAGGAGGAAAAAGAGTATGGCATTAACACAATTTACGAAACACCCTTTAAACAAACAGGTTGCTAAAGAGTTCTTATTTGGCGCTCAACCGCAACTGGTTAATCGAAACCGTGCGCAAGAATTGGTCTATGACTTGCAGTCTGAAAAATACGGTTCTATTCAAGTGATTACGCCGCATAAGTATGGAAAATCTGTACCAAAAGTACCATTTATGGCTCGTTGTGAAATTCTTGATGGCAATATGATTTTTGACAACGATAGCCGTGTTAAAGAAATTCATGCTCGTGCAGTTGCATTACAACGCTAAAGGGAAAAGGAGAATAAATAGTTATGGTTAAATTTTTAGGTGCAAAATTGGATGAAAATGGAAACAATACAACAAATATTGTCGATATTTTAGATGTCGATAAGGCTTTGGGTGCTACTTATTACATGGGGAACATTCAAGAAACCTTTGACGGAGATGGGCAAGTTATTGGTCAAAAGGCAGAAATCCTTATGGAAACACAAGGTGGGAATTTCTTTGTAAACTTCCCAATAGGCTTTAATCTGGAGGCTTTCCGTTTCGGCGAGCAAGTTGATTTAGAAGTGGAGAAAATCAATGAATACGCTATGCGTAATGAGAATGGTTTTATTGAAAATCGCGGAACTTCTATCCACGCAAAAGGAATGCGTAAGCATATTGATAAGCCGACTGTTGAGCCAGCAAAAACTGAGAAGAAACCGCAGGAAGTGAAGTAGGTTTTTCTAACTCTTCCTTTGTTTTTGAGAAGGAGTGCCTTTCTTCTTCTCAAAAATAAAGGGTTCATGCAGGCGGCGGAATGACGGGCCGCTTGAGTTGGAACAACTCAACTATTTACTACCAATGAACGAAAGGAGAATGCAATGGAGTATGAACTGCACGAATTAAAGAAAAAGTATGATAGTTATGATGAGTTACACGAAGATGGCTATTATACTGCGGGTCAATTTTCTGCCATTTTTCCTGAATTTGAGGAACAAATTGATAAGAATGATTTTCGGAAGAAATTACTTTCTTTAAGGGAAGAAAGGCTGTTGCCACATCGTTCTACACAAATGCGTAAACGTGGGAAATCCTTTGAGTACATGACTATCTATGTTTTTATTTCGGATGAATTAGAAACAGGTTTAGAGGCTTATGTGAATTACAAGACCTCAGATGAAAACAAAACCTTTTTAGATTGGTACGTGAGCTTATTGTCTATTGAAGAAGAAAACGCATGGCTGGCAAGAAAAGAGCCTGAAAAATATTTGAACATGATACCTGCATTGATTGATAAGGTGGTGGAACTTGAGAAATTCACGGATAAACAAACGAAGGCAAATGAAACGGTTAAGTCCTTATTTCGTGATGTTGATAAGCGATTAAGTACTTTAGAAATGTAGTAGTTACTGACTGCTGTTTTTAGGCTAGGTAGTGAGGCGAAGTGTAGCGTAAGCGAAACGAGAGCAAAACGACTAGCCTATTGGCAGTCTTTTTTTGGGTCAGGGATTTTGGGCTTGGCGTTATTTTAAAGCCCAAAATCCCAATTTAACCCCCATGTCAATAACATGGGGGTTAAACCACTAGACAACTTCTCCTTATTCCCAATATTAAGGGATTTTTAGTGGCTCACAGTGAGCCTATTTTTTTAGGTTTTTTTCGTGAAAATGAGCCACTAAGCTTTGTTATCTTATTGAAAGGCGGTGTTGAGCGTTGCAATGAATTTTTTGAGAAAGCTAAAGGAAAGTCAAGATTATACTAACGACTATTTAGCAGAGCTACTGGCTATTAGTGTTGCGACTGTCAAACGTTATCTTAGCGGAGCAAGTAAAATTCCCAGTGATTTAAATGAATTCCTTTGTTACCTGCTAACAAAAGAAAAAGGGAATGAACACAATGTAAGTCTTAATCAAGCATTGTTTGACTGGTTATCACTAACCTTTCATGGCTTTACACTTGAAGAAGTACAAGAGACTATTTTAGGTATTCCTCAAAAGTTTTGGATTGCAAGGGAATATGCAGGCAATGGTTATACGCATAGTGTCTATTGCAATGCGATTGATATTTTCTACTCTGAAAGCAAACTTGGTAAGGAAATGCGGAAAGATATTAATGTTCGTATGCGTGGCTTTGGTTGTCGGGACTTCGAGTATTTTCTAAAAGAACAATTTTCAGGGCTTGAGTTAAGTGCTGAAGAACTATGGCTTATGTTTTTTCAACGAATAGAGGAACATAAGAAAAAACTTGTTTTTGATAGCGAAAGTGAAAGTTTCGTCCAAAAGAGAATGAATGTTTCACGCTTGGATATTGCTTTAGATGAATTTTGGAAAGGCAAACACGCTATGTTTGATTTAGATATGGTGGAAATTCTTGATAAACATGGATTGTTTGAAATGAACCGTTACTATAAAACACTTGAATACAATAAAGGTGGAGGCAGCGGTTTGGTTGAATATGATGACTGGGGCAACGAGATTGCTCCGAAAGGTCTTACCATTTATGTAGGTGGTGTTCAATCGGAATTTCGCTTGGCTATGTATAAGAAAGATATAGAGAGTGCCAAAAAATTCAAGATGTCTTTAGAGGAAGTCCGAGAAGAATTGCACTATGGCAATCGTTATGAGTTGCGCTTTAAAGGAGAAAAAGCCAATGCAATGTTGGAAGAAATTTTGCAGGGCAAAGAAAGCATTGTGAATTTAGCAGTTGGTTATTTGAATACGGTTGTTGTAGCGGTATATGAACCGTCTATGAATGGCGAATTAATGATGAACGAGAAATGGTATCAATTATTTAGTGAAAAACAAAATTTGAAATTGAGTATTGACCCGAAAATCTCCACGATTGAGCGGAAAGTGAACTTCTTGATTACGAATAAGCAATCTTTGTTTATGATTAAGACTTTTAGTGAGCAGGTTGGCTTTCCTGTGTATAAGTTGCTGACAAAAGATGTAGAGTTAAACGAACAAAATGCTCGTATGTTAGAAAATGCGATTGCTTTTTATCAGGAAGCGAATAAGGAAAATCAGGAACTCCTTCTTTCGCTGTTTGGCATGGAAAAACTTTCTGATGAGTGGCTGAAGGAGCAAGCAGATGAAAAAGACTTTGAAGCACGAGTAATTCTAGCTGTTCATGAAATCGAGCGATTAAACAAGAGAGTTTATGAGCTGGAGGAAAAGGAAAAACATTTATCTACTCAAAATGATGCGAAGGATTTACAGATTTTAGACTTACAAGATGAGCTTATGAGAACAAAAACAAAATTGAAGGGCATGGAAGTGTATCTATGAGTGAAGAAATACAAAAACGACTGAATGCGAAAATTGTCTCCTTTACAAAATTTTCATATAGCGAAGTTCAAAGGATGTACCTGTATATCAAATATTTCAGCGAGGCTGTTGGTTCGCCTTTGTTTGCAGATTTGTTTGAGAATTTAGAGCCGAGTGTTGAAGATAAGGAATATATCCAAAACATGAAAGCCTATTATAAGCATTCGGATAAAGAAAACCAGCTATTGATGATAGAAAGTTTTCTTTCTCAGCTACAAGCTATTGATGAGGCGATTGAATGGAAAGAAACATTGGATTGAGAAAGAGGTGAAATTTTGAAAAAAATAAAGGCGAAATTGCCTGCATTGAAGAAAAAGGAAAAAGACAAAGAGTTACCAAAACCAAAGGTAGTAACTTTTCAAACTGGAAAACGTATTGTTTCTTTCGGGGCGATTTTACTTTTGGTTTTATCTGTTATTGCTGTATTTCGAGTGAATGGACTGGCAAGTAATCAAGCGCAAATGGTCGAAGAAATAAAAGGGCTGCAAGAAATTTCCTTGGTGGATAATCAAGATACGAAAGAACGTGTGGATTTTGTTCTGTTGAGTTATTACGCGCAAGAATTTACGAAAGCCTATATCAATCGTCCGCTTGCCCAAAAAAGTGATGCTATGAAAGCTAGGGATACGCAGCTAGAAAAATTCATTTCCTTTGATTTGAAAATGTTGGAGGAAAAAGGCGAGAAAGACTATTCAAGGCAAGTAAAGTCCATGCAGGTTAAAGCTATTGATGAACAGGAAGATACTTTTTTCGTAAGCCTTGATGTGATTTATCTTGTTGAGATTGAAAAGCTAGAGGTTGAGTATGCACGCACGCTTGTTGTGCCTATCCAAAGTGCAAATGGTTTGTTTGCGGTTGTGTCTATACCTTATTTTTTGCAAGAAACATTACCATTTGGACGTGCGGAGGGGTTGAAACAATTAACTTCAACTGAGGTGGAAAAATTGGACTGGAATGCAAAGAAAAAAGAAGACTTCGATAATTTCTTAGTGTTCTTTTTTGGTAAATACGCAACTGGAACGCTTGAGGAAATGGCTGTTTTAATGAAAGACCCTGAGATTTCAACTGACGGTAGGAAATTAGGAAGTTTTGACCCTGCACAAGTTCGTGTCTTTGAGGAACGAGCAGACGGTGTGATTGGCGTACAAGTTTATATATCTTTTGTAGATGAGAAAACCAGTATTGCAACGCTTGAACCTTTTACTCTTTGGTTAAGCAAGACAGAAACAAGTTATCAAGTGAATACAATGAAACATTACTTTACAACAAGTGAAAAATAGGAGGAAAAAAATTATGAACGTTAGTGGATTACAAAATTTTTTAAGTCAGTCATTTATCACAATTTTAGCAACTGGTTCGATTGGGTTGATTTTGAAGAATTGGAAAGAGCAAGCCTACCTGAAAATTGGCGGGGTTTTACTTATTGCTTTGGTTTTAAATGATTTGGCGACACGAAATGGAAATGGCATTTTTAGCTTTCTTCGCTGGATAGTTGGACTGTTTGGTGTTCAACTGTAAGCCTATGGAAGAAAAATATTTTGATTTTTCCAAAGGTTTAAAAGCTCCTTATACCATTCAAGTGTTAAAAACACCAAAAGGGCAGATTATTTGGACGTTCGCTCAACCGATTGGCTTAGATTATATCTTGTCTTTGGTTGTGTTCTTCTTGTTCTTTTGGTTTTTATTTGGTGCTTTTCCTTTGCCAACGTTTAGCCTGTTTCAATCCAATTTAGCTGTGTCAGGACTACTGGCTATTTTCCTTGCAAGAAAATATACGGAAAAAGAAATTGATGGCAAAGCGCCTATTCAGTATTTATTGGGTTCTTTTGTGTATTTCAAGGAATGGGTATTGGATAAACGAGTGATTTATCAGATGAAACGAGTGGAGGAGATTAAGGAGTTTTCTTTTAAGAGGTAATTGAGAAATTTGTTGATTTTTCGTGCTATAATAGGTGCGAAAAGAAAGGAGCTAGAAAGATATGATTTATTCGATTGATGAAATCAAGAAAATTGTGCAACCAATAGCAAAAAAATATGAAATTGAAGAAGTTTATCTTTTTGGCTCTTATGCACGAGGACAAGCTGATGAAAAAAGCGATATAGATTTTGTAGTCAAAGCTGAGGATAATAGCTTTTTAGTTGAAAATTATTTTGATTTTTTGGAAGAAATGGAAACTGCTTTTCAAAAAGAAATTGATATCACATTCTACAAAAATGTTTACCAATCTGCTACTCGCTTTGAAAATCGCTTTGCTCCTAGATTTGAAAGAGATAAGGTAAAGGTAGCATGAGGGGTAGAATAGAAAATAAGGAAGTTGAATAATTAGCTAAGCAAGTTAGATTAACAGTCTAACTTGCTTTTTTGTTGAAAAAAATGGAGGTGGAAATTTGAATTTGTCGTATCCTTTGCGTGAGGAGGTTCAGGGGAATATCGTCCTTACGAAAGAAAAAAAGCGATAGCCTATTATCGCATTAGAAATGAAACAGTCGGTTTGACAGATATTGTCATGAGAGAGAATGTGAAGAAAAAGGTCGCTCGTGTCTTTAAGCGTTTAAAGGAAAATCGAGCATTTGAAATTCATGTGGTACCTGTAAACTCGAATATATTTGAGCGAATGAAAGCCTTAATCAACGTGCTTTCTGAGGACTATCGAGAAATTGCTAAAAGAAAGTTGGAATATGCGACAAAATACTTAGAACAAGAGCTGTATATTCCTTATGAGTATGAAAATATTATTGGCGTTTGCTTGCCTAAGCGTGAGCTTTCCGTTGATTTTAGAGAAGGTATGAAGGATAGAGGGCTTGAAGTCGTTGAGAATTTTTTTAACGGTTTGGGCTATGAGCTAGATGATGGCTTGGACTGGTCGGCAAAATACGAAAGGCAGGAACAGGAAGTCTTTCAAAATTTGAGCGAGTTGCTGGTTGAGCGTTTGAGTGAAGACGAGTTGTACTACTATCAAGCGGAACAATTCTTACAATACATTCCACATCACAAGCAGGATGTGTTTTCTTCTGCTAGTTTAGATAATCTTCTATCAACGAAAATTCGTGCCTTGTTTGGTGGTGGCTTGGAATTGAGCGTGGATGGACAAGAGAGTTTTGTTTCTTATCTTCCAATCGGAGATGTTGGCATAACTTTAGACCATATCCACTTGTCTGAAATTGCTCGTCATTTGCCTTTTCCGGTACGTTTAGTTACACAATGTGAATTTGCACAAACAAGAGGGCAAATGGCTCTGAGCGGGCGTGTGGGGCGTGCTAGGACACGTTCTAAAAACATTATGCTTGAAGCCTATGAAGCTGGCTCGAAACAAAAGCGCAAGATTATTCAAGGGCAACTAGCGTTGGATGATTTAGAACAAAAGATAGATGATGATGAGCCAATTTTGGATTGGTTTTCTTGTTTGGTCGTTTTTGGTCGGGATAAAAAGGAAATGCGTGCGAGAAAAAAATATTTGCTCAATCGTTTGGATAGTTTAAAGATTGAGTTGGTTCGTGCGACGTTTGACAATCCGTATCTGTTTCAAAAGTGCTTGTTGGGCAATTTCGCTCGTCCTCAAAAGAAAATGAAATTTTGGCAGCACACTTCTACTGTTCGTGCTTTTGCGGAAATGAATTTCTTCACTGGTTTAAAATCAGGTACTCCTCAAGGTTTTTATTTCGGTCGTGTAGATGAAACTTTGGCTGAAAAAGAAAGTCGCAATCAGATTATCCATTCTTCAAGAAACTTGATTTGGCTAGATAGTCAGCTAGGGAACAAACAGGATATTAAAGGCAAGAAAACCAACAATCCGCATATCTTGATTACTGGAGATACAGGTTCAGGTAAATCAGTTTGTGGGAAGAAATTGTGGTTGGAAAGTTCCTTGCAGGTCGGCAAGACTTTATACATTGACCCAAAACGTGAAGTTCGTGAGCGTATGATGAACACAATTTCTTCCGTTGGGTTTCAGCAAAACTTCCCTGATGATGTTGCATTCGTTGAAAGTATCAACTTTGTTACTTTAGATGTTCGCAAGGAACAAAACTTAGGCGTACTTGACCCGATTGTCATATTCGAGAAAGTGCAGGCAAAAACCATTGCCTTGTCTATTCTCAAAGAATGTTATACAGGTAAGCTGGAACGCTATGATGATAATGCCATTAATGAGGCTTTGGATAACGTGATTGAAGAACGTGAAAATGGAAAAGAGGTTGGTTTTTGGCAGGTCATTGAGCTGTTGGAAAGCAATCCGAAAGAGGAGATTGCCGAGCTAGGAAAATTGTACCGTTCAAGAGTGAAAAACACGAATTTAGGCTTGTGCTTTTCTCATGGATTGGTTCGTGGTCTTACTTTTGACGATAAGGTAACAGTTTTAGAGATTGCCAACTTGGACTTACCAAAGGAGAAAAATCAATCAATGGACGATAGCCAGCGTTTGTCTGTGGCAGTTATGCTTGCTTTGGGTGCTTATTGTGCAGAATTCGGGAAACGCAATCCCAAAGAGGAAACGACTATCTTTTTTGATGAGGCGTGGCTTTTCCAATCGAGTGAACAAGGCAGGCAAGTTTTGAAAATGATGAAACGGGTCGGTCGTTCTGAAAACAATCGGTTGGTGTTGATTACCCAATCTGTCAATGATGTAGAAAATGATGATGACGGTACAGGTTTTGGGATGATTATCGCTTTTGATGAACAACAAAACCGCGAGGGTGTCCTGAAATATTTGGATTTACCAATCAATGAAGTCAATCTTTCATGGATTGCCAATATGACACAAGGGCAGTGCTTGATTAAAGATGTGTTCAATCAAGTCAATCGTTGCGTAGTTCATGTAATTTATCAAGGCTGGTTAGAGTTGTTCAAAACTGTTGAAGATACCGAAATGTCAAAATTGCAAAAACAAGCAGGGTAGGAGGTAGATTATGGACTATGATTTAGAAAGTTACAAGTCTTATATTCTTTCTCAAGGTCACTTTTTTTGGGAGGTTGGTGCAAAAGTTGAAGACCGAATATATGAAGTCATCAACTATTTCTTTGTAGAAAGTTGGTTTGGCATTCTTCGTTGGTGTTGGGGGATATTTGATTTCTTCTATAAGGTAATTGATGGGATTAGTAGCCGTTTGTTTTCAAGTGATAGTTTTGCACAATCCCAGAGTATCTTAAATAAATTAGGTGGTACAAATCTAAAAGCTGGTTCTTTGTTTGCAGTTTTCTTGATGTTTCTCGTTTTTTATCTAGCCTATCACTTTTTCATGGGAAAAGGGAATTTCGCAAAAGAATTTCTGAAATTTCTTTCGGTTATCCTCTTATTCTTCTTCTGGTTTGGACGAATGAATACACCTGCTGGAAATATGAGTGGCGCACAATTCGTTGTTACTTCTACCAATCATGTATTTGATGAAGTGCAAACACAAGTAAGCAGTGCGATTACTGGATTTTCCTCAGCAGAAAACATTGAACCCAATGATAGTTTATTTAACTCAACTATTCGACAAACTTTTTATTATGTGAATACTGGCTCGTTTGATGGTGTTCTAGGTAATGGAGAGGCGATTAAAGAGGAAGAGGTCTTATGGAGAAATGGGCAAACTGAGGAGGATGTCGCAAGTGGTATTCAGAAAATGGGCGAGAATAATCCTTATATGCAGCCTACTATAAATCTTTTGTTTGGAAAGGGCATGGCGGTTCTGGCAGGTATTGCTAATCTAGCGATTGCAGGCATTCCTGTTTTGTATTTAAAAACAATGATTGTAGTCACTCAAGTACTTGTTAATCTTCTGCTACTTCTGTTTCCAATATTCTTCTTGTTGTCCTTTCTACCCACTATGCAAAACATGATAGTGCGTGCGCTAAAAATGTTGTTTGGTTTGTTGTTTACACCTAGTCTAATTGGGATTTTTCTTTCTTTGTATATGTTCTTGCTATCCATGATTGACAGAGTGTTCTTTTCCATTCCTGATATTCCTCTTGGGTATATGACTTTTGGGAATAAGATGTTGTTACAATCAGTCATTTTGGTTGTATTAAAACTAGCATTGACTACCTTACTCTTTAAGAATAAATACAAGATTTTGTCTTTCTTTACAGGAAAGGAGCTGTCAAACAATCCTATCGAGCGGAAGATGAAAGAAACCACTCAAAAGATTACCAACACTGCTGTTGGTGGGGGAATGGCTGCAGCTGGTTTTGCAACCGGCAATCCTCAACTTGCCTTGAGTGGTGGAGCGAAAATGATGAGCCATTCGCACATGGGGCATGATTTAGCTATGAATGGTCGGCATATGTTGGCAAAAGATGAACATGGCAGCTATCAATTTAAACTAAAGAGAAAAGGAAACGAGAAAAAAGTTATCGAAGAACAAGGAGATAGGCAGCATTCACGCAAGGAGCAAGTTTCTTACAAAGAACCTAAGAAAGAAGAGAGTATTAGAGAACCTGTAAACAAACAAGCTCTGCCAGTGTTGCGACAAAGTACACCTGAGCAATTCCCACGTGAACGTTCCATTACTTCTCAACTTAAGGATGAAAGAAATAAAACTGCACTGGATGTAAGTGAAACTATGACACCTTATGTTGATGAATTGCTTGTGCAAACAACGAAAATTCAAGCAAAAGTAGAGGACGAGCGGGAACCAATTAAACTTGAAAATTTAGACAGCTATCTTAATCAAGAGCTTAACGCAACGATAGACTTGATTGAACACAATTCAATCAAAAATTCCATCACACATACTAACCAAAGAAACCATGAGGGCGTGGATAGTTCTTTCTTTGAGCCAAATGAAATGAAAGAGGTAAACGCTGTTGCTTTTGAACCTACTGAAATAAGTGAAATTAAGCATGATGAAAATTATTTTGCTGATTTACAAGAGCAGAGGAGATAGCATGATGAAAAAATTATTGGTTTTACTTGGTATCTTCTTATTCTTCCCTATTTTACTTGTTCTGTTTTTCTTTGTTGGAATTACGGAAACTGTAGGTGGCGGTAATGAATTTCAACCTGCAACTGAACAAGAACGAGTGGCTTTGGAAATCTATCAGCTTGTGATGGAGGTTGAGGGGACAGAGGAGTTTGCTTTTGCTTTAATTGCCAATGCTGAAGCAGAAAGTGGATTGAACCCGAAAGCTATACAGGGTGGCTTAGGGTTCAATGAATTTTGGGCTTATAATGATACGTTGATCGGTTATGCTTTTGGCACTTGGCAAATGGACGGTAGTAGGCGTGTGAATATGCTGAATTTAGCGAAAGAGCAAGGGGTTGATTGGCAAACCGTTGCTCATCAGTTTAACTATATTTGGTCGCATGATGGTGGAAATAGCGAGATATTAAAAAACTATTCTGACCGTACAGATTTAGAAGAAACGACTTTGGATATCCTCAAATATTGGGAACGTGCAGGTACGAAAGATGACCCTGTGGAGCAAAACAAGCGAATTACTTCAGCGAAAAATTGGCAGTTACGCTTTCAATCAGGTTTTGGAAATGGTGCTGTTGGTGGAGGTGTTATTGCCAGTTTAGAAGAAAAACTAGGAAAACCGGTCTATAATGGACAGTGTTATGGTTTGATTTCCTATTATGTTGACGGATTTGATACTGGGATACACTTAGGTGCTGGTTCTCCTTATGGACTTTCAGGAAACACAAGCTTTGATACTGTAAACGCTTGGAATATCGGGTCGGCTTACGCTTGGGAAGATAACGGCTTTTTGGTGGTTTTCAATCCAAAGTTTTCAGATATTCGCGCAGGCGATATTTTGAATTTAGGGCAAGGCGGTGTAGCTACTTCTTCTTTTGGGCATAGCTTAATTGTTGCTAGTGTTGAGGCAGATGAAAAGTTTTTTGCTTATGAGCAAAATGCAGAAAGAGGGCAGATTGTTTCAAAGTATCAACGTACTTGGGGGAAAGATTATCCGAGGGTGGTTAGTTTGGTAAGGAAGATGTAAAGATAACTCTGAAATTTTATCAGATGTCATTTTGGAAAGTGAATAAATTACGTCAACAAGCTAGAAATCATTCTAGCTTGTTTTTATGTCGAAAGGAAGATGAAAATGAAAAAAATGTATTGGGTTTTCTTGCTTACTTGTTCAGCAATTCTGCTAAGTGGTTGTTCATTGGAAATTCAAACGGGAACAAGTGATAGTGAAATCGAGGAAACTGAGAAAATCCAGAAAGTCGAAAATGTCGTTTCAATAGAGCAGGAAAAGGAAACTACGAAAATTGAAACAAAAACTAGCGATAGTAAACCAAAAGAAGAAAAGAAACCTGAAAAACTTAATAATAAAGAGTCAGAAGATAAGAAGACGAAAAAGCTCTTAGAAGATTTCGGGAATGCTTTTGCTAATTACTCAGGTATTCAGGATAGGAATAAAAAGCTACTGCCATTGATGAGTGAAAAATGCGCACAGGATAATGGGATTTATGTTGATGATAAAAATGGTGGGAATATGCTTTCTTCTTCTGGTCGAGTGGAGAAAATCTATTATCCGTTAGATGAAAATAGCAATCAATATTCTCTATTCTTGAACGTGAAACAAAACAATACACAAACTTATGTGCTGATTACGCTTAAAGTGGAAGAAAATTTGGTTTCGGAAATGACTTATTACACTGTGAAAAAAGAATATTGATAGGGGAGTAAAAAATGAACAATACACTAGAGATAGTTCTTGGAAATGAACAACTTGAAAAAATTCAAGCTCAAGTTTCAAGTTTGATTTTATTAGAAATTGAAAAGGCGAAAAGAGAAAACAGTGTTTTCCAAAGATATATGAATAAACAAGAAACTTGTAAATATCTCAATATTTCTTACAACACCTTAGAAAAATGGATGAAAAACTACGAATTGCCTCATTTTAAAATAAATGGTTGTTGTAGATTTGATAAATTCGCCATAGATAAATGGGTTGGTACATTATAGAAAAAATAGCTGAAACCATTTATAATAAAACAGGATTTGGTTTCAGCTCGCAACTGGAGGTAAATCAATGTCAATTACTAAGACAAAAAACAATACTTATCGGGTAAGAAAAAAATATCCTGAAGATGTTGTTGCGTTTTTGGGTTTAAAAACGCCATATTATGACAAAGTCTTCAAAAAAAGAGCGGAGGCAAAACAAGCAGAGCATGATTTTGATTTGAGAATTTCCGAAATAAGAAATAACAAATTCACAAATGTAGTTAAAGACAAAGGAGAAACACTGTTTAAAGACTTTTACAACAATGTTTGGCTTAACGCTTATATTAATGGTTTAACAAGTTCTTATCCAACTCCACCAACAGAGCCTACAATTACTGTAACAAAAACACTCTTTAGGCTACACATTCTTCCTATTTTTGCCGATTATAGTTTGACTTATCTAAATGCGAATAAAGAATTTGTTGTATCCAGACTTGCTGAGAAAGCGAAAGAGTATGCAAATTTTGCAGCTATTAGGATTTATATAATTCAGGTCTTTGATTTAGCTGAAGAATATGAATACATTGAAAGTAACCGTTTAGCAAAATCGCTTATAAGAATAAAGTCTGTTAAGAATGCTGAAAATAAAAGAAAATTTAGAGGGGAGGACAAGTTTCTTCCTGAAGATGAGTTGCTCAAGTGGTTCAATGCTATTGAGGAAGACTACAATAATAATCTTTTCAGTTTAAAAGATTATGCTTTATTTTGGGTAACATTTTTCTTAGCTGATAGAAAAAGTGAAAGCTATGCTTTGCAATGGAAACATATTAATTTTGCACTTGAAAAAATCAGACTTGTTCAAGCACTGGATATGTTTGCTAACCTAAAATCAACTAAAGGTAATAAAAAGACTGAATTCACGATGCCGAAAAAATTGAAAAGTATACTGCTCCTTTGGAAAATTGAACAGGAGAAAGAGCTTGCTTGTATTGACATTAAACAAGACGACAATCAATATTTGTTTACCTATGAGGATAGAAAGGGGAATCTAAATCGACC
>Ga0268261_10001084_pt1 | contig 18337 bp, 13 predicted proteins | sample TergutNc150P1_FD_190353 | JGI IMG/M metagenome (GOLD analysis project Ga0268261, IMG submission 190353) | Nasutitermes corniger P1 segment gut microbial community from laboratory colony in Florida, USA - Nc150 P1 (SPAdes) (version 2) | ecosystem: Host-associated > Arthropoda: Insects >...
ATATACAATACAGAGTGTGAAGCTGAAGCGGTTTGCCATAATGGCCAGTGTTTAGAGAGCGGACAGACAGATATACAGTACACAGTGTGAAGCTGTAGCGGTTTGCCTTAATGGTCAGTGTTTAGAGAACGGACAGTCAGATATACGGTACAGAGTGTGAAGCTGTAGCGGTGTGCCTTAATGGTCAGTGTTTAGAGAGCGGACAGACAGACAGACAGACAGACAGATAGACAGACAGACAGACGGACAGAGGGACAGACAGACATAGACAGACAGACAGACAGACAGGCAGGCAGGCAGAAATATGGTAAGCTTTTCATTAATTATATCCGTTCTTAATTAGTGTGCGCTTTGAGATGTTTGCAAGCATTTCGGTCTATCATATGTAACCTTGAGTGTTTACAGACGTTTTGACGATACATTGTTCGAAACGTCCGGTGCTAATCGCCCACACACTCAACGTTACATCCCAGAACACTGAACGGCTCTAAGTTACTTCATGAATGTAATTCTGTTTTCGATATTTGAGCTTCACACAGCGGTCTTCTGGGATATTATACCGGCCGGTATACAATTACCAGTAGATAAGCCGCAACGTCGGTGAATATCTGGATCTTCTAATTTATGCTTTTTAATTTCTTTACCCAATATTTAAACTTGGCCACTTTATGAACATTGAGCAACCTGAATAATGTCCTGTATGTCCGAAGTAAGAAATTCCCGACTGAAGATTCAGTAACATTAATAAATTTAGTACGGTATAAACAAAATCACTGTCGGTTGTCAAACAGGTCTGCTGCTCGTACAATATGTCTTTGGTGATTTTTTTTATCACAGACATAGACCCACGATGTCGCCATTTATTAGGTACCATGTAACACTACTTCAAAGACTACACGCGTAGGCCTGCCATCTATGTTAGCTCCTGGAACTCATTCCATCATATAACAGCCAGTGTCCAGCAGGCGTCTGTTTTCCAACGGCCGCAAACATCAAAGGTAAATATTAAAGTATATACAGAAAGAATGCTGAACATTGTTCAGTCTTATAATGTTTTCAGTCCATTGCACTATACTGCAGTATTTGAAGCGCTAAAATTTTCACTATTTTCTTTCTTCTTACGTTTCCACAGTATCATTGTTATTTGGAATAAGGAGGAACTGCCTGAAGAGTCGAAGGTGTCGATCATAGTACCCATCCATAACAAGGCGGATAAAACAGACTCTAATAACTGTAGGGGCATATCAATTCTGCCAACTACGTACAAAATTTTGTCCAACATCTTGCTCTCAGGTTAATTCCATATGCAGGGTAAATTATGGGTGATCATCAATGTGGATTCCGACGCAATAGGTCAACTACTGATCATAAATTCTGTATTCGTCAAATACTTGAGAAAAAATGGGAGCACAATAAAGCAGTGCATCACTTCTTTATAGACTTCACGAAAGCTTATGATTCAGTTAGGAGGGAGGCCTTGTACAATATTCTCATTGAGTTTGGTATTCCCAAGAAACTGCTAAGGCTAATAAAAATGTGTCGGACTGAAACGTACAGCAGAGTCCGGGTGGGTAAGAATTTGTCTGAGACGTTTCCAGCTGGGAATGGTTTGAAACAGGAAGATGCTCTATCGTAATTGCTTTTCAACTTTGCTTTGGAGTATGCCATTAAGAGGGTTTAGGTAAAACAGGATGGCTTGAAATTAAATGGTAAGCATCTGCTTCTGGCTTATACCAATGATGTTAATATATTGCGAGAAAGCGTGCATACTGTAAAGGAAAATGCGGAAGCTTTAGTAGTTGCTACTAAGGAGAAGGCAAAAACAAACCACTCCTCTACAGCTAAATGTGCATAGAAAATCCTCCGTAGGATCACCAGAAGTATAAGCAGACTCGACGGACTACTACTAAAGAGATTGGACTAGAAGTAAATGCTGATAAAATTAAGTACATGGTTATGTTTCGGGATCGGAATGCAGAGCGGGGTCACAGTGTGAAGACTGGTAATAGTTGCGTTGAAACGGTGGAAGAGTTCAAATATCTGGGAACGACTTTAACCCTTATCCTGCTAACGTGGAGAAAATGGTGAGCTTCTAATAATGCCAGCAAATAGCAGATGGGATTTAATTCGGGCTTCTAAGGGTTAAGAGAACAAATTTCTTATCAGGAAGAAATTAAGGGCAGATTGAAGTTAGGGAATGCTTGCTATCATTCGGTACAGAATCGTTTGTCTTCCAGGTTGTTACCCAAAAATTTAAAGATCAAGATATATAGAAGTATAATTTTGTCCGTGGTTTTGTATGGGTGTGAAATCTGGTCGCTGACATTGAGGGAGGAACGGAGACTGAGGGTGTTTGAGAATAGGGTGTTGAGGAGAGCATTTGGACCTCAGAGGGACGAGGTGACAGGGAAACGGAGAATGCTGCATAACGAGGAGCTGAATGATCTGTACCCCTTACCCAATATTGTGCGGGTGGTAAAATCGAGACGAATGAAATGGGCAGGGCATGTGGCGCGTATGGGGGAGGATACAGATGTGTACAAGGTGCTGGTGGGGAAGCCTGAGGGAAAGAGGCCATTGGGGAGACTAAGACGTAGATGCGAGGATAATATGAAGATCGATCTTCAGGATGTTGGAGGGGGTCGTGGGGACTGGATGAAGTTGGCTCAGGATAGGGACAGGTGACGGGCACTTGTGGGTACATTGAGGGACTTTCGGGTTTCTTAAATGCGGAGAATTTCTTGACTAGTTTACTGGTTAGCTTCTCAAGAAGGACTCTGTTACATGGAGTAAGTAAGTAAGTACGTTTCCACAGAAGACAAATAAGAAACTCAGAGATATTTCAGACACTGTTGTTATGTACACTAAATGGACTATCAGACACTTGATAACACTGACGCATTAGTGTTATAAAGTGATTTATGTGTTTTAGCTTACAATAATCTTACTGCACACACACACACACACACACACACATATATATATATATATATACCGTATTTTTTAATTTTGATTACATTCTTACAACAGATGGATATTAAGTTCTTTTCGTCATTCCACAGTTGCTTATATGAAATCACCATTTGGATTGTTCAGAAGAAATTACAGTAGGCCTTAACACCCTTAAGATTGTATCAATGGGCGCCGAAACACGTCGTAATGATAATTAGTTTGTGATTTATTATACACAATACGGTGCGCTAAAAGTTGGTTATGATAAGCAGTGTTAAACCAACCTATATTCCTGTCACAACGTTAGAGACCAAGTTCAACACCCACGCAAAAGAACAGGAAAAATTTTAGATCTGTGTATCTTAATCTTAGTATTTTTGATAGCAAACTGGAAGACAAAAGATTCTGCACCGAATGATATCAAGCATTCTCTTATTTCAATGGCTCTTAAATTTTTCATGAATGGAATTTCCATTCATTGGGTTTTTTTCCCAAATATCACTTACCGAATGTAACATTTAGCAAATACGTAATGCTAACTACTATAAGGATATTATCCAATAGTACCCATAAAGCAGCAACCGGGCAGACAACACCCATCACCTACATAACACACCCTACAATCACCTTAAATGCTACACTTTCACACAATTTCTGAACAGCAGTTCCAAGTTTCCGTTTTGGTTTCCAGACTTCTGATGGCAGCCAGAGAGGTCTAATTTACAGGCAGTCATATAAACCAGCTGCCTGAGCTGCACAAAATGGATACCACAGGGTGAGGAATAAGAAGGCGAAAAAAAATATTTTACAATTAGTAACTGGAAGAGCAACAAATGTTGATACTTATGAACATATACATATGTGTAAGTTAACTGTGAAACTGCTATCATCATATAAACCTCTAACTGGTTTCTTATAGATACAGGTCAAGCTAATCTGTGCAGACCTGCAAAAGCCATGAAGGCTTCTGGATCTAAGTTTACGAACATTTCTAGACAATCGCAAAACGAAAGTGGCATGGTTGCAAGCTGTATGGCCCCAACGCATAACCATGGAACTCATTTGTGTTAGAGTCTTGAAACAACCACCGGCCATATGCGGCCCTAAGTTTTGAGTAAATGTATAATTCCAGTGACACCATCCGGAAACGAACCCGCGACCTTTCAACCTGTAGCGCAGTGCGACAATCAACTGCGCCACTGTGAACACATGTTTATTCAGCTTAGAATTCTTCTACAATTCTACTTCTTCCCCTGAAGGTAAAGTATATCTAAAGTTGAGGAACTTCCCTTGTAAAATTTAATTTTTATCTTGTCATTCTGTACTTCAGTTCAGTTCATCCATTTACTGTATACAATAACTACTGGGTGAAACTGGTTAAAGTTTAGAATTTTTCCTCATTCTGAGCCACAATTGACATTGCGAATTTTATTCGCTTTCGTAAAACTACGAAAAGTTACTGTTTACATCTTTATGTATGTATGTGTGTCTGTCTGTCCGTCCGTCGGCCCTCACTGAACGATTTTAATGAAGTTTTTCGTTAATTTCTTGAGGAAATAGAATTTCCATCAAAATCTAACAATAATGACGGGTCCTGTAAGAGAAGGCCAATGTGTTTTGACGACAGCACATTCCACAGTTATTCTTATAATGAGATGTAATTCAGATAAACATTATACAAAACAACACATAATGTTGTGCTTTATACATTGTTTGGTAAATTCATGACATTTATAATATAATGTGGAAGAACCAAGTACAGGCAGACATGCCACAGTTGTCAATTTGGCGATTGCGTATTGCATGCTGGATATCCAAGGTTACACACACACACACACACACACACACACACACACAAACACAATATTTATTATTTATTGCTTTTCCACTACAACAATGGTAACACGAACGCGCCCCGGTGTTGTTATATGTACATTGCCTGTCTTGTCCATACGAAAAGCTCTACCGTTCCGTTATTCTTCGAACTCTCCAGATATTGTTCTGGGATATCACCTTCACGTATTGATTAGTTCAATTCGTCGACTAGAGTAAGAAATTTGTCTAGATCAAATACGTTGTTAAAGGTTACTTGAGGTTACAAACACACACTCACAACATGTAATACCCACTGTTTTTCCACTGCAACAATGGTTACACGAACACGCCCCAATGTTACGTCATACAAAGTACTGTAAAATAGGTTTAAAGTTTCGATTTTATTAGTTATCATCGGACCCTCACTAAAAACACTGCAACAAGCGTGGGTCTGTATATTATCTATATATAGAGAGAAAAAGGCCGGATGGGATTTTGTAATATCGAATTAAAATAAATTGCAGCTATAGATCCAAATTTCTGTAATGTTATCTCAGTAAATTTTTGGCTGTTCTTAAAGAATTTGGTTTTTTATACTTTGATATTTTATATAACCTTCTGTTGTAATTTCAGTATGAAAAAACAAACCTTACAAAACTACATGTACAAACGGTCTTCCTGATGACGAACACATGGTGTTCGAAACATGTAGAAGGCACCAAGAATTGAATTAAAATATTAATTTATAAAGAGTGCGTTTTGTCGGTTAACATTACACAATACAATGTTATCTGTTCTAACATTACAGTGGACATGGACATGACATAAAATTAGATGCAGTTACTTCATGCATTTTGATCAAGTCAGTTGGTGCAGTACATTTTTATTGCTAACCATGTTTACTTACGCTACAAATTCATAGTGAAGAGAACATGCATACTGTTAACTGAGCTTGACGTATATGTACGTATTGTTATCGCGCTATTAAAGTGGGCATGACGTAATATTGCATCCTCGATATTGTACCGTCAGTACCCTCTGCATATGACGAGAAACGACTAAGATATTGGCCCTTTCCTAATAATTGTCATTTCATCCGCTAGCTGGCACTATAGACCGCCTTCTTCTTGGCAGCCAACGCGATCTGTGACAAATAATTTGAGACGCTGCACACACGGTAGTCAACACCTGGGAAAATGTGTGGTGTTGAGTCATTAGCGACAGAGTGATACTGTTACAGAAGGGGATATCTCCAAATTGACATGTATATGTCTTAGGTAAGGTCTATCCATTACAATTTTCACTCACTGAGACGCGTGACGTCATCGCAGCGTTAACCTTGGCACTCGCTACGTATACGCATCTGTGGGCACGAAATGCGGAAGGGAAGGGGAAAAGACAATATATCCGTCGAGGCGCCGACTAATCAGTAGTGCTCGGACAACGGTTTCTTACGTGTTACTAGAGTATCGCGTTAACGTCTTGTGCTACAAGTATGGCCGATACCGATATCGATGCTATTAGAAAGCAAAAGAAGGCAAAAAAAGATACCGATTGAAACGTAAGATGGAAATGCAACAGCAAGCTTCCACAACTTCAGAAACCGAACTAGTAAAACGTAAACGTAGGAAATCGGAATATAATAAACAACATCAACTAAAGCGAAAGATTGAAATGCAACAGTCAGAAATTGAACTAGAAATACCTAAGACATATACATGATCAGGTACTTCTATCAAAAGATAGAAATTATCTTCAATTTTTTTTAGACAAAGAAAACGAAAGTGACGTAATCTCTTCTGAATATGATGATTTTTCTTTTTATAACAGTGTGGAAGTAGTACCATGTTTTCAAGTCTTATAACAGATGTGAAATTAAAAAAAAATTTTAAAAATCATACATAACACTCATAACATATAATTGTAAATAACAACGTAGCATTCACCCTTTAAATGGATATTGAATTACGTACTGACAGTAAACAACATTATGCTTGCAACACTCCTCCCGATTTTCAGAAAGTAGCAACAACGTGTAGAAACTTTCAGGGCAGATTAAATTATCAGCCGGAAACACTCAGGTTATAAGGATATAATACGCTCAATTATAAGAAATTCTGTCAATTCCAAAGTCACTGCATCTTGCGGAACATTTTACCTTGCTCCCTGTCCCACTCACACTGCTGTACTCACTGTTTCCCCTCACTCCGCCATCTGTACGTAAGTTAACTGCGACAGTTACATTCCGGTAGCTTTAGTTATTGCGCTTTTCCTTTTGTACAGACTGAGGCACAGATGGATCGTACAAAGACAAGACGCTGTTTTGTTACGTCACACTTACGGCACAGATTGATTCAGAAATTAATTCAACTGAAGGATATATTGTTCAAACTTGAACTTTAATTTATTAGGTACTTCTTCCCGACTTTCACAAATATTCAGAGAATTCAGCCCAATTGGACAAGGCATTGTGACATGAGAAATTGTAGAATTTTCTGTACCATGGCTCGAAATCCTTCGTCGGATTACACTTCTTCCTCTGGCTTCCTTGATCACACTCAGACACACCACACTCGGTAGGACCCCTCTGCAAGGTTGATCGGCAAGTAACAGAGAACTCTGCCTGACAACACACAACAATCACAAGAGAAGGGCTTCCACCTCCCCAAACGGGTTTCAAACTGACAATCCCAGCAACCGAGCAGCCGTATTCCCAAACCATAAACTGCGCTGCCACTGGGATAGGCAGCCTATGTAGCATACCGAGTGAGTTATCACGGCCATCATTTATTTTTAATTCCGCACTGTACAGTAAACGGAACAGAACAGCGGAACAGACTGAACTATTAGATTGATTGCTTTATTAGAATTTTAATTACCGTAAATTCGACTTCACCAATCCCGGTGGCCTACGGTCTAAGGTTTGGGTCAGCGGCCTATAGTTTCCTGGGACCGTTGGATCGAATCTCTCAGAGGGAATGGATATCTGTCTCTTGATTTACTGCGTGTTGACAGAGGTCTCTGCGACGGGCCGATAACGCGTCCAGAAATTTCTTTTCAGAATTTGACCAATATTAACAGGTTGCATTTCAAATAACGTAATAACAGTGACGCTCTGAGCTAGAAGATGAGTTTTATATATTATTTAGACAAACATGTAAATTCAAAGACTGATCAATGAATCAGGTTGTTAGCAGGCAGCTTCGAGGAGCAGAAGCCTGGTTTAATTCCCAGCTAATTCCAAATGAAAATTGTGATTGACAAAGCGACAATGAAGCAGTGTTTACTCCCAGTACGTATGCATTCCCTGTCATTATTATCCCACCAATATTTCATATTAACATTTCGCTGTAATTGATACCCCACAAATATTTAATATTTACACATTCCTGTCATTATTATTCCACCAATATTTAATTTTTACATATCACTCTCATTATTATCCAACTAATATTTCATATTCACATTTCGCTGTCATTAATATCCCACCAATACATAATTTTCATATTTCCTTGTCATTATTATCCCACCAAAATTTCATATTCACATTTCACTCTCATTATTATACCAAAAATAATAGATATTCTTATTTCCCTGTCATTATTATTCCACCAATATTCCATATTCACATATTCCTCTCACTATTATACCACCAATATTTCATACTCACATTCCCTGTCAATAATCTCCCACCAGTACTTCTTATTCAAATTTCCCTGTCATTATTATCCTACCAATATTTCATATTCATATTTCCTTCTTATTATTATCACACCAATATTTCATATTCATATTTCCCTCTCATTAATATACTACCAATATTGAATATTCGCATTACCCTGTCATTATTATCCCAAAAATATTTCATATTCATATTTCCCTGTAATTATTATACCACCAATACATTATTTTCATACTTCCTTGTCATTATTATCCTACCAATACTTCACATTCACATTTCTCTGTCATTATTATCACACCAATATGTCATACTCACAATTCCCTGTCAACATTAAGCAATCAATATTGCTTAATCAGATTCCCATGTCATTATTACTTCAAAAATAATTCATATTTAAATTTCCTTGTCATTATTATGCCACCAATATTCCATATTCACAATTCCCTGTCAATATTATTCCACCAATATTCCTTATTTAGATATCCCTGTCATTAATATCCCACCAATATTTCATATTCACATTTCCCTGTCATTATTATCCCACCAATATTTCATATCCACATATCTTTGTCAATATTATGCCACCAATATTTCTTATTCATATTTCCCTGTCATTATTGTTCTACCAATATTTCATATTCACATTTCCCTCTCATTATTATTCCACCCATATTTCATATTCAAATTTTCCTCTAATTATTATCCCACCAATAATCCATATTCACATTTCCATCTCATTATTATACCAACAATATTACATATTCAAATTTCCCTGTCATTATTATCATAGCAAAATTTCATATTCATATTTCCCTGTCATTATTATCCCAACAATATTACATATTTACATTTTGCTCTCATTATTATCCCACAAATATTTCATATTAACATTTCCCTGTAATTATTATCCCACCAATATTCCATTTTCAAATTTCTCTGTCATTACTTTCCCACCAATATTTCATATTCACATTTCCCTGTCATTAATATCCGACCAATATTTCACATTCACATTTGCCTGTCAATTACATTCCACAAATATTTTCACTCGCATTTCCCTGACATTATTATCCCACCAACATTTCATATTCACATTTCCCTCTCATTATTATCGCACCAATATTTCACATTCAATTTTCCCTCCCAAATTATCCCACAAATAATTCTTATACATATTTCCCTGTTATTATTATAACACAAATATTTATTATTCACATTTCCTCTCATTATTATTACACAATTATACCATATTCACATTTCCATATATTTATTATCCCACCAAATTTTCATATTACATTTCCCTCTATTTATTATCCGAACAATATTTCATATTCACCTTTCCACTCATTATACCACCAATATTTCATTTTCACATTTCCCTGTCAATATTATTCCACCAATATTTCTTATTCACATTTCCCTGTTATAATTATCCCACCAATATTTCATATTCACATTTTCCTCTTATTACTATCCCACCTATATTTCATATTCACATTTTCCTGTAATTATTGTAGAATCAATAATTAATTTTCACATTTCCCTTTCATTATTATCCCACCAATATTACATATTCACATTTCCCTGTCATTATTATCTCAACAATATTTCATTTTCGAATTTGCTTGTCATTAATATCCCAACAATATTTTATACTCACATTCCCCTGTCATTGTTACCATACCAATATTTCATATTCACATTTCCCTGTCAATAATATACTACCAATATTTCTTATTCACATTTCCCTACCATTAAAATTCTACAAATATTTCATATTCACATTTCCCTGTCATTATTAACCCACCAATATTTCATATTCACATTCCCTGTTATTATTATCCCACCAAATTTCACATTAACATTTCCTTGTCAATATTTTCCCACCAAAATTTAGTATTCAGATTTCACTGTCATTATGATTCCACCAATATTCCATATTCACATTTCCCTGTCATTATTATCCCACCAATAATTAATATTCACATTTCCCAGTCAATAATATTCAACAAATATTTTTTATTCACAATCCCCTCTCATTATTATCCCACCAATATTTCATATTCAAATTTCCATCTAATTATTATCGCACCAATACTCCCTATTCAAATTTCCCTCTCATTATTATCCCACCAATATTGCATATTCGCATTTCCCTATCATTTTTATCCAAAAAATATTTCATATTCAAATTTCCCTCTCATTATTATCCCACCACTACTTCATATTCACATTTCCCTCTCAATAATATCCCACCAGTATTTCTTATTCATATTTCCCTGTCATTTTTATCCTACTAATATTTCATATTCACATTTCTCTCTTATTATTATACAACCAATGTTGCATATTAGCATTACCTTCTCATTATTATCCCAAAAATATTTTATATTCATATTTTCCTGTAATTATTATACCACCAATAATTCATTTTCATATTTCCTTTTCATTATTATCCTACCAAAACTTTACATTCACATTTCTCTGTCATTATTATCTCACCATTATGTCATATTCAGATTTCCCTGTCAATATTATGCAACCAATAATGCTTAATCAGATTCCAATGTCATTATTATTTCAACAATAATTAATATTCAAATTTCATTTTCATTATTATCCCACCAATATTTCATATTCACATTTCCCTGTCAATATTATTTCACCAATATTCCTTATTCCAATATCCCTGTCATTAATATCCCACCAATATTTCATATTCATATTTCCCTGTCATTACTATCCCACCAATATTTCATATCCACATATCCTTTTCAATATTATGCCACCAATATTTCTTATTCACATTTCCCTGTCACAATTATCCCACCAATATTTCATATTCCCATTTTCCTCTCATTATTATCCCACCAATATTCCATATTCAAATTTCACTCTCATTATTATACCAACAATATCTCATATTCAAATTTCCCTGTAAGTATTATAATAGCAATATTTCATATTCATATTTCCCTGTCATTATTATCCCACAAATATTATATATTCAAATTTCCCTGTAATTATTATCCCACCAAAATTTCATTTTCTCATTTGTCTGTCATTATTTCCCCACCAATGTTTTATATTCACATTTCCTTGTCACTATTTTCCCACCAATATTTCATATTCAAATTTTTCTGTGAATATCGTCAAACCAATATTTCTTATTCACATTTCCCTGTCATTATTATTCCACCAATAATTCATATTCACGTTTCCTTGCCAATATTATACCACCAATATTTCGTATACACATTACCTTGTAATTATCACCAAATCAATATTCCTTATTCACAATTCGTTTTATTATTAACCCACCAAAATTTCATATTCACATTTCCCTCTCATTATTTCTCCTCCAATATTTTATATTCAAATTTCCTGTCATTATTATACTACGAATATTTCTTATAAACATTTCCCTGTCAATATTATCGAACCAATATTCCTTATTCACATTACCTTGTCATTATTACCCCACCAATATTTCGTATTCATATTTCCCTTTCATTATTATCCCACCAATATTTCATATTCACATTTCCCTCTCATTATTATCACACCAATATTTCATATTCACATTTCCCTGTCAGTTTCATTCCACGAGTATTTCTCATTCACATTTTCCTGTCATTATTATCCTACCAATATTTCATATTAACATTTCCCTCTCATTATTATTACACCAAATTTTCACATTGAAATTTCCCTCTCAATATTTTTCCACCAATATTTCTTACTCACATTTCCCTGACATTATTATCCCACCTATAATACATACTCAAAATTTCCTCTCATTATTACTCCACCTATATTTCATATTGACATTTCCTCTCATTATCCCAACAATATTAAATATTCACATTTCCATGTAAATATTATCCCACAAATAATTCTTATTCACATTTCCCTCTCATTATTACACCTCCAATATTTCATATTCACAATTCCCTCTCATTAATATCCCACCAATATTTCTTGTTCATATTTCCCTCTTATTTTTATACAATCAATATTTAATTTTCACATTTCCCTGTTAATATTATCCCACCAAAGTATCATAATCACATTTCCCTGTCATTAGTATCCAACCAGTATTTCATTTTCACATTTTCCTGTTGTTATTATCCCACCAGTATTTTATATTTACATTTCCCTCTCATTTTTATCCCACCAATATTTCATATTCACATTTTCCTGTCAATATTATCCTACAAATATTATTAATTAATATTTCCATATCATTATTATCCTTCCAATATTTCATATTCACATTTTCCTCTCATTACTATCCCACCAATATTTCATATTCACATTTCCCTGTTGTTATTATTATCCCAACATTATTGCATATTCAAATTTCCCTCTCAATATTATCCCACCAATAATACGTATTCACATTTCCCTGTCATTTTTAATCCACCAATTTTCCATATTCACATCTCCCTCTTATTATTATCCCACCAATATTTCTTATTCGTATTTCCCTCTCCTTATTATCCCACCAAAATTACATATTCGCATTTCCCTTTCATTATTATACAAAAAATATTTTATATTCATATTTCCCTTTCACTGTTATCCCACCAATACTTCGTTTTCATATTTCCCTGTCATTATTAACCCACCAATATTTCATATTCACATTTCCCTGTCAATATCATCCAACCAATATTCTTTATTCACATTTCCCTCTCATTTTTATTCCACCAATAATTCATATTCACATTCCCCTGTAATTATTATCCCACCAATATTTCCTTTTCACATTTCCCAGTCATAATTATTCCACCAATATTTAATATTCACATTTCCCTGTCATAATTATCCCTCCAATATTTCATATTCATATTTCCCTGTCAATATTATCCTACCAATATTTCTTATTCACATTTCCCTATCATTAATATCCCACCAATATTTCATATTCACATTTCCCTGTCATTATTTTCCAACCAATATTTCATATTCACATTTCCCTGTCATTATTATCCCACCAATGTTTCATATTCACATTTCCCTGTCATTATTATCCCCCAAATATTTCATATTCACATTTCCTTGTAATTATTATCCCACAAATATTTCATTTTCACATTTCTCTCCCATTATTATCCTACCAATATTTCATATTAACTTTTCCCTCTCCTTATTATCCCACCAATATTTCATATTCACACTTCCCTGTCAATATTATTCCACCAATATTTCTTATTCACATTTCCCTGTTATTATTATCAGACCAAAACTTCATATTCACATTTCCCTCTCATTATTATCCCACCAAAATTTGTTATTCACATTTCCCTTTAATTATTATCCCACCAAAATTTCATATATTTACATTTCGCTCTTATTATTTTCCCTCCAATATTTCATATTCACATTTCCCTCTTATTATTTTCCCTCCAATATTTCATATTCACATTACCCCTTATTATCGCACCAATATTTCATATTCACATTTCCCTCTCAATATTATCCCACCAATATTTTTTTCACATTTCCCTGTCATTTTTATCCCACCAATATTTGTTATTCACATTTCCCTCTCATTATTGTTCAACCAATATTTCATATTCACATTTCCCTCTCATTATTATCCCACCAATATTTCATATTCACATTTCCCTCTCAATTTTATTCAACCAATACTTCTTATTCATATTTCTCTGTCAATTTTATTCCACCAGTATTTCTCATTCACATTTCCCTGTCATTATTATCCCACCAATATTTCATATTCACATTTCCCTCTCATTATTATCCAACCAAAATTTCACATTCCTATTTCCCTGTAATATTGTTCCACCAATATTTCTTATTCACATTACCCTGTCATTATTATCCCACCAATATTTATTATTCACATTTCCTGTTTTTATTATCCCACCAATATTTCATATTCTCATTTCCCTGTCATTATTATCCCACCAATATTTCATATTCACATTTCCCTCTCATTATTATTCCACCAATTTTTCATATTCACATTTCCTCTCTTTATCCCAACAATACTTTGTATTCATATTTCCCTGTCAATATTATCCCACCAATATTTCTTATTCACATTTCCCTGTCATTATTATGCCACCAATATTTCATATTCACAAATCCCTCTCATTATTAACCCACCATTATTTCATACTCTCATTTCCCTCTCATTTCTTCCCATCTATATTTTATTTTCAAATTTCCCTCTCATTATTTTCCCACCAATATTTCATATTCACATTTCCCTGTCATTATTACCCCACCAATATTTCATTTTCACATTTCCCTTTCATTATCCCACCAATATTTCATATTCACATTTCCTCTCATTATTATCCCACCAATATATCATATTCACATTTCCCTATCATTATTATCCTACCAATATTTCATATTAACATTTCCCTGTCATTATTATCTTACCAGTACTTCATATTCTCATTTCCCTCTCCTTATTATCCCATCAATATTTATTTTTCACATTTCCCTCTCATTATTTTCCCACCAATATTTTATATTCAACTGTTCCTCTCATTAGTATCCCACCAATATTTCATATTCACATTTTTCTATCATTATTATCCCTTCAATATTTCTTATTCTCATTTCCTGTCACCAATATTTCATAATCTCATGCAGCTTAATACTCCTCTTAATACAAGGACTGCTTCCAGTACTGGGTTATTCAGTACACCAAAAATTGTTTTATTTTTTAGCTAAATTTTCCTCTACATTTGTCAATCAATTAACACAAATGCTAGCTAGCCCTCAGCTGCTAGCGGTTCGAAGCAATCCGTCATATGTTTCACTGTAAGAATCCTTTCAAGAAACCTTTTGTTTAAGTTAGGCAGGATTTGCTCTAGAGATCTTTATGTTTGAAACCCAGCGAGCAGCCGACAAAGGGATATTAATTATGTTTAGCTAATCCCTGAAAATCGTGGAACAAATGCAGTATTCATAATGTAACATAGATTGAAGTGCAACAGACTGACAGAAACATACCTTCAACCAAGGAAGGATAATGAACTAATATAAGAAAATTGTGTAATTACCACGATTGTTGGACCCTGGCAGTCACTTAAGCGACATGTGTGAGCGAGTTTGCTTATAGTTAGGTCACCTGGAGCGCAGATTAATAGATGTGGAGTGAAGTGACTCTTGGTTTGTGGTATATGGGATTTGAGGTGGAGTGAAAAAGAATGTCGAGAAATTGGTAGTTGATAACTGGACAAGTGCAGAATATCTTACTGAATTTGCAAATAAATAAATCAAATCGAATAATCACGAATTTATCAGATTCCATGAACCCCACCGCATACCTTAAGAAGTCTAGCCTACCGTACTGAGTGAGTCAGTGCCTACAGTGTACATAGAGTGAGCGTGTACAATGTTTACTCTTTGTCACATTCATTGCAATAGACTGGTGATACAGCAGATAACACGGCAACTGTACAGTCAACAACAAACATCTGTCAATCTGTCAGTACAGTGAAACCACCACGACAAACCAGTCCACAGGCACACGCAGATGAGCAACACCACATGAACCAAATGGTTGTATATAAAAAACAGCTTGAGACACCCCTGATGATGGGCTTATGAGAGCCCGAAACATTTAGGGTAAATAAATAGAAATAAATACAATATACATTTGCATCCTTTGGTAACCTTAGTCAAATACAAACATCTGTCCTTTACGAAGTGCCCCCTACATGTTGAACCCTCTACATGTCCATTCCCAAGGACGTCTCAAACAAAGAAATGATAATAATAGCAACTTCATACAACAGTTTGTATGCAAAGATGGACATTAACATGATATGTAAAATATTTATATGAAACGTATATTTAATTTATCTATGTTTTAAACATTTTTAAAAATTCTGATTGACAACGCTGTATTGTTGTCTGCACATTGTCACATCTTCAAATGACTCTGCCACTATATTATTCCTCTGTTGTGGGCAGCACTGACGATGGACATGTGGAGGCCGAAACATGTAGGAGGCGAAACGTTTGCTCAACACTTATGAGAAGTTTACTTGCAGTTCTTGTTACGGCCACCGGTTAAGTATATAAGTCGGTGTTTTTCAAATAGCAGTAACAGTTATGTGCATGTATCAATTAATGTGCTGACAGATTGTTTTCGTGTGATTATTTTCCTAAGTATTATTAATCAGCTGGGAATTAGAATTGATAAACAGAATTTTTACTCTAAGGTAAGTACTGCATTTTTAAGTACTCATTTTAATTTCAGGTTTCAAAAGGGCGAATTAAACAGTGATAGAGTTATATATTGGAAATTTTTCTCCAAGTGTTCGTAATAATTCTGCAATACCAACAAAATACACTACACTCTTAACACTCGCACGCATTCTTTTACTCCAGTTCACCGGTCACTATAAGGCAGATGTTTCCAATACAAATCAGATCATTTATCTGTGGCTTACTTAATGCCGTTTATCAGCAGTTCCAGCTGTGCATCACTGTGCGACAGAATGGTTAGTGAATAGTGAATGGGAAGGATCAGAAAGTTTCGGTCTTGAACTAATTTGATTTGCTATTACGGAATTTGTCTGTAGGGACTGAGAAAAACCACGAAGAATGTGATTGAACACAGTAAAGTGGCCAAGATGTTTGATCCTGGACATTCAGTAAATAAGAAACCAGACTTGTGTTAGTGATCTGTGGGTGAGATAGCAAGTTGTGATCTGCAAAATTGATCACGGAATAAGAAGAACGTCAATTGAAACAGTAATTGCAAAATATTTATTGCATAATGTGTAACTTGTTTCGGCTTTAATTATGGGCCATAATCAGGCAAGTGTAAGAATTTTCAATAAAATAACAATTTCACACAACGCGTTATTACGGAACTGATTGATATCGCAGCATTACAATATTTACGAAAGTTTAACACTTTGAATGCCGAGTTAAATCCTATCTGCCATATAATGATATTATTAGGAACTCACCCTATTCTACACATTAGCAACATAAGGGTTCATTGATTAAGGGACTAAACAACAAAACATAAAAGTAAATATATTTTGAAATATTACAACAAATGTTGTGGTAATAACTTGTGTTGCGGTAAATGTGTTGCATTACCTGTGTTGTAGTACTTCTGTTTTCCTATTTGTAGTACTTGTGTTGTTCCTGTGCTCTAATACATGTGCTATATTTCCTGTTTTGTAGTACCTGTGTTGTACTTGTGTTATAATACTTCTGTTGTATACTTGCTGGACAATTCTCGTTATACCACATATAGTATTTAAATTACCAATTCCCACGGTTGCAGACGAGGGATGATAATATTTACAATTAAATTTCCTATAAATTGTTTTTCTTTATGTAATGAAATGAGGATGTAATATAATTCAGTTTTTACTTTACCTTTTACATTGTTAAAAACGTGGAAAGAGCTGTGACTTGACACTGTGAAAGAGCATCAGCAAACAAGTTAGAAAACTTACGCCCAACAAGTAACTGTTGTTAATAAGTTCACTTTTCTTGAAAGAAATCGAAAACTGCTTAAGGTACATTATATTGGAAATAAAAACTGTGGGTTTCTATTTTATTTCCAAATATTATTCGAAGCTTTCCTTAAATCATATTCAACGCTGTGCTTGCAGACCCGCACGCATTTCTTGCTTTTCAGTATCATCTGATCGCTAAGCACATGCGACCACTTTTCCGGCATACGAGTAAAGCGGGTCAGTCTACTTGAAACTGTGCAAGCGTCGAGTTTCTATTCTCTTCCTTTTGCTATTGTCTGTTTATCACTATCAGAATAATAATGTCTTAGGGGTCGTTCTAATAAGACTGTACACGCAACTTGACATAACAGATAGCGTGTTGATAATTTTCTTGCGCAAAACTACATAAACA
>Ga0268261_10001085_pt1 | contig 18335 bp, 18 predicted proteins | sample TergutNc150P1_FD_190353 | JGI IMG/M metagenome (GOLD analysis project Ga0268261, IMG submission 190353) | Nasutitermes corniger P1 segment gut microbial community from laboratory colony in Florida, USA - Nc150 P1 (SPAdes) (version 2) | ecosystem: Host-associated > Arthropoda: Insects >...
CTGTAGATATTTGTCGAGAATCCCCTTTGTGTCCGTTGGATGGTTATGTCTAGGTAATTGATCTGACGGTTCATTTCTCTTTCTAGTGTGAATTTTAACTCTGGTGCTATGTTGTTGAAGTCTTCTGTGATGACATGTATGTTGGAAGTGTTTCTGTCATAGATAATAAGGATGTCGTCTACGTATCTGAAGTATCCTTTTATGTTGTGTTTGTTAAGTAGTTGGTGGATTTCTTGGTTTTTCTAGTGATTGTAGGTAAATTTCTGAGAAAATGGAGGAGGTTGGGGCTCCCATTGCTAGTCCGTCGTTTTGGGCAAATGTTTTCCCCATGAACCGGAAGTAGATCTGATTGCTTACTGCCTTTGATAACCTTATAATGTCTGTTTCTATTTCTTTCTTTACATAGTTGTTTTGACATTTCTTTAATGGTCGCTAGCAGTGTGCTTGTGGGGATGTTAGTATACATGTTGGTGATGTCTAAGGAGGCTAGTCTCAGGTTCAGGTCGTATGGGATTTCCTCTAGGTCGTTGATGAGTTGGGAGGAGTTCTTTATGTTGTAGGTGTATGGTAGTGGAGCGTATGTGTGTAGTTTGTTGGTGAGCATTTTGGCTACTTTGTAGGCGGGGCTGTTTTCCCAGTTAACTATGGGCCGTATGGGTGCTTCTGCTTTGTGTATCTTTATCAGACCTCTAATGTTGGGGATGGAGGGGTTTGGGTTTACAAATTGTCATCGTTTTTCTTTAGGTATGAGGTTAGTGGATTCTGATTGCGTTCCTGATTTCTTTTTGTAATTTGTCAGTAATGTCATTTGTTATTAGTAGGAAGTCGTTGTCGGTAATAAAGTTGTTCACCTTCTTGTTGTAGTCATTGGAGTATATTATTATTACAGTGTTGCCCTTGTCCGCTTTGGTGATCATAGCTTTTTCGGTGATCAGTTTACGTCTTATTTGGGTTATGATCTTCCTTTCGTGTGTGACCTTCCAGCTCGGGTAGGCGTGTTTTTCTCTTTGTTTTGTGTACAGTTTCTGTATATTTGGGCTACCTGATACCAAATGCCGTCTTGTTGTGACGTGGGTAACGACATTCATGTTTATGCACTGTTTGTTAAAGTAGATGTTGGCGCAGCATTTCAATAGTTTAGAATTTGTGCTCTTGTACCGATTGATTGAATGAGCTTGACTAGCTAGTAATTCAATACTCGTCATCCCGATGTGTCTTATTTAACAATTAAAGGATCTTTCCGTCTATCACATCAATGTATTATCAATATGTAACGCATTTACAATTGATTAATCAATTACATTGATGTGATAGACGGAAAGATCCTTTAATTGTTAATTAAGACACATCGGGATGGCGAGTATTAAATTACTACCTAGTCAAGCTCATTCAATAAGTCGGTACAAGAGCACAAAGTCTAAACTATTGAAATGCTGCGCCAACATCTACTTTAACAAACAGTGCATAAACAGGATAATAACCCCCAAATACGCCAAAGTAAAGTTCACCAATACATCGCCTGCCTCACAAACAACCGCCAAAAAAGCCCAACTCATCCGCATAAAAGATGAAATAAAATTCCTGTACAAGAAAAAAGAAGAACTAAACCAAAAACTATACGAGACACATTTACAAGCTGCCAAGGAATGGGGAAAAACTTGGCACACCATCTACAACTCCATACAAGACGCACTCGACCGTGAAGCCCAAAGAAAATACAAAACCATGGACGACAAAATACATAAATTAACCCAAAGCCAATCTAAGGAATCAAGAAACAACACACTTTTCTACCCCAGAGTGAAGAACAAAACCACAATAACCTTCTCCAAAGAAGAAATGGAACTCCTAAACAAAGGACTAAAATACAACTTAGGACACAAGAGAATGACATAGATAATCAACCTAGCCCTCGAAGCAGAAAACGCCATAATGTTGTTACCCACGTCAGAACAAGACGGCATTAGATATCAGGTAGCCCAATATATACAGAAACTGTACCTACAACAAAGAGAAAAACACGCCTACCCGAGCTGGAAGGTCACACACGAAAGGAAGGTCATAAACCAAATAAGACGCAAACTGATCACCGAAAAAGCTATGATCACCAAAGCGGACAAGGGCAACACTGTAATAATAATATACACCAACGACTACAACAAGAAGGTGAATAACTTTATTACCGACAACGACTTCCTACTATTAACAAATGACATTACCGACAAATTACAAAAAGAAATATGGAACGCAATCAGAGAATCCACTAATCTCATACCTAAAGAAAAACGATGGCAATTTGTAAACCTAAACCCCTCCATCCCCAACATTAGAGGTCTGATAAAGATACACAAAGCAGAAGCACCCATACGGCCCATAGTTAACTGGGAAAACAGCCCCGCCTACAAAGTAGCCAAAATGCTCACCAACAAACTACACACATACGCTCCACTGCCATACACCTACAACGTAAAGAATTCCTCCCAACTAATCAACGACCTACGGGAAATCCCATACGACCTGAACCTGAGACTAGCCTCTCTAGAAATCACCAACATGTATACTAATATTCCCACAAGCACACTGCTAGCGACCATTAAAGAAATGTCAAAACAACTATGTAAAGAAAGAAATAGAAACAGACATTCTAAGGTTATCAAAGGCAGTAATCAACCAGAACTACTACCGGTTCATGGGGAAAACATTTGCCCAAAACGACGGACTAGCAATGAGAGCCCCAACCTCCTCCATTTTCTCAGAAATTAACTACAATCACTAGAAAACCAAGAAATCCACTAACTACTTAACAAACAAACATAAAAGGATACTTCAGATACGTAGACGACATCCTTATTGTCTATGACAGAAACACTTCCAACATACATGACATCACAGAAGACTTCAACAACATAGCACCAGAGTTACAATTCACACTAGAAAGAGAAATGAACCGTCAGATCAATTACCTAGACATAACCATCCAAAGGACACAAAGGGGATTCTCGACAAATATCTACAGAAAACCTACAACCACAGACTCCATTATACCGAACGACTCTTGGCACCCCATATGTCACAAAATGGCAGCAATTCACTATATATACAACATGATGAACACATACCAACTATCACAATCCGCAGTAAAACAAGAGGAGAACACCATAATACAAATCCTATCTAACAACAAATATGACTCTTCCATCTTGGACAAGGTCAAGCACAAGAAGGAAAATCCAAAACCAAAACAGGACAATAAGAACCACAAATGGGCCAAATTCACATACACCGGCCGTGAAACCCTGTTCATCACCAAGATTTTCAAAAAACCGACGTCAAAATTACCTTCTCCACGAACAACACAGTCGAAAAACTCCTATCAGAAAAACTGACAAGTCAGGAATCTACCAACTAGAATGCCCCACATGCAATATGAGGTACTTCAGCCAAACTGGACGACCATTTCGAACCCGATACCAGGAACATCTGAGGGACTTCAAATACAACAACTACAAATCCAAATTCGCCCAACACCTCCTAGAAAAACAACACGCGATAGACAAAATGGAGAACATCATGAACGTATTACACATAACTGACAAAGCCCAGATGATGAACACAATAGAGAGATACTACATATACCGGGAAACAAAAATGGCCAACCAAATAAACGACAAACTGACAGTCCAACCAAACGCTATCTTCGAAACTATATTCCGATTCGATACCCACAGAGGGCTCCAGGCCGCACACGACCCCCAAACCAGCCTCCAATACCAACCCTGAGAAGCAGTACACAATCTGACAGAGAACAGACAAGTGTGATGCACAACACAAAGAATTACGACAAGCCAAGAGGACAACCACCAGAACCTCTCCACAAACTACGAAACAGTAAGTAACAAACCATAATATTCACAATCAAAATAGACAACACATGCATACAACAACAATATCACGCCATCTCTGTTTCTGACAGACCTTATCAAGGACCACCACTTACGTGACATAGGGAAACCAAGATAGTCCAACTTTTACACAAAACTACCCACCACCGGAGACAGAGCCATACCACGCAGCCACCGGCCGCACAAAATAACAAAAAGATACGACCGCAATAAAACCGATCCGCAACAGCGACCCCAATGGAAGAAAAACCCAACAATTGAACCTGCACACAGACTAAACGCAATAGAATTGTCAACATGTTTTAATTACGAATAGCCTAAGTTACCGTAATCTTAATCCAATACTGTACTTTTAAACTAAGTAGCAACATACTAACTACACCACCCTACAAACCTGTAAACAAATTGGGATCCCAATTCGTAAATTACATATCAGAATAGAACTAGACTGCTCTTGTAACGTAGGCCTGAAGATGGCTATAAAAGCCGAAACATGTAGCCTATAAGAATTGTAAAGGTGTTACATATTATAATACATTGATGTGATAGACGGAAAGATCCTTTAATTGTTAAATTACAGTGTCCAAACTTTTTTTTTTATTTAAGACAGTGGTTCCCAAAGTGTGCTTTTGGAACTTTGAGAACCTGAGGGATCCGTGACAAGTTGCCATGGGATCTATGGATACATTTCTGCAATGGCTCCTTTGAAATTTACTTATTTCTAAATTGAAGGTTTAATGTTTTGCTATAAATGAACGCGGAACTTCTTCAATTGGCGATGTGGTTATTTTGTATGACTGTTAAAATATCCAATTAAGAAATTTCTTATACTCATGAAGCGAGAGACAATCATTTTAATTAAGGTCATATCATGCAATGCATTGTTACATATGCTACTGGTATGTATTCGTAGCTATATAAAACTAATTTCTGAGATATACATTTTTAATTTTATATATATATATATATATATATATATATATATATATATCTTCTGCTCACTCTTTATTTACGCAAGCATGTGACAGTCCGTGGCTATTTTTGGAAACCAAAGGGGTCCGCAAGTAAACCCGTTTGAGAAACAGGGATCTAAGGCAACCAAAGTTCTCCTTTTTATTTTCCATAAAAAGTCATCAGCCTATTTCAATGGCTGAGTTCATCTGAAAAGTAAATCAAGAGATAAGTTAAATATAATCGTGAGTCTGTCTTTTATTTTGATTTACGGGGAGGCTGCAGCCTGGCAGCCACTCCCCTTTGGGTGCGCCCCTGTTATGACATGTCATCTGCGGGTTTGGGCACAAAAGCTATGCTACTTGGCCACGTCACATAGTTGTGTGTTTTGACTCCAGAGCCACGCTTGTTTGTTTGCTAGCAACCCCTACATCACGGGTTGTACCTTCGTGAACGGGAGACTGCCCTGTGATTCTTTGCAGTATGAAAGAAGCAGGGAGGAGGTTATTTTCATTTTGATTTAATTTTTCGACCTACTACTACTACTACTACTACTGTTCTTTGTTTCCTAGTCCTAATTTTCCGATTATGATCGTCCCTACTCAGGTAGCGTGGTTTTAGAAGTCTTATTTGTATTTATCACATGTAGCATTAAAAATGGTCTACTATGCTTTTTTGACTCAGTAATGTCCTATGGTTTGTTTTTTTGAGGAAACTCAATTAATAGTAAGTGTGTATTCAAATTACAGAAGAGAGCTATTAGAATAATAATGGGGGCTAGGAATAATGTCTCATGTAGAGAGTTTTTAAACTGCTAAAAATATTACCCTTAACTGCCCAATACCTATATTCTCTGTTAATGTTTGTAGTTAACAACAAATATTTATTTTTGGTAATGCGGAACTGTACACAATAAAAACAAGATATAGCTTTAACCTTCATCCTCCTTTATCTCGCCTAACAAAATACCAAAATGGAGTATATTATGCCGAAATTAGGGTCTTAATCATCTGTCAACTTCCATAAAGAGTATAGCAAATGAAACAGAAGTGTTCAAAAAGCCCTTAAAGAGGTTTCTTCTGGATAATTCATTTTATTCTATAGACGAATTTTTTTTTTTAATTTTAAGGAATAAGGTATATTCTAGACTGTAACAACGTTAATAACACTATGTATTAATAATTTATTATATAGATTTCACATACAACTGTATCTGTTATGACATCTGTAATTCAACAGATATACTATATATAATATTGTGACTATCCCCATATCCTTGGGATGCACCTGTAAAAGGATATATAGAAGTAAATGGGATGTGCCTGTAAAAGGGATATATAGAAGTAAATAAAAATTGAAAATATCCCTTATCGCTTTCCAGTCCATCTCCCAGCGTATTCCCTGAAAAGGGCACATATTCGAGCTATCAATCTTCGCTGTGCCAAAATTTCCCAACTCGACTCATTCATATTATTTGCAAATTGGCCGCTCTCTTTTGCACATGATTTAAAGCATTTACCTGACCTTCTCTGTATGGTCCCAATACACTGCTCCATACTCAAGTATCAGTCTCACTAGTGCCGCATAAACTAAACGTTTTGTGTTATTATTTCCCTTTTTGAGTATATGCATTATGAAATGAAGTGCCTTCCATGCTTTTTGTAGTGTGTAATTGACATGATCTGCCCAGTTTAGATCGCTGCGTATAATTACCTAATAAAATACTAAATGCTTCAAACAACAAACTCATGGTTGGAGGTGCTTTGCAGTTTAGAAAAAGCTTTGATTGTGTAGATCATAATATTTTATTGTCTAAATTAAAGTTTTATGGAGTGACAGGGAAAACCTTTCCATTAATTAAATCTTATCTAGAAGACAGACATCAACGAGTGATTTTGAATGATAAGTATGCCAATCATAATACTTATTCTGACTGGGGGGACAATAAAACATAGTGTCCCTCAAGCAGCGATCATTTGCTTTTCTTACTTTACATTAATGACTTACCAAAAATTACATATAATAAATCCAAAATAGTTCTTTTTGCAGATGACAATAGTATAATTATTACTAACACCAAGCTTTTATAAATGAAACTATTATGGCATTTAAAGTAATAAATGATTAATTTAATGCAAACTTATAATCTTTAAATATTGATAAAACTTACTTCATGCAATATTCAACCAGGAATAATTCTCTTGCTAATTTGAATATTACTTATGATAAAAACACGATGTTTCTTAGCATAAAAATTGATAACACTCTCAAGGAAAAGTCATATAAATATGATTGTACCTAAATTCAGTACAGCATGCTTTGCAATTAGAATGGTTAAGCCATTAGTGCCTCAGTGATATAGTATGCATATTTTCATTCCAACATGAATTATGAAATAATTTTTGGGAGAAATTCCTCATGTAGTAATACACTTTTTAAGATACAAAGAGGGTTATCAAAATTATGATGGGTTTTAGAATTAGAGATTCTCATAGAGAATATTTAAAAAAATTAAATGTGTTACCATTACAATTGCTGTATATACTCTTACTTGTCCTTTTTGTAATTAATAATAAAAACCAATTTGCAGCAAACTCTGAGATACACAGCATTAACACTAAAAATAAATCTAATTTTCATCAGCCACTGTCCATTTTGACATCTTTTCAAAAAGGACCTTATTTTGTTACTAAGGTGTTCAGTTGTCTTCCTGAGCATATAAAAATTTATCTCATAATAATAAACAATTTAAATCAAATGTAAGAGGTTTTGTTGTGTTTTCTTCTGGGTAATTTTCCAGCGTCTGAATTTTATATGCCGACGTTTCAGAACACTCTGTCTCTTCCATCTTTATAGGCAGGTAGGTAAGGGTTTTCTTTCCTATATTCTTTTTATTAATTAGATTAATATTTTGATTATAATAAAGGTTAAATCTTCAGGTTTTCTACAAAATGTTTTCAGATTTTTATACATTTTGACATAAATCTACTTGTTGTTATCTTCTCAATCTTGTATATACTTATCATTTTCTTACCCCTCTGTGCACCCATCACTTTATTAAGCTCTTAATTTCAACAGTTTTGTACTTATATGTAATAATTTAATACTTTTGCCAGTATAATAACTAGTTTATTTTTATGTAACAGTAACTATTATATGTAGTATTATAACTTCTTCAATATCCAAAGGTTTTGTTACCTATCATGGATCTCTGGAATGTGAAATAAATTAAAATTACAATTACATTTACAAAATTGAACAACATTATTACCACCATAAATTGGATCAGTACTGATGAAATGGAGTATAACAACAAGACAAAAGAAAATTTACATACTCCTGACAACACAAGTTACAATCCACTCAGGCTTACTATGAAATAACTAATTTCAAATGACATATTTTATGTAGTAAACTGCTATCAGTAAAGTGACTGGTTATAGACTCAGTGACAAGGCCTCGCTATCAGAAGCACATATTTTTCTCTTTGCCACTTTGCACAGACTGGCCTCTGTTCGAGAAGTTATTGTGGCCAGAGTGTGAACCTCAACACTCACATCCATTGACTGTATCTTCACGTGGTAACTAGCTGTAAACTACTCACCCATGATGATGCGTTCCTACATCTTCCTTATTCTACTAGGAATATCATTAATGACATGACATAAAACAAACTTCACCATAAAGTCAACAGCAAGCCTATTTTAAATGCGATAGGCTTCGCTATCAAAGATCAGATTGATGATTAGCCTCCTAACTAGGCTTTTTTGCTGTTTTTCTCAGCTGTTCCTGGCAAAGGTCTGCCAATATTCCAATATCTATTCCTCTAATAATCATAACATTTAACACTATATACTCTGAGGTACTGGCAGCGTCACTAAATACGCTATTTATTTATAAATAAATAAATAATACATTAGGACAAGGCCTATTACGAGCAATTGTAAACCAAACTAAACCCGCCACATCGTAGTTTGTACAAGCAATCACAGGTGGCATAATAATGGACCAAAATTGGTACCCATGTTTTCACAGCAGAAAATTTAACTTTACGGAAATTTCATGTTGATATTAAACAGGGCTAATTTGGTGTCATTATTTAGTGTTCAGAGATTTTATGTTGCAATTCAGGTACAAGAACTAAACAAATCATAAACAACGTTTTTGCATGCTGTGGAATAGTTTACGTTGGCTGCACTGGTTGTTTAACAACTGAGTGTAGATCGCAGTTATCTGTGGATCCCAGTACCAAGTGTGCTTTCGGTAGTTGTAATGCCGTAAAGTGTATATTTTGAAGTAATGTGAATTTTTGGATTTTATTACAAATTGAGGCAACTGCCTTTGCTATCTGCCTTGTTTACTCCTCACTAATTATCATGGATGAAATAGGCGCTGAAGTGAGCCAGAAAATACGGGTGAGATAATCCTGTCTGTATTGAATTATGTTTGTTATCCTCTCGGGCATTGAAATGTTCTGTATAATGAATAGCAGCTCTCAAAAAGAACGGCAAAACATTAGAACGTCAGGTAAAGGTACAATACAGTTACTTAAAACACAAAGATGACTGAAGTCGAGTCCTACTTCAACCTGTTTTTTTTCCATTGCTTGTAATTGTCTTACGGAATATTCTTGCAACCGCTGCTGTTATAATTTTTTATATTGTCTGTGTTTACGGTGTGTACAGTAGATCTGTCAGATATAATTTCAGATCCTAGTTCTCGCCGTGTTTGTAAGTGTTGGCTACTTGTTTGAAGTTCGCTATATTCTGGAATGTAAAGGCATCGGTTGTAAGCGTACCGACTTTTCGTAGAGTCGTGCCGTCTCCCGATTATCGAGGTTGCAGAAACGTAAGAGTTGTATCAAAAGCCAATTTTATTGCTATCATTGCTTTAGTAGTGTCCAGTGCAAGAGCTTCCTTAACCAAAAGTGACTAGAAATCACAATGCATTTGAGGTCTGTAATAAAGCAGCTAAGTTGGTAGAGAGACTGTTTGTAGCTCTTTCTGGCTACCTCCCCTTGGCTTTCCTTCATTTTCCTAATTTTTAAGGTATATGGCAGGGTTTAATTAAAAGATGGGGAGCAGCCATCATGTCCCCCACCCTAGTCATGGAGGCCTCAAGGCAGAGTGACTACTCCAGGTCACACAGGCCTTTAGCCTACATATCTGAGCCACTTTGGGGTTCAAATTCCAGGCTTTAATCCAACCCAATTCCACCCCGCATCATCATCATCATCATGTAGCTATCATGCATTTGGGCCACTTGTTGACCCATTTCAGTCTCATGCCTTCTGCCTTCTGGTGTGTAGTTTTTATCCCCCCCTCCCCTACACAAGATAATATAATGCCTTTAGAATCAGAAGTCTTTAGTATGACCTTGTATGGACCCTCAGCCATGATGGTACATTCATTAACATAAACACAATCCTTGGTACAGTTTTTAAGTTTCCACATCATACCAAAGCAGTGCATATTATATGCTAAGCAGAGCACGATATGTCAGCTTGAGCTAATGCACGTTCCCTATCCGTAGTTAGCTTTTTATTTGGTTGGGTTGATTGGTATGCTGATTATTTGGACCTTGAAGATGGTGGCAACATGTACCTCCAAAATGTCAGGAACACATGCATGTTTACTTTGTATTAACACCCAAGAGTAAAATACCATCACCACTGAATTGTGAGGAAAACCTTAAATTAGTAACATTGTATATGCAGGCTACTAAAGAAATAATGCATACTTACCATTTTGAAATCAATTGACCCACTGGCACCCTACTTCAGATATTTCAAGGACAGACAGCCTTCACTGTGAAGAACTGGTGTATTCAAGATGCGCTGTTCATGCAGCAAGGTATGCATGAGCCAAATTGGCTACCATATCTCCTCTGTGATCTCCAAGCACATGTGATGCACCTGTTTGAAGAGCCAATGATCAGTCTGCATGGAGGAAAAACAGTTCATTGACTTTGACAGGGCCAAAGTCATAACCAACATCCATGCATTGTCAGAGAAATCACAGTGATATTTAAACACCCTGAGTCTTCCACCAGAAGAATGGATACCTCCTGGCTGTACCTCTTTACCCACACATTCTTCATTTACCCGTCTCATCTGAACAACAACCCACTGTCACCATATCACATCCCAGAAGACCTGAATCTTCAAATAAGTAGTTACTGGTAGTTTGTATTACCCTCATGTATATGAAATTCATATGTCAAGGTGTCATTGTACAATGTTATTAAGGTGATCTTTTTTGTTTTGATTGTATATGAGTTCTGCCAGGAAATGCTTTTACTCCTAGTAAATATCAAAACTTGTATTTTAGGGCAGGGAGAATAGGGGTTGCAAAGTTATGGAAGAAATCAAAATTTAAATTGGATATTCTTGAGGTGTTAGTCTGATTAAGGTCTGTGGATGTTTTCAGTTGGCTACACACGCATGCACCCACACATGTGCACCAGACGTAACAGAACATACAATAAAATTAATCACCTTGATATTAAAGTCCTTTTAGTTTAAATGAAACTAATCCAAGGTACCCAGTTGTACCACCACAAAGCATATTATATTTGGTGTTATATGAAGTTTAAAGATAAATCTTCATCAGTAGGTGGTGCATAATAATGGTTTTCATTAAGCTTTTAAGCTGTACCCTGCAAGAGTGACAACCGGCCACTGTACATTGCATCCAGTCACGCAGTCCTGCACTGTCCTATCAGTTCCTTTTTCTAATTTGTATGTCAGCCATTGTTGTGCCTCCAAGTTATTTTGCAGTCTTCTGATTGAACAGATTTTGTGTAGCGTGCTGTTGATACACAGAGAAATGGTCAAATTGGGTTGCAGTAACATAGCTCCAGTTAAAGGGTGCAGCGAAAGCTGTGATATCTGGCACTGGTTTATCCAGAAAACTCTGTTAATAGCAAATTGACTGAAATGCTCATTACATTTCGCTTCTTCGTCAATCAGTGTCACCCAGCACCAATTCCAAGGTCTCAGTCATTGATTATACAGGCAAACAAAATGTTGTTTTCTGTCCCAAGGATTGGAATAGGTGAACTTAACAGTATTTTTTTAAGCTGAATTTAAACATATTCTTAAATTTCCTCTATCACACAGGGCATTCAGGTGACATACAGTTACATTTTAATAAACATATGAATTTCTGTACAACAGCATAGCCTCTTTACTTACCTAAAAGGTGAATGGTTGATTTTCTGCTGTATTTTGTCTGTGGAGCATCTCTCTTGGGAGTTCGGTAGTAGTCTGCCAGCATACTTGGGCTGCACTTGCCGTGGTACCACTTTTCATGTTGGAAATATCTTGGTGAAAGTGTTCCTCATTCTTGTCACTGGTGGTGCCAAGGTTTTCAGGGAAGAAGTCCAAGTATGAGTTTGAGAAATGTATTTCTAGGTACATATTACATACTGTAGTTTTACAGCTCTTCAAAGGATCACTCACTATGTAATGGTAGTTTGGTGCCACACGTATGATGGATGAAATTCATCAGCATCAGAGGTACGAGTATGTTTGTCTGTGATCACATTATTTGGTGGTTCTGACACAGGTAGCTTGTCATTGTGTGGAACATGTCTCCTTTATGATGGTAAATTGGGATATGTCACCATGTTTTTGGACTTGGAACTAATGCTTGTTATGTCCGATGAACAGAAATAACAGTCTGATGAATGGTCTTTTGTTTCTCTCCAAACCATAAGCACAGTGAAGGTCATGTGGCATGAACCATTTTTCCAACCATTTAGAAGCCTAACACACATTGCACAGGAAATATGAGGGGCCCAAGACTTACCTTCGTCACCTACTTTGCACCAAAATAAAGCTTACAACATTTTTTAATCAGTTAAGTGAAGATTTATCTGTGAGATTTGAAGATTACTTCACCACGCACATAGCAGAAACTGTCCATTTGATTCAAACACTTTCTTGACATAATGAGAGCTGCCTCAGAAGTGTGATAGGGTGTAATACACTCCAGAGAAGTAACACTTATGGTACTTCCAGAACAAAACGTGGCACACAGGTGACAACAATGCCCCACAGACAGGGACTAGGTGCATGTCTCAGCATGGCGGTGCCTTCTTTGTCTGCCAGTCTGTATCCATGGTCACGTGAACTCTTTTATAAATGACCTTCTAGCACCAAATTTAACTTCCTTCCTCCAAAAGTAACATGTCAGTCTTAAAAATGAAGAGAGGCATTCTTAAAAATATATGTTAGACACTATATGGAACACCATACTTTATACACAAAACTAAGGGTGATGGAGAGATTCTGATTGCATTAGTGAATAAAGTGTGAAAAAATATACAAGACACTAAGAAGTTTATGTGGGACAAAAATTGTGTTTACAAGTGTTATTATGAGAAGAGAGTAGAAAGTGCAGCAGGGAAAATGGGACAGGGTAGCAAGTGACAGACTAATTGCGTAGGTCTGTCTATGGTGTTGCTTGGTACACTGACATACACATTAGGTGTAATGTTTTGATATACAGAAACTAATGATGTCTGGTAACCTTTGGTCTTGGATGTACTGGATGTCACAACTATTACTGCAGGGGTGTGCAGATTTTCCAAAAATATAGGAATCATCTCATAAATCTAGGTACCTGAAGGGTGACATACAGCAAGTTCCATACTGAGGATTCAGATACATTAGGTGACCCCATAGAGAACTTAGTCACCATAGCGCCTGGAATGTGTTTGCTGCCGTGATGCAGTATTATGTAACTTGCACAGGAGTGGCTGTGGAATTGGAATAATAATTGAAACAAATTGTGCTGTCACACAAGAGTTTGTAGTGATGTGCATTTATATATCTTATGATGAGGTGGTTAAATGAAGGAGGTATTCTGGACAGGACACACAGTTTCAGTAGAACCAGCAAATGATTGGGGAACATCTTGGACAGTAGTTGATGTTTAAATGACCAAGTTGGTATTTAAATTTTAGCACATGTTTTATGAAAAGTGTAAGTATTATTTTAAACAGAAAAAGATAAAACTGTGAAGTAAGTGACTTTTGTGGACATTAAAACAAAGGTTATGCAGTATGTGTAAAAAATGCAGTGAATTTCCTTGTTGCCGAAATATGTGAAATGAATTTCTAGGGGTGTTTTTTACATGCATTGGCTTATGCAAACCTAGGTGGTTTAAAGGCTAATAGTAAAGTGAATCACAGATATGTGTGCTGGGAAGATTAAACAGCCTGCAGATCATGGGGTTTGATATTAGGCATGTTGCATATTAATAGTATGCAGTTCTCTTGTTGTGTTGACCCTGTACATAAGCACCACACCATGGAGATAAAATTTCACACCTTCTTAACTTTAGCACTATATGGGAAGAGTAGCAGTACTGATGCATGTGTTTTTTGATTTGCAGAGTGCAATAAAAGCAAAATTGATGGAACTAGGAGCATATGTTGGTAAGTACAATGTATTATTTGTAATTGGGTAGAAAAAATGAACTTTACACTTATGTACAAATTCGAACAGTATGTTCGGGACAAAAATTACCTTTATTTATAGCAACATTATAACATGAATGAAATGCAAAATTTGCCATTTTAATAGTGGTGAAAATTCATATTTTCATCTTATGTTATGTGGAGTCTGGTAGTTGGGTACCAGTGTATTGTGCTTGATGCGATCAGACATTTCCTGGACTGACCACAAGATGACATTTTTTCTGCTAAGGGGAACATCCACCCAAAGGTACAGATGGAGTCTGCTATAGCACGTGTGATTGTTGAGTAATGTCTTGTTAAGTGCAGGTGGGGGAAAACTGCCATGGAAACTTTCAAAATGTCAGAAGTGGCTCTTACAGGATAGCAGTTGGTAAGAACACAAGTTTCTGGGTGGCTTTCCAAGTTCAGAAGTGATTTGACCTCTGTTGAAGGTGCTGAATTCTGGGGACGTCCACCAGTGAGAAGAACAGATGAAAAGTGTGAAATGTTTTCTCACAAACAGCAGAACCACTATCTGTGAAGTTTCTTACAAGTTGGGAATTTCAGTTGTGATAGTTCAGAACATATTGCAAGATAATCTGAACATGCATGAGATTGCCAACACTGCCACGCACCTGACTGTGCATGAATTTCTAAAGGAAAACAAAATTACTGTCATTCCACACACCTTTTCTACTTACTCATCAGATGTAGCACTGAATGGCTTCTGTCTTTTCCCTGAACTCAAGTTGATATTAAAGGAAGGCTGTTGAATGATATTACCCTGACTCGAGTAGAATCACAGGACGCACACTTGTTGAGTTTCAGACATTGCACTTTTTGAAGTACTTCACACAGTGCTGTGATCACTGGGTTTGCAGTATTTAGTCTGCAGGAGACTACTTTGATGCAGGACAAGATTGATTAGAAGATAAGAGTTGTGAAGAATAAATTCAGTCCAGAAACCATTTGATCATACCTGTATAGAAGTACCCAGAAAAATGTTAATTAGGTGTCATGTACTTTTGCTTACATTTTGTTGGACGTAGGAAGTCTGATTTGAGCTTGTTTTGTAACTGTTGTTTCTTCCCCAGTGATGACATAGCCACAGTAAGAAAGTAGTCAATATATGTCATTACAGAAACTAACTTGGAAGCAAAGTATTGACATACTTCTCCAGTATGTCAACACTGGGACATTGGCGGCAGTCTGCCTTTGTACCACCACTAACAGTCAGTGTTTTACTGGATAAACCCATAAAAGATAATGAAAATTTATGTGACTTGCCAAACAGTATAAAAACTGCAGCAACCTACCCTTAACACACTTCATTTCCTTAGTACTGGAATGACCAAGACAGGCTTAGCTGCACTGTAAGATTTGATTGTAAGTTTGTAAGTTACAGTCCTTGTTCAGGCAGCTGTACCTGGGTTCAACTGTATTGTCCATTGTCATTAATAAAGGAAAACTTAATCTATAACTCTAATACTCTGCTGACCACACACTAAGTCCCAGCATCCTCTCAGACAGGAAACAATGCAGCCAGTTAGTCACTGTAACCAACATCAGATACCTCATACAGTGCCTTAGCCTGCTGAACAAGCAAAGCAGATACAACAGCAGTTTCAGAATAATGTGCTTAAACCCTGAATATGGAGGCAGCATATACCCCTAAAATGCTGTTAATTACCTACAAAATGGATGGTGTCATAACCCAGAATATTAAGAATCAGTTGACCACTGTTACCATTGTGCATGAAAGCTATTGGTATGTGAAAAAATGTTATAAACTAAGGGTCATTTGTGGTTGTAGACACTCCTTTTACATGGTGGAGTATGTATCACCTGATGACAGAAACAGAGCCAGTTCATGATGTGCTGTGTTCAGTTTTTGTATATTTCAGCACTGGAATATGGACTACAAAAACTGGATAATTTTTTTAACCATGATGTGTCATTATTAGGACTCTTTATAATTGTTACATTGTGCCGTGTTATGCACAGTTTCATCAGAAGTGACGTGTTCCATAGGACCTGCTAATGTTAACAGTAAAATCTGTTGGTCAGAGAATTTTTGTATATCAGTCACTGACTTGATTCCCTGTTCTCACTTTTAATGACAGATGAAGAACTGCCTGATTACATTATGGTAATGGTGGCAAATAGGAGGAGCCGTGAACAGATGGAAGATGACCTGCAGCTGTTTCTGGGATCAAATACAGAAGAGTTCACAGGATGGTTGCATCAGGTACTCCAGAAGTTGCAGGAAGTTACTGTTGCAAATTTAGGTAAGTCTTTGTTTCAGGGTTGTGGAATGTGAATATGGTGAATTATTCTTACACTGTACTAAGGTTGATTCAGCATGTTTCTTCCTAGCGGTGACGTGAGAAGTGTGTGTTCATGGTGGTGTTGTACCTGGTTTAAAGTACAGGCAGGTATTGTTTTATGCAATTTCTTTTTGCACGATTTTGCTTTAATGCAATTTGAAAATTTACACCACTTCTCAAACTTATGCAACAATTTTTGGCTTAACACAATTTGTTGTAGATAATTTGTGGCTGCATTGATCTTCTGTAGTAGGCTAGGAGAAAGTGATGTCACTGTCACACCATCAGTCACATGTATGGGTTGATTATGTTGGTGATATAATCATGTGGCTTATTTTTCCTCTTCAACAGCATTGGTGTTTCTTACCAACATTAGTGAGAAATGTAAATCTACATCACGTAGTGCAGTCCAAGTAAAAAATCATTAAAGACCATCAATATCGAAGGGAAATTAGACATAATAATCCAACTTGAAAGAGATGAATGAATTGACTTATGCCCGAATGTTAGACTCCCTTGTAGTAGCGTACTTACAATTCGTGATAATGCTAATAGAATTAGAGGAAGTGCTAAGTCAGAAACTAAAGTGTGTATGTGTGTGCAGCAAGACTACCACAGTTCTGTCTGAATGAACCATACCAAAGGAATGGATGGGAGTCTTTTACATTTTATTGCAGTAGAAATAAATTAATAAAATAAATAGTGTGTATATATGTGTATATATATATATATATATATATATATATATATATATTGTTTATACAGTACATATGTACCCTACAGGTTTGTATATCCACTAGTGGTGTAGTCACAAACTATATAGGATGATGATGTCAATCCCCTAACCCCAGGAAATACAGCGTTTTAAATGGGAATTTTGTGTTCGAGTTTCATGATTTCGATTTGTGCGGCATTCTTTAGGAATGTAACCTTGGTGTAACATAAGACCTGCCTGTATGGTCAAAAAAGACACTTTTGTAGGAAACTTTTGAGTTGCATGAGAGGTGTAACTTCTTGTGTTGGATTACTGGTTATTATGTACACTAATGCAGTATTAACTTCGTGGATCACAGTGCATATTGAGAATCACCAGAAGAGTGTGATATCATGTGGCATCCACTTGGGACTTAATAACAAGAAGCTTAAGAATGGGCCTGTAACATTGTGAGGGGGGGGGGCTTTGGAATTTGAAATAAACAGCTGAACGAATTGCACTGTGTAGAGGAGTTAGGAAGTGAAATCTGTTTGTAATTTATATTTATCACAGTCCAAACTGAGAGTGCTGTTTGAACGTTATGTATTAGGGTAACTGGAAATGTTATCATAATAAGGAAAGAGTTTGTTAGTTTGGGCTGATGACAGAATGATAACGTGTGGTGATCTTTAGATGCTCTTTCTCTGTCTGAAGTTGTGCAACATAACTGTTGAGGTGTCAGATTGATAATTACCAGTGACATAGAAATTATAATATTTAGGGGTGTTATGATTTACACTTTCATGCAGATTTCACTGCACTGTGGGTTGATATAATTAGTTTCCTCCAGCTGTTAATACTCGGAAATTTTCATGTCTTTAAGACTCTTGTTCATTGCCCATTAACCCTTAGGCTACTAATGTCATATATATATGGAGCACCTATTCTTGATGTTTCTAGATCACACACAACGACGCAGCACAGTCGGTAGGACTC
>Ga0268261_10001086_pt1 | contig 18332 bp, 11 predicted proteins | sample TergutNc150P1_FD_190353 | JGI IMG/M metagenome (GOLD analysis project Ga0268261, IMG submission 190353) | Nasutitermes corniger P1 segment gut microbial community from laboratory colony in Florida, USA - Nc150 P1 (SPAdes) (version 2) | ecosystem: Host-associated > Arthropoda: Insects >...
TGTTGTCAGGTAGAGGTCTCTGCGACGAGCCGATCACTCGTCCAGGGGAGTCCTACCGACTGTGCTGCGTCGTTGTGTGTGATCTAGAAACATCAAGAATGGGTGCTCCATATATATATATGACATTAGTCGCCTAAGGGTTAACCACCCAACCACCATCATCACCAATTTTGAGTTCTTGTCACTTCTAGTTTAATTTTAAAAAATAAAAAAAAGTCACAACACAACTTTAAAATTCCTTCATCAGATGCATTATGTGGTAGATACAGAATACGACACACTGAAACAATCAAATTCCTTCATCAGATGCATTATGTGGTAGATACAGAATACGACACACTGAAACAATCAAATTCCTTCATCAGATGCATTATGTGGTAGATACAGAATACGACACACTGAAACAATCAAATTTTTATAGTTACATAAATTTCACACTTTTATTCACAATCCACTACAGTGCAAGCATGGAAGGCAGGCTTCTGGCTCTCCTGCTGACACAGATGTGGTGGCCTAGGCAATGCAGTTACTTATGGCAAAACATTTCATAATGTTTAACCAAATGTGGCAAAAGTAAAGTACTTTGTGTGACTTTCAGTGTTAAGATACATCACAATGAATTTTCTGCAAATGAGAACTTCCTTATAATTCCCTATTATCCATTGGACCTCTTGCTTTAATATATATAGTCTAGGTTTAACCAAGAAACAGAAAGTGTTTTTGCAAATGTCAAAACTGAAGTGCAACTCTGGATCATAACATGGGGCAAAACATGCCAGGGGTCTCCCAAACCATTCGTGTACCCTTACACTTCCAACACCACTGAGTACCCTTACCATTTACATGTGGGGTACATACATGTATATATAGAGGTAGCCCTTGTTTTATGCCCTAGTTTTGTTCCTGGGAAAGTGGGTGTAAATCAAAATTACATAAATCAGAGACGACATTCCATATGAAATAACAGAATAGGTAGAAGTCAAGGAGAAATTGTACCAATGACAGCCTTTCATACACAATATACAAACACACACACATACACTGTATATATGTCACATTATTATTCAGCTAATGATATTAATGTGGAAATAAACAATAAACATACAATATTGGATGGCACAAATTACAAAGAAATCGTAAACAGCTTGCATCATTTACATTAAGGCCTGGATGAGATGGCCTGAAGAAGATGTGTTAGAGATAAAGGAGGGGGTCAAGTGGGTCAGATGATGACGAGCTGGTAATAGCGACAGAAGCTGTGTTAGTTATTACAGGAAGGATAGTTCCTGATTTGGCATTTTCTTTAATTTTTCCATCATTATCACAAATTGTACATCCAGTAGGCCAACAACACAGCATAAATTAGCATTGTGTTCACCCTTTTCAAAGCCAATTTATGCAATTTACATGGACTGCATTGCCCCCAACCCTGCCCTATCCCACGAGTTCCACACAATCTCAGCAGCATATAGTGTGCAGGCAGCCAAAGGATGTTAAACCAAAAATGAGAAAGCAAAAATTATGGCATAGGGTCAATTGGCAAGGGGCATTAGAGCAAGAAGTCATAAAACAAGTCCTACCTGTGTGTGTGAATACCTACAACAGACAAAGAAGAAATGTGCAATATAAGAGAAAGGTGGCAGAAGAACGTCTGTATGTTAATCAGTACCACTATAACAGAATGCACAACACTTTTTGTTGGTGAATATCAGCCAAATATTATAGCTAAGATTTCTATGGGAATAGAGAGGAAACATTTGGATGGAATAACAAGAAGAAATAATTTACACCATAGCAATTCCACAAACTAGCATTTCCTTACCATGCCAGCACAGTTGACAAAATACTCGCAGAACACAGTGCCAATGTTCGTCTCCACACCTTTTATGTGGGCATTCTCAGTCAAGACCTGTAGTACTTGACAGTTCTCCACATAGCGTGCACCTACAGAAAATATAATGAAAATAAGAAAATGACTTCCCAAACTTACACAAAGTCACGTTTACAAAATGAAGGTGGACTGTACACACCTCCTTCCTTGGCAAGTTTTACTAATGCTTTACATATAGCCGGAAGTTTGGCTACAGCATCCTCAGGTACCCATATTGCACCTTCCAAATCTTCAGTTCTCAAATATGGGTGGAAATCCTTCAGTTCTTTGTTTCCAAGTACCTGTGGATTAAACCCTCTTAGTTGAATCTTACCCAGCTACATATGTGCCAGCTTAGCAAACTGCACTGAAGTACATTAATGTAGCCTAGTCAAGCTTCACCTATCACCAAATTTCAGGTGTCTGGAGAAGTAAAAAAGCATGTATCCAAATAAAAGAAAAAACAAAGCTCATTTTAACTTCACTAAGACAATTATATATTTCTGCTGGTAAATTGTGTAACTACATCAAAACATCATCCAAGTAAAGGGACATGAACAATGTCATTATCTTGTTGGATGAATGAAAAGTACCTCTGCTTGCTTCCATATGAATATGATTCATTTCACATCACTGCTGTGAATATACACTTTTGCTATGGAAATGTTGCAATGTATGTCAGTGTGTTTCATACCTGACAATGCAGACCTGTAGCCTGGTGATAAGCCATGCGTCGTTTTAAGGCAATCAAGCGATCTTTTGTCTGGGCCAAATTCAAACTGCCACACTGTTTAAATCCTAAAAGCATGAAATTAAGATGTAATTAAGTCCAAGGACCATAAATTAAACAGCTTCTCTAGGACTGTAGATAATGTACATAATTACTCCAACTAAAAAGGGTAATCCTTATTTACCATTATACTCATATGCAAATTGAACATACCTATGTCATAGCCAAGTTCTTGTAATCTTCTATAGAGATTGATGCTATACATTATCAGATTTCTATCTGCTATTGGTTTGAATAGACCTAGAGTACCAGAACCAAAATGTGATGTACCACTTCCAATTCTGAAACATACAATTTAAATATGCTGCAAACTGTACGATCTGCAATGCCTACAAAATTAAGCAGTACTACCTAACACCTTGACAGTTTTCCACTATGTATTTTGTATTATTACAAAGATATTATTCATGACTCCAATCCACACTTCATTCATTATCTAGTCAGAACAAGCCAAAATGCAGCTGAAAGTATGGTACATACTATAGGATAATTATCCTATAGTATGGTACATACTATAGGATAATTATCCCACAGACACACAAAAATGGAAAAAAATCTGCCAAATATCACTGGTACAGTCTCACGCAACTATACAAAGAATCAGCAGGTTTTGGGTTCCCATGGCAATGAATGTTAAGATTATAGTGCTGTGGGACATGACACCATAATTGGTAAACAAGCATAATGCTTCACAGAAACCTGCTGATACTATCTTTAAAATAGAAGAGTGAGTCAAGCATGGAAAAATGACACAGGCTATCAAGAAGAACATCTAATTCATCATGCAGGAAGAACTAGGTAGCCATTGTCCCCTCCTTGACATTGATATAAACTGACCTGATGGTTCAACAGGCAATGAGATGTATTGAAAACCTACACTCACAAACCTTTATCTTAACTCTAGGTAAGAACTTGCACCCATCCTACATGCAGACTGTGCTTTGGAAACCTTCATGCACAGGTCCAGAGTTACTTGTGACCAGGAAAATCTGTATGCTGAGTTGAGTTTTCTCATTATATATTTTCAGACAGAATAGTCACAACAACTGGCAGATACTCTGGACTCTCAATCCACATGAGAGATGAACTGCATGCAGAGAGAATTCTGTCTCCGTTATTTTCTATTGTTCATGATCTTGACCTTCAACAACATTAACAACACAAGAAATCAAGTATGTGGGCCTCCCAAATAAGAATATTTACAATTTTACAATGCGCTGTGAACATGTATGTATGTATGTATATGCATGTACATAATGTAAAAGTACCAACAATATACACTACAAAAGAAAATATTTATTCATCAAAGGTCCAACACGTTTTGGCTAGCCATCAACATCTTAACACACGATGATATAAGATACCTGATGAAAGCAGCTAGCTGAGAGATGTTGGATGCATAATTACTAAATATATTCTTTTGTAATGTGCACTGTTAATACTGTTATATTATCAGAAATATGTACAGTCTCCTTTGACCTGTGAAGGATAACCTAGACTTGAGGACACAGTGCATATATAACATCGGTCTGAGTGTGGTTGAATTTACATTGGACAGACAAGATATTATTCAGACAATAATCAAACAGGACCACAATGTCCCTTATTAGGACCCACTGACAACCATTCTTATCAAAGGTTCTTCCCTCATTCTCTGCCTTTCCTTCTCTTTTACCTATGAATCGTCTCCACCTCCTTCCCCTTATTCTCTTTTTAATAACTGTCCCCTTTTTTCCTTTAGTTTTAACCTTGTTTTCTCACAACCATTCTTCTTCTCTCTGTTGTCAAAACATCCCTCTTTAGGGCCACTGACTCTGTGTTGCCTTAATCCCATGTTTTTCTCCACTTTCTTTTTATTAATTCAATTCATTTTGCAATTATTTCTTGTTTTTATCTCTTTACCTACCACCCTTCTTAAGCTCCTTCTTGTCTCCTCACTGACAAAAGACCCTCTCCTGGACTACTAGCTCCAGCTCAGGGCCCCCAGCCTGGCGTGTCCTTCCTTATGTTGTGTAATGTCTATCCAAACTTGGCTCACTCTTTTTCCTTGATGATGAAGGCAGCAGATTCCTCTGAAATTGTGGTGTCTTACCTACCAAGCTAAAGTGTCACATCATATAAGTACATAACCTCATTAAAAAAACCACATTACATTATCAAATAATGCAAAATAAACTCACGCTTTCTGTTCAAGCACTAGGATGTCATTCCACCCATTTTGTACCAGATGATAAGCAACAGAATTGGCTACTGTTCCAGCTCCGCATATAACAACTTGTGCTTGCTTTGGTAAAACAGTTTCATTGCCCATGGTGGAATATAGCCTCACGTTGTTACGTTGTCCTCTGTGTATTTCAAAATTGGTCTCCCTGTATGCATGATTTTTGCAACTATATGACTGCTTGTCCATATTCTTATGCTGTACACAACACGCAATCGTTCTTGCAGAATTCACTGCAGTTGTTATTAAAGAACATCGGGTCAACATCATGTTTTCTGTAACAACGAAAATACAACACAGTAATAAACTAATACTGAAAGGCTGCAATGAATACAACAGCAATTTCGGACTAACAGCACTTACTTGGAAAAGTGAATAATGATGATATGTGACTAGACTTAGTTTCTCAATGTGACTCTGCCATTGTCCTCTACCAAGCACAACATCCACACAATAAAGGACGACCACGTGTAGGTCTTCAATACCACCTTCCTTCGCACAATCAAGCTTCCCTTGCGTACTAGTACGATACTACTCCTCCCATAATACTTCTACAGCCACTCTCCAACATTTTGCCGAAGACCACACCGAAATCGAAACGCTACACAGAACATGTCACACCCATTCCGTCTTCTTAGTCATGAATTCTGTTGCTGTGAATTACATGGACAATATCGTGGACACCGGACAATGTATTAGTACCTGTCACAGATCATCTGGTACCATTGCATACCACAGTTCACGGATTAACTTGTTCATCTATTATGGTGCGTACACTGGCACCCCAGTTGTACTGGCACCGATACGAGGCTAGTACGGAATACGGATAAGAAGGCGTTGAAGAGAAAAGGGGGAGAAAAGGATGAAGTAGTGTGTGTGTGACGTCTGCTTACGACGAAGTTTGTATAGCCAAGAAAATGTCTTGATCCCTTAAATGACTAGAATGTGTCATCACTGGAGGAGATGTTAAATGTACTAGATTTAGAATAACTATAAAAGTTTGCATCAAAATGTTACATTGTGTTGATGTGCCAGTGTTGTATGCCAGGTTATGATAAGAGACGGGGAAATTCGGCATTAATTGTTTACAGGTATGTTAAACGTGTAGAAGAGTTTGGTTTTACAGTTTTTTTTTTTCATTTGTTGTTACTTTATTTTAAGCTACGTTATAAACTATTATAGTTTACTTACTATCGGTACAATGTAAATGAAACATGCATCTGTGGTTCGAGTTTCTTCGTGAGTGAATAATTCCTGTAGAGTTAACAGAATAGTGCAGGTATCCCATTCACAACATGTAAATACATATCATTGTAACAATCGTAAAAAGAGTTGCCCGTTCAGCAGCGTCGGTACAAGCCGTTATGTGCAGCGTTGTGGTTTTGTGTACAGAAACTGATGGTGGACGTTTTTAAGTGTTTGCTGCCATTGCGTAAAGAATGCGGTTCGGTGTGTGGGTGTGTGCCTTTAACAGCTTTGGATTGGTCACATTTATCTAACACATGAACATGTTTTGTGCGATGACTTGTTACCTAATTGTACACGATGTGATATACCGATTACCATTTTACATATCCCGACGGAATTCCCACGTTATGATTGCACAATATATATTTAATTTTATGGTTAGAGTGCGCAGAATGACTGTAAATGATTGTTGCAGCTTGTGTTTGAAAATGTAAAGGAGTAGGTGAGCCTGTGGAATGTCAAGAGAGTAGGAGAACCAGCATCTGATGAATATGTGATAGATGCTAAGTACCCAGAGCATTTCAAGAAGGCAGTTGAGGAGAATGACTGTGTTTTGCAGCAAGTCTTTAACCTTGATAAGACAGGCCTATTTTAGACGAAGATACCAATGTGTAGATTCATGCTGAAGACTGAAAATACTTCGCCACATTTTCAAATCTCAAAGGATTGCCTCACCTGAATGAGTAAAATCGTCGTCATTCTTAACACAACTGTCTTTATTAGACAAAGAGTTTGTTTAATGGAGCAGCACATTTTGTCCTAATTTGGCCCATCTTCAAGCTCCGAATCTTTGGAATACACGTTGAGAAAGACAATACATAACTGTAAAATTAAATGCCCTTTCAAGAAGTAGAATAAAATAAAATAATGAAAAATTGAATAAAACATGTCAGTTGCAGGAATTATATTAGTTATTTAAAAATTACATTCTGTTTTTCGATCCAATGTTGATGAAACATCGATACCAGTCCAAGTGTTTTCTTGAGAATTCATAAATTATATTTTAATTTTTGGTGTGCTAATTCCTAGTGTTCATTTTGTAATTCACATTTATAGTAAGTAGACTTTCAACTGAGATGCCTTGTTTGAAATAAGTCAACCCACATATCACACCACAGCAGGGAACGAAATAGTAATAAATTTTTACTGTTTTGTTCCTGGTTGTAGTATTATCATGTCTTTTATGCAGAATCTTGATCTAATAAAGATAGCTGTGTTGAGACTGATGCTGATTTTGCTCTTTCATGTCATTGATACATAACAGGATGTCACACGTAAAGATTGACTGACCCTTCTCTTATGTTATAATTCTTCTGGGGACTGTATAGTGAAACCTTTGCTGATTTACTTTAAATCCTTTGGCCCTGAGGGGAAGAACAAGAGTCATTTGCCAGTGTTTTCAAGTCTAATAGGAAGGCTTCAGTAACAAAACAGTTATTGTTCGATTGATGCAGCAGTTTGCTTTGCTTTTGAGGTTGAACAGTGTGTGAAGTCCAAGAACTTAGCATTCAAGTTCTGCCTTGTCATTCATAACACCCAAAGGGTGACTGCAGTATCATGATCCTAACCATACAAATATTCCTATCATTTACTGGCCAAATAACACCACCTCACTCATGCAGCTGCACAACATCCAAGAGCTCTTACACTCACTATGTTTTCAACAGTATCTTGGATGCAGGTTAGAGTGAGACCTGTGTCAGTGAATGCTGGAAATCGAGAGCATAGTTGACTATGTAGGAGTCATGGAGGTTCTGAAGTTCGTGACTCTGAATGGCCGATGGAAGAAGCTTTGTCCTGAGGTAGTTAATGACTGATGGGGATTCCCCAACCAGCAGGACAAATTAAGGAACATCCATTTGTTAGCCTGTGAAGTTCTGGGAGAGTGGCATTTTATGAGGAGGCTATTATCAATGAAGTTCTTGGTATTTATGCTTCTGACTTAACCGAGGAGGACCTGAAGAGCTGAAAGCACTTGATGAACCAGCAGATGAAGAAGATATTTACATCTGTAGAGAAACCTCAGCTGACTACCATTGCTCTCAAGAACAGAGTTTGGGTGGCAGATGATTCAGTTGCTCCGCTTGTTTCAAGACATCCATTTCATGGATAGGTACCTGAAATTTGAGCATGGGATGAAGGCTGTCATGGTGGCGCCATGGAAGGAGGTGTATAAAGATATGCAGGAGGAGGCAAAGTAATCAGATTTCACCTCTTTTCTTCACTAAGTCTTCAGCCTCCCACTTCACCATCTAATCTTTCATTCGATTACCAAGACAGTGTTTATCCATGATCAACATTATTCCAGTAAATGAAAATAAAAATGTTTTTGTGCTTATTGATTATCAGTTTACACATTACTGGGTTTTGTATGTCTTTGGACCCCCTAACCCCTTTTCTGCTATAAGGTCTTAACTTTGCATATCAATTTTACCATTTGCAGGATTTTTCAAGAATGTCCTCACTATCAGTGGTAAGGGTTTGCTGTCCCCAAAAATCAATCAGTGATCTCCACAGAGTGACTGACTTGATACATGTGATCATAGAGCATGTTGCTCAGTACATAAATCCTCACAATTTTATTTGTTAATATTGAAGATCCTTACTTTAAGTATGAATACCATGTAATTGTATGTTATTGCATAATCACTGTGTGCTTACTTCAAATTATAACTGATTAAAAAATGAACACAGTACACATGGGTGTTAATAATTTTTTAAGTAGTGTGTAACAAGCCAGGTGACTTGGGATATGTGTTAAGTTTTAGTAATTTCCACTAATATTAATTGTTCTTCTTGAAGATGGCCCGACAGGGCCAAAATGTGTAGGAGAGTGGCATAAGTTGGTCTGTGCCCAAATTTCGTTTGTGTATTGTGTTGGTTGTTTTAAACATCAATTGTAATCATGTGATTTCCTTAAATTTTTAGTATTTGGGAACTTACATTTGAAATTCACACCTTGAAATATATTTTATAATTGATGTGAATACAAAAATTCATAAATTTCAAGTGCACCTGTAATTTATATACTGTTTATTTTTCAGCTTAAAGAGTCCATAATGAATGCATTATCTGAAAGCTGGCTGTTTCAACATGTCAGATGTGTGGACTGTATTTTGGTAATTGCTTATCTTTATTCAGGTAAAATTTAAAAAGAAGATATGTATTCATAGTTGATATTATTGTGATATCTAAATTGCTGGATTTTATATTTTGCAGTCCATCAAATTTGTATTTTTCCTTCCAGTGTGTATTGGTACAGCACTGACATCAAAATATTCCCACCAATCTGGAATTTGTAATCTAGTTGAACTGAATAGTCTTAGTGGTATAATAAGCAGTCCAAATTACCCAATGGTTTACCCAAATCATACCAGCTGTACTTGGATCATAAATGCACATACAGAAACTGTAGTAAAAATAAGGTAAGTTCATATATTCTATAGCATACAGCCTTGTAAATACCAGGTGACTGCTGTGGCTGGAGCACTCTTCAATTTACATGCCCATTGTTGGACTGTGTTTTTATGTTTGAACAAAAATGATGCACATTTAGTAGTACAACATTGTCCTTTTGCCTGTTAAATGTTAAAAATATATTTATTTGGTTGATGTCTGCTAAGATAAATATAACCAGGGGACAAGCTGTTGTATGTTCACAAGATTTGTGTTGGTGTGCTTTTCAGTGTTGATTCTGTATTGACTTTAATTTTTTAACTGTTCATTTATTATCTTCATGGATTGTTAGGCATTATTTATGAAGTGCCTTATGTGGAGACCATGTCTGTCCAACTGTGGCATGTATATGTATGTGTGTGTGTATATCTATGTATGGTATAGGATTTCTTCACAAAAAGTTGAGCATTGGTTTAGTGAGCCATATTTTACTTAAAGGAATATAGGAATTTTTACCCTACTCTTGCCCTTTCCTGACTCCTTTGTGTGCAGTTGGATATAGATCATGTCACTTACTGCCATACAGTATTTGTGAATGTTGTGAAAATTGATGCAATAAAAGCCACACTTAAAAGGGCATAAAGGAACTTTTGCTCATATTTTCTGCATATTTTTTTTTCCAGTTTTGAAAAACCTTTGGTACAGGGGGTGTCTTAAAATATTTATAGTGTGATTGTGAGTTGCATGAAAATTGGTGCTGGGAAAGCCACACTTTACTTAAGGGAACACATGAATTCTGCCTGTACTTTCCACATGTGTGACCCTACTTGGGTGAAATTCAGTATAAGCAATCTGCAAATAATGCTGCTGAGCATGTGTAAGTTTGGTGAAAATTTCCACAGGGAAGGTTATACATTTCTTACAGGTATGAATGAAATTAGATATATGTGTGTACTGGAAAACCTGACGTTTTTAAAGTAAATACTATTGTGAAGTCATCATGCTTCATCACAGAGTACACTATTGGAAGTTTTGTTTTGTTAATTTATCGTGTTGATGGATAAAGTTCAGTTACAATTGAGGTAGGTATGACCAACTGAAAAGTGTGTTACTTCTCTGAACACTGACTTGCTCAGGTGAGCATTAAACCCAACAAATATGTAATTTCATTCATGTACTAAAAGCCTCATGTTTATTATTAATGACAGTTGTTGCTCAGGTGTTTGCAAAAATGGCATCATGAAGCAGGTCTAGTGCAGCTCTGGTTACATTATCTAATTGCAGTCTTCAGAAGGTACTAAATCTGTACCACAAACAAAATTGTAAAAAATGGAAATCTACAAAAATTCTGTCAGTGGTCTGTTAAACCCAATATAAAAACTAATAAATGAGCAAGATTTAGAACAATAAAATGAGAGACTACTGGTTGACAGATGCAACCTCTATTTCTACAAACCCAGTATCGGGATCAGTCAGTCGCAAAATGACAAACCCTCACGCTTCAGCTGTAATTCAAAACTCAACTGAGCAATCAGGTGGACTCTTCAAAATTGGACCTTTGTGTAAGTGCATGGTATAAAAGTTAAGAATATTACACATTGCCAAACAGGAGTTATTTTGGATGAAGGAATGATACCATGGAGAGGTCAGCTGAAATTACAGCTTAATCTAGGCAGAATTGGGAGTTACGGTTTACTGGTCAGGATGTTGTATGAGACTAGAGTGGCCATATTTTCAATACGGAAATTTATACCTCAGGTTTAACCTTTTGTTTTGTATAAGTGTGAAACATGGTCTGTCACTGTAAGGCATGCTTCTCAATCTATCTTAGCTCACAGAATCCCAGAAAAGCTACGTAACATACTGACGAACCCCTACCTGTCTGCAATAAGTCAAATATAAACTTAAATGCCTGCATTTATATACATTACTTTTAAAAAATCAACAGCTAGCCTCAAACTAATCAATAACCTGTTTGTTTCTCCTGACATGTTGACTCTATGGCAAGCCCCACTGCCACTTGACTACAGAATCAGGAAGCTTCCGGACTGAAGCAGCAATTGATTGTCTGCATGTTATCAGTGACAGAATGATTAGTGTTGAATGTTGCCACATGAATTTTAATTTGTACATACAAATTTAGGACCACTAATAAAACTCTCCCACCATTATGCATTTTTTTCATTTCTTAGAACCCCTGACACCTCTTTGTGGAACCCAGTTGGAGAAATAGTGATCTAAGGGATGAACATAGATTGATGTTATATAAGAAAACGCTGCTCCTGACAATATTTGGACCTGAGAGGGGAGGGAGGGAGGAAGTTGGAAAAAGTTGTGTATTGAACAGCCTAATTATTTGTACTCTTCACCAAATATGATCATAATTAAATGAAGGAGGATAAGGTGGATGGGATATGCTGCACACATTTGGGGATCAGAAATTTTTACAAAATTTTGTGTGGGAAGAGACATTATAGAAGACCTTTTCCCAAACTAATTCTCCTCCACCCAGAACCATCTATTATTGTGCATGCTTTAGCCACATGGCCAAAATTACCGCATGTGTAACATCTGATCCTTTTCCCTGAATCTCTTGTACCTGCACTCGTACGCTTGTGCCTAATTGTATTATCACTTGTAGTATCCTGCATATTAACCCTGCATCCAGAGTGCCTAAGTCCTTGTGATTCTACTCAGGCTATGAACCCAGATCCTCTACTGGATCCTCTCAACACTTGTCCCCTGCTGTTACCTCCATTGCTTGGTTGTACTGATACTCGGGCTGGCCCTTGAGTTATGCTTCCATAACCTTTCTTTACCGAGAACCCCCCCCTCTCTCTCTCTCTCTCTCTCTAGCAGATAAATTGTCGATTCCTCTTCTAGGGCGGTGTCAGTGAAGGTTGATAGGAAAGCAGTTTCTCCCTTTGACCGCACAATAGTTTGAATTATTTTGTTGCTTAACCCCTTCACAAAACCTACTTTCACGAGGTGATTAACGAGCCCCATAGCACCGATTACGTCCTCATCATCACATATTCTGTATGCTGCTTCTCTCAATTCAGACTGCGTAGTGTTAATCCTCCTGCTTCACAATGCTATACTCTCACTCACACCCAGCCTGCTGCTAAACATTCGACACACATAATAATCTCTCTGTAATTGTCCTCCAAAATTTGTGTCACTGAGAGGTCTGCTGAGTATCACTGCAGGTCACACAGCCCTCTCGTGCTCTGGCCTTGTACAAAACATTTTGCAGGTTACTGCTAGACTAAACAGACCTGTTGGAATGTGTTGCATGCCTGCTGTCCAGGGGGTGCAACTTGTGGTCATTGGGCTGCAAAGAGTCCCTGGATGCTACAAGCTGAGTGACTGTGGCTTCCCAATAAGGATTCTGTTCTGTGGAGTTTGTAATAAATATTTAGTAATATTTTATTTAATATGCCAAGCCTGTTGCAGAAATTGTTCTTTCGGAGTTAAACATGGAGTATTTAACACTAATTTGCTCAGTAATGGGAATAGAACAGTAGCAGCTTGGAACCCAATAATTAAAAGTTGTATCTTTGTGAAAGTGGTGTTGAAAGCTTGGTGTACACCATTTGGATCACACTGTCCCGTAATTTTTAAAAGATGTGCCTATGTAAACTTATCTGTCCTAAAAAAAAAGTATGTTTTTATTAATATGCTTATGTACTTCAAAGTGTATGTTACAATAAATATTTCATAATGTAAATATTGGAAGTCTGAGTACATTTTTGCTTTTCATGTAGTGTCCTTATTTTCAGATATACTAAGTACATCAATAATGTATTAGATTGTGATTTTTTTTTATTTCAAAGGTACCATAAAGGGCACAACATTGTACTGCTTCTTTCACTGTCTGTTTTCCTCCTTATGAAAAATTACATATGAATTTTTGTAATAAAATCAACATGTAGCTTTTACTGAATATTCAGTACCATAATGTTGTTACGGAACTGTTCTGATGATGTAGGACCAAAAATTAGTCGAAATTCTGTCCACAGTTGTAGCATGCTGTCTGTTGTGTCAACATTTTAGACTAATTGCCATCATTACTTACATTTTTAGTTATCTAATGACATCTTTTTTAGTGTGATAGATTTTGATATTGAAGAAGATGTAAACTGTGGATTTCCGCCTTGCTGTACACACACTTGGCTGTCCCTGCCACAGGATGGAGGGGGTACAAAACAGTACTGTGGGCTGAATAGACCACCACCAGTTGTTTATGTGTCCCAAGTGAAGACAAACATTAAGTTTCATACATCAAAGGTTGTCATGGGAGGAAGAGGATTTCAGCTTAATTACACAGTTCTGTTAGGTATGTGTATGACTTAAGAAATATAACTCTGTTGTTTAAGTGGACTGATATTTCTAAATTTGAGTCTGTTCTTATCATAGGAATGTACTTGATGTCCATGAATTGGTAATTTTCATGGTTCTCTGGTATGTCTCAGTTATTCCTTTACTGTATGATGGTGTATCAAATTCAGTAGCTATAAAGCATGCACAACTGAAAACTGTTTGTGGTACTGCTATGGCAGTGCATATGGCACAGCTGCATGTTTGACTTGGTAAACACACTGGCAGACATTTGTGTAGAACAGTACAGTCGGTTGGGTAAATAGCAAATACAGATCGCATTTTGGCACACCTTATGGAGTGTACATTAGATTAGATAAGGTTAGTATTTGTGTTCAAGCCCTTGTGGTCCCATTGCACCAAGGCCTTAAAACAGGCCGGTTGTGTCTGATACTATGTCAGGGGAGCCCTGTTGCTTTACTAAAGTTCCAGATGGCCCCCAGACTTAGACGTCCTATATCCTCTGGGTCCAAGAAAAAGGAACCCAGGTATTCACACAGAATGTGGACTGAGGTTTCTTCCTCTGTTCCACACCTCCTACATCAGGAGCTGTTTGTCAGCTCCATTCAGTGAAGATGTCTTCCCTAGGTATTATGTCCATTAAGGAGGCCAGTAACAACCCTGGACTGTGTCCTATTACAGGACAATAGTCTGGTCTCTGTAGACGGACTAGGGCCCGAAATCACTGTTTACTCCTGTCTCTGAGTACTGCTAGGACCACACCACAATGCTAAATGCTCGTTATCCACTCAGCGTTTTATCTTCCTTTCTGTGTTCTACATAGAGACCCCCAAGGATGGCTCAGGTCCTACATACTTCTGAACAGATCCATCTGTTGTGAGCTTGTTGGTGATTTTATTTCCTCTTCTTTGTACCCCAGCATGTCCAGGAACCTGATACAGTCCCACTATGTGCCAGGTAAAGATGTCATTCACTGCCTTTTGGCACTGTTGCACCAATGGCGACATTGTTTTGGCATCCTGTATGGCTTGCAGAGCAGCCTGACTATCAGAGCAAATACCAACATATACCTCTGGCCTGGGATTCGTTTGAATTTCATATACACATTCCAAGATGGCATATACCTTTGCCTGAAAACTGTAGCATAGTTTCATAGAGAGATACTGACCCTTCTTCCCAAAGATTGCCCATAGACTCCAGCCCCAGTCCCCTGCGTCTTGGACCCATCTGTGAACCAGGTGAGCCCTTTAACTACAGGAGGAGTTCCAGGTCCTCTGGTCCACTCTTCTCTAGTCAACATAGTAACACTTTATTTGGGTTCAAGGTTAAAAGCTGGCCTCATAACATCAACCACCATATTAAATACAGGGTCTGACCTCTGATTCCGCATCAATGTGCTACTACATCCTCAACTGGGGTGAACGTAGGACCAAAATTCCCGACATTGATTTGAGACATTAAAAGTATTGTCTAAACACAGTTGTGACTGTCAGTCTGTTGCCTTATTTGAAATAAGTCATATAGTTCAAAATCTGCATACCAAGATCAAAAATAAGTGCCGGGTAAACTCACTGATGACATCATTCTACTGCATCACAATGCCCACTGCATGTAGCCCACAGAGTGCAGGACCAACTGAATGCCACACAGTGGGAGCTGTTAAAAAATTCTGCATACAGCCTGGCCTTATTTCTGTGCAATTTTCATATCTATGGATGCTTAGAAAAGCCCTCAAAGACCATACATTCACATCAGATGACAAAGTACAGGGGGGTGTGGTATGGTGGTATAGGAAGCAGCCCAAGGAATTCTTTGTTGATAGTGTGTACTTGATTTGTGCATCAGTGGGATTCCTGTCTAAATGCATGTGGTGATTTTTTGTAACTGTTGCAGTACCTGCACCTGAAAGCATCAAGTGGTCGTAAGTTATACATGGCTCATAATTGGGAAGGGTGTAGGAGAACAGCTGTGGTTTTATTGTAGTGTCCACACTCCACTTCAGTCTCTTGTGGCTGCTAATCATATGAAGGCTGTTCCTGTGCAACTTAGAAATTTGGAAACCAGCTGGGATGATTGTCATTAGTTATTTCTCTAGATTATTAAACAAAGCTCTTACTTATATTCTTGAAGTGGAAAGGGTAGGATATGCAATATAAAATTTCTCTTTTATTCCGTGTTTTTTGGAGCAGATGTCGGTTCCGATATTTAGGTGGTGTGGTTTGTTTAATTTTTTTTTTTGCTTCATTTACTGTGCCAACAGCTGTTAATACATGCTGCAGCCGAATTAACTGTGTTTTTTTGACAAAGGAGTAGAATTCTTCACAGTAATAAAACATCTGTTATAACATCAAAACAAAGGGAATCCCAGTGAAGATTTACATATGTAATGACCATCAAACTACAAAATATCATACAATGTTCTCAGCCTACCATGTTTCAGCTACTTAGGTTATCTTCCGGGGGCATTTAATAGAACATAAGCTGTTCAGGTTTTCTCTTAATAATATCCTGTGCTTCACACAAAATGATTTTTTTTTTTTTGCATGGTAACATAGACGATTATAAAATACACTTTATGGTGTGTTATTCCTGCAGGAATTCTAAAACGAAATTTGAATCAATTTGTATTACACATCATCATTCAAGGATTGAAATGGAATAGGCCACTGAGAGAGTGTAAAATTCCTATGCATTTTGCATAAGTCTTTTACATCAATTGGTACATTTATAGTTCTGCAAATTATTATATATAGAGCCTGTATGCAGTATGTAGATCCTTCATGTTTTTCTTGTTTGTATAATGTTAAGGGTTACATTCTGAATTTCAGTGATGACACATTATTCAACACATGGTGGTTCACCTTTGTAGCCAGTTGCTGTACAGAAGTGGTATATTTAAATAGTCTGTGTGACATGTCCAAAATCTACAAAGGGATCAAGTATAATGTCATTGCAGTGTCGCCATGCTCTGGTCCAGATGAAATTCCATGCATGGATCAAGAGAGACATTGTTTCAACAATGTGACTCAGCGTTGCAATGGAGAAAGGGACTGCTTGTCAGGTTTAGATGAGATGGACTGTAACAAATGCCCTGGTGAATATGCATGCCGTTCAGGTGAAGGATGCTATAAACATCATCAACTTTGTGATAACAAAGTAGACTGCAGTGATTACTCCGATGAAATGGCATGTGGTAAGTTACTAATTTGTGACTAAGTATGTGTGTGTGTGTGTGTTGTTAGCTTACATGTACTGCTTTTCACATATGGTCAAAACTACCTCTGTCTAAATGTCAGTAGAGATGTCCATTATGGCTGAGAGTCAAGCATTTGTTCTTGTGGTTCATATCATAATTGGTAATGGAGGCTCGCTGTATTCAAGAATCCATAGGGAACAGTTCAGGCAACACATGAAAGAAAAATTTATGGAAGTATCTATATTTTTAATATGTGTGAAGAAATGTTCAGCTTAGCAAATACTGGCTAGGCTGCAAGGGTAATCTAGCATTCAGTCCACTGTGAATGTACTAATGAAAATTGTGTTATGATAGCTTAGTTTTTGATTCCAAAGCTTTTTCCTATACAGAACTATAGGCCCACTTATTATGTTAAAATAGGGCTCTAACTTTCTTGTGGTTAAGGAAATTTTGTTGCAATCTATACATCTTGGCATTTGAACAGTAGTTTCAGTCTTCACCAGTGTGTATGTGGTCTGTACAATGGAAGCTGTATAAGAAACTGTTTTACAACATTCTTTAATACCCACAACCCACATCTCTGAAGGAATGTAAAAATTAGGGTCAGAATTATAAAAATATGTGTCTGGAGATGGACGTGGTGTTCACTACAGTCAGAAATACTTTTTTCTGGAATCTGTGTGTTACTAGGTTGTTTGTTTACTGTGGTGCTTCGTCCCAATTTTGGGTCATGGTCTCCCCTTACGACACTTCATGATCACACTCGTTGGACACACCACAGTCAATAGGACTCCTCTAGATGAGTGAACAGCCTGACACAGAGACCTCTAACTGCAACTCACAATACTTACAACTTCCATGCCCCTGGCAGGATTTGAACCCACAATCCCAGCCACTGAGTGGCTGCAGACCCATGTCTTACACCATGTGGCCGCTGGAATTGGCATGTTAATATTTACCTTAATAAAATCAAGTAATGGTGTGAAGTGTTAAACAGCAATGTGTTCATAATCTGAGATGTGAGAAAGAAATTGCTTAAAGATATTTTGAAAACCCAGGATAAGAGCACTTCAGCTAAGTAACTCCATGGGGCAGAGTTCTTAACACATTGAGGACGGGGTCATTTAAATTGTTTAAATGCCTGTTCCCGGGGTTTTTAACAATTTTAACCCTTTAAACGCTGAATTAAATCCCATCTGCTATTTGCTGGCATTATTAGCTCACCATTTTCTCCACGTTAGCAGGATAAGGGTTAAATCATTAACCCTTA
>Ga0268261_10001087_pt1 | contig 18329 bp, 12 predicted proteins | sample TergutNc150P1_FD_190353 | JGI IMG/M metagenome (GOLD analysis project Ga0268261, IMG submission 190353) | Nasutitermes corniger P1 segment gut microbial community from laboratory colony in Florida, USA - Nc150 P1 (SPAdes) (version 2) | ecosystem: Host-associated > Arthropoda: Insects >...
TATATATATATATATGACATTAGTAGCCTAAGGGTTAATGATTTAACCCTTAACCTGCTAACGTGGAGAAAATGGTGAGCTAATAATGCCAGCAAATAGCAGATGGGATTTAATTCGGGGTTTAAAGTGTTAATTAATTTGGAAATTATTTTAATTTGTTTATTACCAAATCGTGTTACAAAGCGACATTTATTTAGACATTTCTAATGCTTTCTTATTTATACTGGAAACCTTTATACGTAAATGTTGGAATTTAATTTGGTGGTCTTCAGATTCAAATTCGTACTGCACTGAGATTAATTGTCTATGCAGTCTGTAGGTTTACAACAGTAAAGATAAAACTTTGTATAATCAGAATAATTTCCAAATTAATTAAAATACAATCGTCCACATAACCTCGAGAAAGAGACCTCTTCCTTTACATAAGCACAGTCATGCGCCGCATAACGACGTTTCGGTCAACGACGGACAGCATATACGACAGTAGTCCAATAACTCTTCAACTCAGCAACAAATTATAATTTCTATCTCTATCGATAGAAGATACCGGATCATGTATATGTCTTACCTTAGACTTAGACATGTCACACGTATCGCCGCAATGCGTCTCGGTTGTATCTTATTTTGTTTACGTGTGTCATGTAGAAGTCGAGGGTAAGACATACACATGATCCAGTATCTTCTATCGATAGAGGTAGAAATTATACGTATTCCTCCTCATTATCTATGTGTGTTTAGCGCGTTTAAAAGTGCGTGTGGGTATTTTATTTCATTCATTTGAAAGTACTGACTATGTAATACATTCTCCACACATTTTACTATACATTGTTTCTTAGAAGAAAATACGAGTTTTCTTTAAGCCCGGCGGCGGGCGTTTTCAGCATTTGAAGATATGCGAGCCGTAACAGAGCGAACGTGCCTCCTTTTTTACACAGCCGGCTTGTTTGATTGAAGCTTCTGTGAATTAGTATGTTCCGTTAATAAGAACACAGCGTGAACGCATCGTCACTGGGCCATTATTCCAATTTGAAATGACCTAAATGCTTGTTCTGTTACTTCTGTGTGCCATTCATGGGTCTCACGGCGGTGAATCTGAAGAACAGACTTGTCTTCCGGATTATGACGACGTGTTGGTCTTTCTTATCTCCCCCTTCCTCTTTCCGCGTCCATACATGTGTATAAATAGCGCGAGTCAAGGTTATCGCATAGCGAGCAGCACTGCAGTGACGTCACAGTGTTACGCTGCATTTTTTATGCAGACGCGTGGAATAACAACCAGCGGTAAGACATAGACATGTCAAAACAAATACCTTAAATAACTTCATCCAATTCGAAGCCATGAAAGCCCACAAGAAGAGTAAAGTAACTCTAATCTTTCTTTAATCTCGCCGTTAGTTAAGCGTGGGTGATTAACGCCACGCCCTGCAATCTGTAACCTGGTAAAGATAATCGTTTCCATCACTACATAAGGTTATTTTGCGCCGGTCTGGTACAGAAGTTTCTATTTCCACACGGCTTCGATTCCAGAACCACTCAATACGTACTCGCGCGTGAGTGCACGCGCACACACACGCACACACTCACACACAAATACACAGTACATACGAGGTGGTGGTGATAATTCCTTAGCCTGACATACTTCCCCACGTCGTAGGACGAAATCGATAGTGTCGTTTGAAAGAGGGGTCCGTTCATGTGCCGAATTGCAAGTCTATTCTTTCTACAGATTCTTAAAGGAAGCATGTCAGGCGACGCGCTCGATTTCAACAACATCGAGACGCAAGCTCTCATCAATTCTTTTTCCTCCAAGACGTCGAAGGAAATTCACGACATTCTGACAGAAACATTACGGGAACATGCACCACCGTATGCCACCGCCAAAAACTGGATGGCCTAGTTTAAACGTGGTGATTTTTCCACCTGTGTTGCGCCTCGTCCTGGAGGACCCAAAACAGTGAAAACCCCGGAGATTATTGATTAAATTCACGATCTAATTTTGAAAGACAGCCAGGTTTAGACTAATTCAATAGCTGAACAAGTGGGCATCTCACGTGGGCGAGTTGGGTTTATCACTGATGAAGATTTGGACATGCGGTAACTCACAGCGAAGTGGGTCCCGGAATGCGTGTACACGGATAAAAAAAAGTCAACGGTGCCATTCGTCTGAACAAATTTTCAAATTTTTTTCTACGTGATCCAAATGATTTCCTGTCACGATGGGTGACCATGGACGAAACCTGGTTATATTACTATGACTCGGAGACAAAGCAACAATCAGTGGAGTGTCGTCATAGCGGCTCACCCCGCCTAAAAGAATTCGGAGTGCAAACATCTTGTGGAAAATTTCTCCCCTCGAATGTTTGGGATCAATAGGGCATCCTCCACAATGACTACTTTCAAAATGGCCAAACTAACAACGCGGAGTATTATTCATCTCTGCAGATGAAATTGAAAGATATTTTAAAGGACAAACGCCATGGGAAGTTCACCAAGGGGGTCTTGTTCTTGCACGACACTGGCCCGACTCACCGGGCACTTGCACGCCAAAAGAAACTGGCTTACCTGGGCTTACAATATTTTGATCATCCATCCTATTATCCGGATCTTGCCACGTCAGACTAACACCTGTTCACGGGACTAAAATGTTCTCGATTTTTCGACCCACGCGAAGGTCATTTTTGCCCCGGAAACCTGGATGGACGGACAATTTTCTGAAATTTTTTTATTGGCTTGGAAAAGTTAGAGCAACCGCCTAAGAAGTGTATGGAGCTTCGTGGGGAGAATGTTGAGAGCTTGTTTCCTTCCTGATCGGATTAAGGACTTATCAGCACTTTTCTGGTGAATATGTATGTATGTATGTATGTATGTATGTATATATATATATATACATAGTGAATATATATATACATAGAAAAATGCATTTTACATTCAATTTTTATGCATCTCAGAAACATTGAAATGATTAGGACAATTCAGGAGAAGTTCCGCAAATTTCGCAGTTGAAAAAACAATTGTGTGCGAATTTCATAACGTCATATCAGCCATTTAAAATCCGTAGTGATTAATAGTTACCACAGATTTAATGCTAAATAAATAAACAGAGTTATTAAGAACAATTTGTAAAGTATTTATAATTTGAATTTGAAATTGAAGTTAATATCTGTAATTACTGATGTACGTCACGATAATCTTTACTCAGTACGTGTATGTGCCTGAAAACACGAAATTTATTACTGCATAATTAATTATTAACGACTCAGACACCATCGACCTGATGTATAAAGAGCAAATGGTAGGCAGTTGCAAAAAGTCACAAATAATAAAAAATAATATACATTTCAAATTATCTCCTATGTGTAAATTAATTTACTTCAAATAATATATTTTATTAGCAAGGCTGGTCAACATGTCTGCCTGCAACAAGAAAGATCACTTGTTGAGGTCTGTATATTATTGAGCGTGGTCTCTCTGGGAAGAGCTATGATTGTTTCCTTCTTTTTGCTTATTTTTTTTCAACGAATTTTATTCCTTGCTGGTTTTTGACCCAGTGTATTTATATTGACAACTTGTTTGTTTATTTTACCTCTGCAAAGAAAAAAAGGTATGAGAAGGCTATAGGTTCAGCTATGGGACTGTATTGCATTCAGCGGATTGATTGAATGATCGGTCGTGGAAAGCAGAGATGATCACTTGCCTACGTACTTCAGGCAATAGATTAAAATAAAGAGTGCTATATATTCTTTATTTGTATTTAGTGGATTATATACATAATATCTAAATGAATCGATAAAAGCTTTCAAGTATTATTTTAGTATATCAACTTTTCTAGTTATTCTACAGTATCTCACAAATATACTGCAACAGAAAAAATTGCTCTGAAATATTCTAATGTAAGTTAAATATACAAAGACTTCAAAATAATTACAGAAAATATTCTTATGTTTCGCTGAGGGTTATGAGGTAAAAGAAGACGGGTTGTGTTTGGAAGGTGACATATATCGTGACTCGTACTATTAACAATATTTTTCGCTTTTTCCAATAAATATTAAAACGTTGTGTGAAGAACGTAGCCCATACGAAGTAAAAGAAATGTGCATATATACATTGTTGTTGGAACTGGAGGTAAAGTGTCCATTTAAATAGAATCTCTGTAGAAATGAAATTACATTAAAATACATACACACACACACATATATATATATATATATATATATATATATATGGTATGTACTTGTTTATTGTCTAGAAATGACGGTCAGAAAAATCAGGTAAAAATTAATTACAGTAGATTTTGCCCATTTAATGAAATGAAAAAAGCAAACTATTTTTCTGATCTACATGTCTGATGACACAATTCAAAACATAAAAGGTATTTTTTCTTGATTTTCTTTGTAAACATAAATGAAACTTCAACTAACTACAGACGTGTAACCAGAATCCAGCAAACAAACAACGTTGGAATGATAGATAGTTCAATTGAACATAATAAATACAGAATTCCCCGAATTTCTTCCTTTTTAATTTTTTTTTTCGCTTAATAACTTTTGCCCCTACAGTCACTATATTATGTGAAGAGCGAAATGTCGTACGTACGAGGGGAAGATATCTTCGAGTTACTGAACATCTATGACAAAGGGCATGCAATCGAACACACTTTCGAAATTGACAAAAAGCCCACTTGTAGAAATTTAGGAACCTGAGCGTGAGTTAAATAAATGTACAGTGAGCGTACCGAATTTTATTGAAGAACTTGTACTGATTTGAAACTAACGTCATTGTATTCGAGAAAATTATTGGAATTGGAAACAATGGCAAGCAACAAATACTGAACAAGGCACACTGAAGTTGCTGGCTTGCTACCCGACAGAGAATTTGCTTATGTTACTGAAGATATCGTAAGAGAAACATACACGAATGAAGGCTATTTCTTTCCCTAACTGTCTCACAGCAATAAACCAAGCAACCAAATACTATTCTTCAGATGCTGCTGATCGCTCTTCCTTACCGTCAGGGTCAGCAGAGAGCCTGATGCCAGCTTCAGTCACTCGAATTTCCTCAGGCAAATTCAAATCTCTGAATTTCCTCTCTTTGGGCACAACCTCAAATCCCTAAGCTACAAAAAAGAACATATCCATAAGATTTTCCACAAGGTGTCACACGATGAAACCCTCATCAAAGGTGTTAAAAAATTCGAAATTTTCTTCAGCCTTTGAAGGTACGAAATAACGTCCTTTATATAATACAATGCGCTGGGGGGCAAATTATTCTCAATGTTGATAAATAAGAAAGGAAATACTTCGAGGAATTTGTATTTATTTTGTTCCTACAAAATAGTACATGTACTAAGTTCTTGATGAAATTTGAAATCAAGTTTGCAGTTAATTGAGATTTCTGGATAGTTTCAATACAATTATATAAAAAAAGTGCAGAAAATTCTCCATTTTCAATCAATATTAGTGAAAATAAATTAAAACACTTTCGCAAATCTGCTTTATGAATTAGATATTTCAGGTTACAAACGTTGCGATGTGACGTAGAAACTGTAAGTAGAATCCATAAAAATATCCAAAACATTAATATACCTAGTGAAAAGACATCGCGCCATTACCTCAGTCCCACAGCCATATCCAAGTTTTCCGAGAAAGAAATAACAGTTCTTTAATAGACCTGTGAATGTACGGCACTGAACAACTGACAGTGAGTTGTGTTTGTTGCAGAATCAAAATTTTGTGTGCATCTTGTTGGTGATACTGCTCTTCAGCGCAATTACGAAAGGAGAACTGCTGCAATCTAAGAACCTTAGTTTACGGGAAATCCACTTGGTTCGCTGTCTGACATATATCAGCCACAGATATTTCACACCAGGGCGACCTCTGGTGATTTCATCGCCGTCTACCAACCGTGATGTGCAACAGAAACTGATAAAAGAAATTCAACGAACTTCTATCTGGCCGGTCGTTGTTAGTGTTGATGGTAATATTAGAAAACCCAACAAAACAGACTTCATAGATAGAAAAGGCAGTTATATTATATTAATACCAGATGGGGATTTTAAGATTTTTCAGGTGGAAATTAATGGGCTAGCACAAGAAAGAGAATATAATTTCACAAGATTATGGAATTCTGAATCCCGGTTTGTAGTGGCTGGAGCAAATAAATATTCAATGTTGCAACAAACAGCTATATTTGACTATTTCTCACAACTTAGAATATATAACTGCATTATCGTAAGCCAAGAGCATGATGTAATAGACAACGAATATAGTAGACCGATAAACGTTACTGATGTAGACACAGATATATCATTTGGTGTTTACACTTGGTTTCCATATCAGAGTTCAGACCGTTGTGCTGGGGTGAATGATATCACCCTACTGGACAGTTGGGTATATATCTGCACAAGGTCATTTTACGAAGAACACTGACTTGTTTCCAATAAAGATCAGAAACAGCTTCAACGGATGTCCTATGAAAGCAGTTGTAAGAGACGGATATGGATTTGTAGGAACGTATTATAGAAACGACAACGTTTCCAGTGAGAGTGATGTAAAGGGCTTGGAGATGGATTTACTAAGAATCATTTTGAAACAGATGAACATGACATTTGTTCATGTCCCTACACCAGAGGGTTTTGAATTAGAAAACGGTTCGGTAAATAATTTAGTAAGTTCTATGATTGTGAAAAAAAGCATATATTGCCTTAGGTAGTGTGACAAGTAATTTTTTGTTTTACACATCATTTGACCTCACAAATAGCCACTTCACCACGAGATTCCGCTGGTACATTCCGTGTCCTGTCAAATATCAAAGATGGAGCAGCATCTTTAGAATACTTTCTGTGGAACTTTGGATTGTTCTAAACATATCGATTGTTTTTGCGGTCTTTTCGACTACACTTGTTGGGCGATACAGCTGCACGTCGGAGTGGCACGGATACAAGACACAGACAAGTTCGTTCATTAATATCTGGGCTTTCATTCTCGGGGTGTCAGTGTCAACGATGCCACGCACACCGTCACTACGTTCGCTGTTCCTCGCTTGGGTGTGTTTCTCTGTGGCTTTCAGTACAGTATTCCAGGCATTTCTCACAACGTACCTTATTGACTCCGGCTACAAAACACCCATTCAAAACATGGATGAGCTTTTCGCTTCAGGTATTAAACTTGCATACGAACCAGATTTCAGTTTCATTTTCGAGATTGGTGACGAAACAGAAGTATCAAAAATACATAGAAATCTTGCGAATTGTCCATCGAATTGGGTTTGTGTGGAATGGGCAAAGTATTATAAAAATGTATTAATTTTGTTTGCTGATCTCTCAGCTGAATATTATTATGCTAGTGGTGATTTTGTTGGCGAGAACTCTAAACCCTTGATGTGCAAGTTAGAAGACGGGGTAGTTCTTCCCTACAGCCTAACCATGATGATGTTTCACGGAGACCCCCTGATGAGGCGAGTTAATGATATTATTGACCGTGTCGTTGAAGCAGGTTTATTCAACTACTGCATTTCCCTGGAATTTAACAGGAATAAAATTCAAAAACCGAAGATAGCTCTCGTTCACCCGCTTGATGATTATTACAGCTTCAACCTTTATTACCTGCAAACTGTCTTCTATCTCCTTTTGATGGGCTAGTGTTTAAGTGTACTTTGCTTCATTTTTGAGGTGTTGTACAATCGTGTATTAAGCAAAATTATCTGAAGTTTATTATGGTTGTGTTGCTACGTAGGTTTTAAATTTGGCGTGTTTTACAAAGCACTCCGTCACCCACTGGCAATTTTTCTTTCGACGTTTCAGTGATGAACTGAGGGATTTTCCTTCCTCATCACAGGCTACTTACCATCTTTATTATTTACAAAGGACAGGTTTACATCTGAGAACATAAATTAATCAGGTTAAAAATCAATTGCACCCTTGTACAGGCATTGAGACTCTGCACAGGCAGTATGGCCGATAAAGGGTTTAGAGGTATAGATCTATTACTAATGACCACGGCAAAAGAATCGGGTGAGGGTTCAGAGCCACTCCCGGGCAGCTTTTTAACCCCGCGAAAGACACGGTACTTATTTTAGAGGATGGTGTGTGGGCCCCAGGGCCGTTATGGACAGGTGCGTAATATCTCGCCAACACCGGGATTAGATGTAAGAACCGTCCAGTCCGTAGCCAGTCGCTATACCGACTACGCTACCCGGCCCATGAACTAATCAGGGAGTAGTAAGTAAGATTGTAAGTATTTCAAATTAAATCTAATTCAAATTACATCTCTCAAATTCAGTCGCCTTCTAATTTGTATAAAAAGGCAAGTCGATTATAAAAGCAAATTTGAAATTCGATAAATCCTTTATTGATACCATCTTGATACACAAATTTTTATATAAATTACATAAAATTAAGTTCCTTTTATTTTGATCTTCTTGTAATGGAATATCTGTTTTGCTTGTTTTGCAATCCAGGAACTTAATTTTATGTAATTTAAAAAAAATTATGTATCAAGTTGGTATAAATAAAGGAATTATACTAGGATGCACGGCCTAACAAATCTCAAGATGAAATTCGATGTCAGGTAGCATACGAGTATACAACCACACACTGTATCTACGCCTACATAAATTGATGGGTGTTCCTAATTGAATTATGAATTCGTTAATAATTTTTTTTCGTAGGTTTCTTAAATGGAAAAGTCCAAAAATAAACCTCGTTCATTTAACTTGGAATTCAATCGGTTCTGATTTTCAGACAAACTTTTAATTGCTGGTTTCTTTATGTTACTGATGTTCCGACAGAAATCACACATATTTGTGCACACAGTGAACACCCTGTAATTGAATATATTTTGCGCGTAATTATAGTGTAAGAAATGGCCAGCACAATTTTCTCTACCATAGCGGTGTGTCGTTGAAATTTGTGTACATTTAAACTCTATTTCCTTGTGGAATAATTAGAGGCGTGTTTAGTCGAAAACATAATTTTTATCAATTGAAATGGCGGTTCATAAATAATAATTTGAAATATTCTGTAGGAATCAAGTCGTGTTCTTTCAGTTATATTACTTAGGTTGCATGAGAAAAGTCGGGAAATTTCTTTGTCACTTTAGATGTTTTGCAGTTTGTAATTCAAATATTACTACTGCACCGGTAAACTCTATATTTCTTCTAACAGCTTGCCTGATTTCACGTGTGATATTCCGTTCTGTTTTAGCTGTACGAAAGAATGAAATTAATATTGTTCTCAAAAAGTTGCATTTTTATTGGGTGATATATTTAAAGCCTGATTATTCTTTTAAAGTCTAAACGTAATCTACTTTATATAAGGAAACAGTCAGTACCGCTCTGTAGACACTTTCCACCACGGTTATAAAAATCAGTAAGTTAATGACGTATAAAGCAAAGGCAGCCGTCTGTTCTGAGTCCCGCACAAAACATTCAACACAAAGCGAACACCGTGTAGAATTTTTTAATGTTAAAACTGGCGGTACATAAAGAAACCGCTAGGCCTTAAAATGTTAAACAACATGTTTTAACATAAATTATTAATTCTTCTTACTATTAAAATCTTTTTAAATCACGAGAATATATATTTAATTACGAAATTATTTAAAATTTTATTTTAAAATATTTTTATATATTATACATTTATAATAAAATTTACATTGTATAATATATTAATATAACATTACTTACGATATATCTTACATCTTTTATTAAAAAGTATCCTTAATATTAAATACACTTTTATTTGGACTGTTACTCATTTATTTGATGCATATTTTATTTTAATTTTTTGCATGACATGTACTAAGCAAGAAGATTTGATGTGATATTTCTTAATATTTCACTGTTTTAAAGTAAACAAACCTGTATTTCTCAGCGGAACCTGGTGTTTATTTTTACATATTCTTTTCCTGCCTTATGTGTTCGCATTTAAAACACAGAAATTTTTGTCCTAAATGACAGGCGAAACCTTCATTTGCTTTTCCAAACTACGAACGTAAGATCCCTCACATCCCATATTTCAGTAATTACATAATATTCTCCAAAGTGAGAATCTAAAACTCAGAACCTAACGTGATTGTTGTCCACACAACATCAATGCCAATAATAACGCTACACATTATTCCGAAAAGAAAGAAAATGGATGCGTATCAGCACACATGGCACGCCACTCCATTTAGTGAGAGTTCTGATTAATTACACAAAAATGTATATTTTGTACTACTTCCTTTCAGGAGTATGGCAATCCAGCATTCATCTATGTATAAGCATGAATCACATGATGAAACCAGCTCTTCAAATTTGTAGATAGTCCTATACCCAAATATGATACGGTTTTTGTAAATGTTACCTGTAAAATGTATTCTAGAATTTCATGGATTAAAACACTATATCTTTTAGAAGGATCTCTTAAATAATACTTAAAGAAAGAGAAAAGAACTTCAGTTAGTAAATGTATTAAATAAACTGTTATTTTTATTACTTATATAATAAAATGGAAAATACTTTTACAAATTAAAAAAAAATTGTTTGTTTTTCCTGTTGCTCTACAGCCAATATCAGGTTTACGTCGCCTAATTTTCGATGTTCTGCATCACACAATTTGACACACACACACACACACACAAATGAAGTCATACAATTAGATACAAACAGTTTAACACAGCCAATCAAAGTAAAATATAAACACACAATTAGACACATGTAGGCAAAAAAAAATTGGGCACTTAAAAATTAACAAAACAATCGGACACATACAATTAGACACAAATGTTACACATCCACAATTATACAAATTAAATTAGACAGAAACAACTGGACACATACAATTAGACACAGACACAATTAGACGTACTGAATTTGACACACACAAATAGACACAAACATATTTGATACATGCAATTATACTAATAAAATTGGACTCAAACTTTTGGACACATAAATTAAACACACATACTCAATGACACAAACAGACAACTAGCACACACAATTAGACACACAAATGTAGGGCACAAATTTATACATTCTCATTTTGACACATAGAAATAAATAACCACGTTTAGACAAATAAAACCGAAACAGAATTAGACAAACACATTTTGAGAAATACAATTAGACACACATAACGTTACACACATATATTTAGAAAATCACTTAGACCCACACAATTCGACGCACAATATTACAAACTAATTTTTTACACACAAATATATACACATATAATCACACAAATAGACACACACATTTAGTCACACAAACTAGAAAAACACAATTATACCCACATAATTAGATGCATTTAATTAAACAAGCAAATAGACACATAGAATATGACATACAAAATAAGACCCACACAATATGAGACACAGAATTAGACACACACTATTACACACCCATATTTGGAAACATGTAATTTGACACTTAAATTTAGACACACACACACACACACACACACACACACACACACACACACACATACAATTTGACACGCAAAATTAGACACACAAACAGCGACAGAAAAATATTTAGACTTACAACATGGAAGCACACAAATAGAAACATAAAATTGCACACATACAATTAGACACAAACACACACACACACACACACACAAACAAACACATAAACACAACCGTTAAAATCCCCATGAAAGAGCGATCGTCACCTACAGATTCCTCTACCTACACAACACGCATTAAACTCAAGATGGACAGTGAAATTATAACGTAATATTTGTACGGGTTTGAGCGAAAATTGTTGAAAGTTAAAATAAATATTAAGTATTCCAATTGCGTTACTATTGATTTTCTTTGTTCAACATGAAACGAGAATGGGCCTTACAGTCATCTGTGGTCTGTGTGGTCACATGATATTATTGCACATCTGTGGTCTGTGTTCGCATATGTTATTACTGCAAATAATCTCATACATGCACAATTTTCTGAAATTTCACATTGTACATGAAGCATGTATTTTGAATTTCTCTGGAAATATATCTGAAAAATTTTCTCATTGTAAGAAGAACCGAACGATATATGAACAAAACTGTATATTGGTCTTCATGTAAAGTACCTGTTATTTTTGTTATATCTTCATGTATCTTTAATTTTATGGACGGTTTTTAAAAAAGTAACTGAATATTAAATTTTAAGGATATCCATCCAGTGGGAGCCGATGTTTTGCCAATAATAGATGGACAGCCAGAGAAACATTTTGAATTTAGAAGTCACTTTTGTAATTGTGCGACCGCGCTAGTAAGAAAAGAAAATCCGTGTTGTCAGGTGGTTTGGAACTTGACATCACTGGATTGTTCGCTTAACCCTTATCCTGCTAATTTGGAGAATAGGGTGAGCCTCTAATAATTCCAGCGGATGGCAGAGGGGATTTAACTCAGCGTTTAAAGTGTTAAACATTAATTTAAAACTACAAAGAAGATTGTAGGTTAAACCGAAACGGCTGTACACACCTATCAAATTGAACTTTACTTAAAATATCGACGTAAAATGTTAAGTTCAAATACTGAAAATGTGGGGAACACGGATATTAACCTTTCCACCTCTGTTACTGCTGGAAGAAAATAAGAGTTTGTCTGCACACAGGTGGAACTGCGTCGTAACAAACGGTCTTTTAAAACTTAATTCTAAAATATTAATATTGCAAGTAGATAGAAATACATCAGCAAAACACATGAAACATTCTTTGATTTTTACGGCAGAGTCAGTTATATTGCCTTGGTGGTTGTATATGAAGTCGTTTTATATCTTCTGTTTATGACTGTACATTGAATGATATTTCATCATTTCTGTAGCTAATATATAGCTCTTTGATGGAAGCGTGTTTTTTTTAAATATTGTAAAGGAAAAAATGAGGCAACAATTAAAATATTATAATAATATTTTGGACAGACTTGATAAAAATACACCATTTGTTGTAAAAGAAATTTTATAAATACGAAATTATATAACTTCGAAACAGGGTTGACAATAATTACACCTGTACACTGTAGGGTTATGCAACTTCTTATCAAATTTTCCCGGCATCAATTAACTCTTATCCTGCTAATGTGGAGAATATGGTGAGCTCCAAAAATGCCAGCAAACGGTTGATAAGATTTAACTCGGCGTTTAAAGGGTTAATATCAATTTCCGTGGAAAACATTAGGTGGTTAACTTTAATATAATCTGGTGAGAACTGCTAAATTTGCTTTTCGACAATTCTATTCCTTTAATTTCATAACCATGTATAGACTGAAAATGTGAAAACGTGGCAATCATAGAGAAGAATAAAAGAAAATAATTTCTTTTATTACAATATTTTAATATATACCGTGTAATGTATTGTAATTTTGCTGCATACATAGACAACCGAACACAATATGAAGCCTATATTATTATTGCATAATTTATGATACAATAAATTTAGAATTAAGTTTTTCCTTTATTTATCCAGTATTTATAACAGCGAAATATAAATAACAGAAAAATACTGCTTTTCATTTTACGTTAAAAACGACTCAATTTTGCTTGTGAAATGACACTAATTTGCTCTATTTGTCACACGGACGCTCCTTCAAATCTGACAGTCGGATACACAAGCTTCCTGCGACATAACTTATTTTGAAAACAAATTATTTTGCACTGTAAAATGTACCTTTACGATTTCTTTAGGCATTTCACATTGTAAAATATTCGTTGTATGTGTGTCGTTTGTTTTGTGAGAAATAGAAGGAGATGGCTGAAGCGAAATTAGAGAAAGAAAAGTTGCTGAACTAGACTATTGAGCCATTAGCCAGCAAATTCTTTGGTTTCATTTCATACGTGCAAGTGCTTGCAGCAAATGAATGGCACGACTATTTTTTCTCAAGAGGTTTATGAACATTTGACAATACATCTGGCTTTTAGTATTCATTCATTCGAACCACCATAAAGTAAGAACATTCCACTTTCCTTGGCAACAAATTAACAAACTGTTGCAGCCGTTGTTAGAACCGCGCACTTTACACATAGTATGTAGTAACAAATCTGCCTATATTCGGTTTCTCTATCAATTGTTAATTTGGAGGTCACGAGTGTGGAACAGTGACAATTAAATGTTAATTTGTCGTAGTTACTTGGCAACAGGCTTCAAAACATACAAAAAGTCAATAATTGGTGCAACTGTGAGCATGTTTCGGTCGTAATATTTAGTTGTAAGTGGTGTGAGAGAAGGGAAAGGCAAGCTTTGAAGTTCGTGATACAAGTCTTGTGGGATGTGGCACTGTTTCATATGGTAATAGGCGACTTTCCGAAGAATAATATTGCTTACATCTACAGTGTAGAACAGTTGAAGAGTAATGGCTTTCCATTTACTTAAATTGGTAATCTTTGCTTGCTTTATTAATTTCTATTTAATTATTTAAGAAATCAAATAATGATTGAACCAATCCCTCCATTTAATATTACAACAAGCACTTTCATATATTGAAACACATTTTATTGCTAGGATTTTTTGGCCTCTGTGACTTATGTAGTGTTAAAATTGATTTCATTTCCTATACAGTGTTAAGTGTTCGTAATTAATTTTTGTTGGAGATACCTGCTTACTTTTCGACTTTCTGCATTTTTTCTTTAACATTTGTTCCATTACAAATTTCCGTATTTCAGTCTTAAATTTGCAAGTCAGGTGTAGATAGTTGCCTACTAAATAATTAAACAAATGATTTTAACAACTTCCTATATATAAGTAATAAGTAATAAGTTTCTCCTTTCTCTTCTGCATTTCCCTCAACGTTTCTGAGAATTTATCAAGGATTTTGCAAGTTGCAAGAGCTGGTTCGTGAAATCATGATGTTAAAGATAAAAATTTGTGTAATCAGATTATTTGTAACATTAAATAAAAACAATAATCTTAAATAGTCTCATCCAATTCAAAGACATGAAAGCCCACAAGAGAAGTAAAGTTATAAGTCTACTGTTTTTTTTAATCTCGCCGTTAGGTAAGCGTGGTTGATTGAAGCCACGCCCTGCCATCTGTAACCTGATACAGATATTCTTTTCCATCACTACTTGAGGTTGTTTGCGCCGGTCTGGTACAGAAGTTTTTATTTGCACGGGGATTCGATTCCAGAACCACACAATGCATAAGAGCGCGCGAGCACAGACACACACACACACACATATACAACACAAATGATGTGTTGGTGATAAATCCCCAGTCCGAAGTACTTCCCATGTCGGATGTCGGAATCGATAGTGTCTTTTGAAAGAGGGGTCCGTTCATGTGCCGAATTGCAAGTCTTTTCTTGTTACAAAGTCTGAAAGGAAGCATGTCAGGCGACGCGCGCGATTTCAACAACTTTGTGACGCGAGGTTCCATCAATTTTTTTTTCTACAAGACGTCGAAGTAAATTCACTCCATTCTGACAGAATTATTACTAGAGAATGCACTCTCGTATGCCAACGCAAAAATTGGATGGGCTAGTTTAAACGTGGTGATTTTTTTACCTGTGTTGCGTGTCCTCCTGGACCCAAAACTGTGACCACCCCACCGATTATTGATTAATTTCAGGAGCTAATTTTGGAAGACAGCCAGATTTCGGCTAAATCAATAGCTGAGCAACTGTTCATCTCACGTGAGCGGGTTGGGTCCATCATTCATGAATAATTGGACATATGGAAGATCTCCGCGAAGTGGGTCCCGAAATGCCTGTTCGCGAATCAGAAATGTCAAAGTTTGCCAGTCGTTTCAGAAAATTTGGTAATTTTTTCGGCGCGATCGGAATGATATTCTTTAGCAAAGGTAACCATAGACGAAACCTGGTTATATCACTATGACCCGGAGACAAAGCAACAATCAGTGGAGTGGCGGCATAGGGGCTCACCTCGCCCCAAAGAAATTCGGATTGCAAAAATCTTCTGGAAAATTTCTTGCCTCGATTGTTTGCGGTCAAGACGACATTCTTCTCATTGATTATTTTCCAAAAGGTCAAACTATCAACACGGATTACTCATATCTGCAGGTGCAATTGAAGGACATTTTGAAGGAAAAACGCCACGGGAAGTTCAACAAGGTGTTCTTGTTCTTGAACGACGATGACCTGATACACCGGGCACTTGCAGGCCAGAAGAAACTGGCCTATCTAGGCTTTCAGTATCTTAATCACCCATCGTATTCTCCGGATTTGGCCCCGTCAGAATACCAGCTGTTCCCTGGACTAAAAAACACAACTGAATGGTAGCCATTTTTCTTCCGACGCAGAGGTGGTTGCTGCCGCGGAGACCTGGTTAAACGACAATTTTTTAATTTTTTATTTTTTTTTTGTTGAGTGGCTTGGAAAAGATAGAGCATTGGGCTAAGAAGTTTATTGAGCTTCGTGTGGAGAATGTTGAATAAATCCCAAGTTTAGTCGCTGTAGCGTGTTTCCTTTCTGGTCGGGCTAAGGAATTATCCGCACCCTTTGTGTGTGTTTATATATATATATATACAGAAATGCATTTTACATTAAATTTTAATTCGTATCAGAAATATTGAAATATTTAGGGGAACTCAGGAGAAGTTTCTCATATTTCACAGTTGAAATAAGCAACTGGGTGTGAATTACGTAACGTTCTATCAGTCATTTGAAATCCGTAGTGTTTAATATTGACTTCAGATTTAATGCTAAAGGAATAAACAGAGTAATTCAGAACAGTTCCTAAATATTTATAATTTGAATTTGAAATTGAAATTAGTGTCTCTAATTACTGCTGTATATCACGTTAAGCTATATACAGAATGTGACTGAAAACATAAAACTTATTACTGCATAATTATTGGTTAACGCCTCAGGCATCATTGATCTGATATATAAAGAGCAAGTGGTAGGCAGTTACAAAAGGCACGAATATTGGTTTATAATACAAGTATTAAATTATCGCGTCACTTTAAATAATGTATTATATTAGTATGGCTGTCCAACATGTCGGTCTGCGCCATGGAAGATCACTTAAGGACTGTATATTATTGAGTGTGAGCCGTCTGAGAAGAGCTATTATTTGTGTCCTTCCGATTGTTAATTTTTTTCAACAAATTTTATTCCTCACTGGTTTCTGACCTTATGTTTTGTATTGCCAACTTGTTTGTTCATTTTACCTCTGCAAAAAAATGGTGTGAGAAAGCATTAGGTTCAGCTGTTGGATTTTATTGCATTCAGCCGACTGATTGAATGATTGCTTGAATGATTAATTTGTGTCTGCAATCCCAATGAGAAATTCCATCATACAAAAACCGATGGGGAAAAAAAAGTTTTATAAAAACATACCTTAAGAAAAAACATTTCCAATTACGCTAGAACTGTTAGCCGCACTTCGTTTGTTGTTTCCGAAGCGCCGCACTTTCGTAACTACAAACCAAAGTGGGAGACGTTAGATAAAACTCTTATGTTATTGATTTGTTTTCGGCAGTAGCCAAGTTCGATTTACAGCAAGGATGATGTATGCCTACCTGAAAATTGTAACAGTTATTTTAAATTCCTTTAGTCCAGTAAAGGACCAACTTGCTCCATTATGCCTAAACAATATTCTTCCAGTATTATTTTCTTATTATTTATTACCAAACTTCCTAATATTTGAAAAATGTGCTTTTCTGGGCAATTATCCAGCGAGGAGTGTTACACATTTTACAAAGTTTCGAAACATACCAGAAGGTCCTAATTTCAAGTGTCAAACTCAAGGTTATTCACCCACTTTGAAGGGTCTAGTATAAAAGATTTTTTACCCTTGAGGATGGGTCCGACGGGTAGTCCCAAAACGCAGGTACATAATTGCCACTACGTTCACTGTAATAACAAAGACGGTCGCCCTTCTCATCGACATAAATACGGAGCGTTTTTAAATTGAAATAAATTGAAGTTGGGGCAAAATAAGAACTTATGTCAGAGCTGTTTCACAGATAGGATATCCACGTTTACGTCACAAGTACGTCTTAACTATCCACTTTATTTGGTGATGGTCTTCGAAAGCGGAGAAGATCACTTGCTTACGTAGCTTATGTAAAATGATAAAATACACAGTGCTAGATTTGGTTTATTTTTATTTAGTGGATTAGTACATAAATTTATAAATCAACACTATATCTAAATGAATTAACTCTTAGGTGACTAATGTCATATATATATGGAACACCCATTCTTGATGTTTCTAGATCACACACAACGACGCAGCACAGTCGGTAGGACTCCTTTGCACGAGTGATCAGCTCGTCGCAGAGACCTCTACCTGACACCACACGACACTCACAACAGACAAATATCCATGCCCCCGGTGAGATTCGAACCCACGATCTCAGCAGGCGAGCGGCAGGGCCGCTCGCCTGCTGAGATCGTG
>Ga0268261_10001088_pt1 | contig 18318 bp, 19 predicted proteins | sample TergutNc150P1_FD_190353 | JGI IMG/M metagenome (GOLD analysis project Ga0268261, IMG submission 190353) | Nasutitermes corniger P1 segment gut microbial community from laboratory colony in Florida, USA - Nc150 P1 (SPAdes) (version 2) | ecosystem: Host-associated > Arthropoda: Insects >...
ACTTCACGAAGCCTGGTTTCAACAGGATGGTGCGACATCGCACACTGCAAGGCAATCAATGGCAGCTGTGCGAGAATTGTTCGGTAACCGTGTCATCTCAAGATTCGGTGACATTCCCTGGCCCCCACGATCACCGGATTTGTAATTTTTTTCTTGTGGGGCTACCTTAAGAATCGGGTCTACACGACTCGGCCAAGGACACTGGATGAATTGAAACAAAGAATCCAAGACGAAATTCGTAGTATCCCAGCTGAGATGTTGCAACAGGCAATGGGGAACCTCAACGGCAGATTGAAAGAATGCATACGTACAGGAGGACGCCACCTACAGGACGTAATTTTCAGACATTGATAATTTGGATTACTGTCTCTTAAAAGGCAAGTTGTAATGGTTCAATTTTTGTCAATAAAATTTCTTGTTGCATTTCTTCAATTTTTGTTGGGTTTTTCAAAAGTTCCCGTTTTTTGTCACCCTGTATTATGACAAGAATATTCACAAATGTCCAGTTACTGTGCATGGAAATTTCGGACCACCGTTTATGAATCCGACTTAAAGCATTTGGTACAAAGACTCCGGCTATCAGGAAGTATACGAGAATGGATGGGATATCGAAGTGTTAAGAATAATTAGAAATTCGCTTTATATGTTATTGGATATTAAGTCGCGCAACGAAGGGAAACATCGTAAAAGCCCTCCATCTATATATGTGGGAGGGTATGGTTCAACACGTTGCCATATTCCAGATGAGGGAACCTACACACATTTCCCTCACTGTACGCTTTGCCTGGGACACACCGTAAAATATCAAAGGTTGAGTCATTTCTTCAACATATTCTCTGTCGACATGTGGATATGCTATGTTTTGTCACTGGTCATGGCTGTCATTACAGCTAGATGCATTTCAAACTACAAACACAAATCACACTTGCATGAATCCAAGTCTTACAGCAACATTTTCAGTGTCACATCCAATATTATAGCTGTAGTACTGTCAGTGTCTGTAAACACACAGCCGCGCTCTGCACCGCTACGTCTGTCTTCTTGTGCTGGGTGTGGTAGTGTTGCGATCAGCAGTGTTCCAGGCCTATCTCACCACATTCCTTATCGAGCCGGGATACGAGAAAACAATCACAATTGTGGGGAAAAAATGTTAAAATCTGCGGGAACGTTCGGTTTCAATCAAGGATACCAAGAACTTTCCCGATAGTTCCGACTCTCTTGACTCAAAGATTCTCTAAAACGCATTCGGCTGTCCTAACGAGCATACGTGTTTCACATGGGCAACTCTATATCACAACATTTCAACAGTTTTAGGTTAACTTCATTGCGGAATATTATCGTCTAATTGGAAATTGGTCAGATGAAAACAACAGGCCGTTATTATGTGAACTGGAAGATGGTGTTATCAGAACATACGGATATGTCTTTCTCGTTAGCAACGTAGGCCGTCTCTTGGAACTTAACAGTCACCTGCAGACGGCATTCTATCTCTTGATGCTGGGATATGTAAAGGCACTTGCTTGTTTTGTGACTGTAATCATGTGGCACAGTTACAGATCCAAGGGACGTGGACCAATAGGTACAACCATGTGTCACAGATATAAAGTAGACACAGTTGAAAGGCCCGACTGAATTAATTCTGCGCCTGTGCAGTCGATATTGTTGTGAAGCTAACAAGACGAAACAGTCAATGAGTCCATATGAATGCATAAGAAAGCGGATATGAGCGAAGTGATGCGAATAGAACCCTTTTTGTGTTGCAGTAACGTAGCATGTGTAACTCCATTCGTGCAGACAAAGTGTTCTAAATGCTGTACTTTTTGTGAGGATTTCAAGGCAGATGTAATGGAAAATACGATTAATATATTTGTAGAACAAATTGTAAGGATGTATGTATGCTTGACTCCCTATCACACTAATAAATAAACAGCAAAAGGAATTCATTCTACTTAAAACCAACTCATGCACTCTTTTGTAAAATACATTCACATTTTGACATCACATAGGCAGGTACACCGGACACACATACACAGACAACATACAGTCACATACCAGACAGACGAAGCAAGCAGGTTGAGAAAGTAGTAATAGCACTAGCACAAAGGACGACTACTGAGGATGGTCAGATAATTACGACCGAAACATGTAGGGTTTTTTAATTATGTGTTTCACAAACATTTTTAACAGTTTGAAGTTTTAAATGTGAATGTGAGTGCATTTTACAAAAAAGTGCATGGGTTGGTTTTAAGTAGAATAAGTGCAGCAACATGCACAGTGCGAAAGTAAAGAGAGCAAAAGGAATGTCGTAGCCCATGCGCAAACCCACATGCCGTACAGTACTGGGGTCATCTAAAAAAAGACAAATAATCAGCAGGAAACCAGATCATGTGTTCAGAGAGCTGATATGAATATAATTCCTCTCATCACTGAATTGCAATTCTCCACTATAAAATAACGAATAATTCACGAGCACTATTGCTGGCTGCACATGAAATTTCTTTCAGTGCACTTCCTAAGTGTGTTATTGACTGCAAAGCTAACATATACTCCACATGACAAAGTGCAGCAATTTCTGTATACAGTAAATGTAAATGTAACAGTTAGCAACAAAGGCACAATGAAGGAAAGGCAAGAGGATAATCTTTGGTCCTGGAAAAGGGCTGTGAGCATAACAATCATTCCTTGGTGGCAGCAAATTGTCTAAAGTAGGAAGTGAGGCGTGTGAATGGCCTGATTCAAATCAGTCCATCATCCATATTCATACTGCTGCTATTAATCTGAACTTAATCGTCTCCTCGATGAACCTCTATTCATTTCTTCCGTTTTTTAGCTTCCATTACGCCCTCCACAATCCCTGTAACCCTGTCCATTTCATCATATTTACACGTAAACCGGTGTCTCCTTTCTGCGCCTCTTTCCATTTTTAGGCGTGTACTCAAAATTGTGAAAATCGACTTCAAGATTCCTCAATTCTGGCTGTCCGTCCGCCCAGACGAAATACCTCGTCCCCCAAATCATAGATTTCCATGAAATTTGATAGTTAATTATTTTACTGAGATTTGTCGAGAAAGTTTAAATTCCTTATCATACGACAAAGATTTCGCGTACCTTACATAATCGCTTAGGTAAATTTACGACAGTACTTCACTTAATTTCTCTTAGAATGAGACATGTTTATAACCGATGGATACAATTATTTATTTAGAGTATGTTCAAAATCGTTTTCTGAGATGAAGTACATATGTTGCCGAATGAGAAGGGACAGAAGCATCTGGTAAGGGGATACAAAAGGTAGGTAGGGTAGCAAGAGAGGATGGTCATAGGGCAGAGAGTCATATGTGAAAGATAGAGACATACGTGAAGAGAGAGACAAGTAGAAGTTAGAGTGGGATAGGAGGCGCGGTAAACATTTACAAAGGAGAATTATACTTGTTCCGTATTCGTCGTCAGGTTTAATGGGATTTTGAAGTTTGCTGGGACAGTCAAAATTCAAGGGTTTGACACTTTTTCGTAATGTAAATCACGAGGGGGTGGATACCGTGTTAGTTACGGTAGCACATTAAAATTGTCCAGTAGAACGCGTCTATTCGGGGTTTACAGGAGTTAAGCTACAAAGATAACGCGTCAGTCATAGAAACCAATGAGGAAAAAGAATACAAAATTTTAAAGTTTTCGGCCTATTACGAGACTGCTAAATTTATGGGGAACCAATCAGATTAGTTAGGCAAATTAAAGTAGGGGAAATTTTGAACCAGGGAAACTTAACTTCGCGTATTGTCGTAAACGACACAAGCCTTTCGATTGTCATAGCAGTAGAACGTGCTTGTGCCTAGCTCCAGATTTAGGCCCGATTAACAGACAAAAGTACATAAAAGAAATTTTATAAGTGTTCTACGGGGGCAAATAATATTAAATTGGACATAATTGGTAGTACCAAGTTTCGGACAGCATAATTTATTATTCAGTAAAAGCAGAAATACAGCGAATACGCTACGTGTGAGAGTGATCCGTGCTACGTTTATCGTCTGCAAATAAAAACTTGTCTCAAATTGGCGCCCAATGACTAAAAATGAAATCGCAACAGCTTCTCCAGATTAACTCAGCAAAAACAGTCTTCAATTCATCTTCGCCAAGCCCACCAAACTCATACCACAGTAATCCTGAAAATTAGGTTTCATGCATACCGAATGAGCAAGTAAGGCGAGCCGGTCGGTTGTAGATGCGCCCAACGTGGGGCGAAATTATGAGTGAAGCGGGCGAGTTCACATCTGTGAAATAGCTGCCTAATGCGGTGCAAATCGTTAAGTGAAGTGGCCGAATTCACACTAAAGGAAGGAGTCGAAACGTCCTGACCGCAACTGAAGTCGAAGCCAGGAACCTGGAGCTACGAAGTACAGTGATCAACAGCAACTACAGTGCTGTCAGCTGCAAGGGAGAAGGTGCAGGGAAGTACGGTGCGTGTCCAGGAGATGCGGCAAACAGCCAACCGATAGCCGACAACGGAGACGGAATCCTGACAGAACAACATATGGCCAGTTTCACATAAGAAACGACCTTACAGTAAACAATTGTGCACCTACTGTAAATGACAGGACACAAGGCACATAACTGATGATAGGATAACAGCAGAGCAATTACGCGGCAAAGTAAGTGAAAATAACGACTTGTCACCACAACAACAGATTTGTACCATGTATTAATTAAATATCAACAACATCTAACTAAGCGAACCGGAAGATGCATTAAATTTGAATATGAATTTAAAATAGAAGGTAGCATGCCTAGTGCCAATTCAAGACCCATTCCATTTGCTTTAAGAGATCAGGTACGCGATCAGATACAAGTTATGCTGAAAGACGACATACTGGAAGAATCATTTTTGTCTTACATCAACCCACTGACACTGGTCGTTAGGGAAGCTAAACCGCTTCGTATTTGCATTGATGCCAGGACAATTAACCGGCAGATGATTGCGGACCGCACGAAAATGTTACATTTGCGCGAATTTCTTCAGAAATTTCACGGTGCAAGTTATATTACCAGCTTGGACCTAAGCAGTGCATTTCTCCAAGTTCCACTTAAAGAAACATCTAGGCAATGGACAGTGTTCCAGTTTCAGAGTAAAGTTTACCAATTTAAGGCTGTTCCTTATGGGTTTAAAAACAGTTTGTCAGCTTTCATTCGGGCTTTGGAAAAGGTTTTAAGGGAGGATGAAATCAGCGATAATTTGGTTATGTGTGTGGATGATCTTATAGTTCATTCTTCAACATTTACCGAACACCTACAACACATAAATGCCGTTTCTTCACAAGTTGACAACTGCAGGCTTTAGTATCAACGCTGCCAAATGTCTATTCTGCAAACCCGAAACTAAGTTTCGCGGCCATATTATACCTGATAAGACGGTTAGGCCTGACAAAGAACGCACTGAGGCTATTTTGAGGTATCAAGCGCCGAAAAATCAAAGACAGTTGCGAAAATTCCTGGGAGTGTGCAACTTCCACCAGCAGTTTATTGTAAATTATGCATCGTACGTATAGCCACTACTTGTGCTATTGTGTTAAGGAGATATATGGAGATGGACCACCGAGCTACAAAAAGCGTTTGAACACTAAGATCTAAATTTGCAGAAAGTATTTACCTAGTGCACCCAGACGAAGAAAAGAGTTGGATAATCAACACAGACTCGAGTAGCAAGGCTATCGGGAGCGTTTTAATGCAACAGGATGAGAATGGGGATTTTAACATTACTTCGTCTGCTTCGAGAGTTTTAAAGCCAGCTGAACAGCAATACACCACTTGTGAGGAGGAACTACTTGCAATTATCTATGCTTCACAGCGCTTCAAGATTTGTTTATGGGCGCAAGGTTATCTTATTTACAGATAATCAAGCTATTACTTTCCTTCATAAATGTGTCATTACATCCAACTGTGTAGCTAGGTGGATGATGGAGATTCAATGATTTGATTTCCAAATCCGTCATATTAAAGGGGTACAAAATCATCTTGCAGATGTTTTGAGTCGGAGTCCCAGGGGACTAACTGACGATGAGACAAGAAACCTAACCCACCCAGATCAGATAATGGTACACAAAATTCAGGTATATGAAGACAAAACCCTTAAAAAGGAACTACAGACTTTAGCAAAACTTCTGGATGCGGACGAGAGGTTAGCTGATATTACGTCACACACCATTACTGTCAAGGACTGATATAGGCTACAGAAGGATGTGTTGTATTGCAGGGAAGACAAAAACCAGCACAAATGGAAAGTTGTGTTGCCGAACTACCTTGAGCAGAAAATTTTCAAATATGCACATGTCTTTAGGCCATTTGGATGTGGATAAATGTTTAGAAGAGATTAAATGTGTATTTCATGTTAGAAATCTATGCAGAAAACTGAGGAAATTTATAGTATGCTGTGACGTGTGCCAGAAAACTAAACACCCAAACAGATCAGTCGATGTTGAAGAGAAGCACCACTTTCCTAAGAAACCGGGTGACGTATGTGCAGTGGATATCTACGATAGTTTGCCGATATCTAGGGGAGGCATACGCTACACTTTCGTATGCCTTGATGTCTTCAAAATTCATCAAATTGTATGCGCTAAAATCAGCAACAACCAAAGCATGCTTGAATAAGTTGGTTAATCACTATTTCGGAACTGTAATTGCACCTAAGGTCATTCTTTCCGACAATGGCACCCAGTTCAGACCACCATCATGCGATAAACAACTGCAAAAGCACGGAGTTGAAACCCGTTTTACACCGATTAGACATCCACAATCAAATCCAAGTGAAAGACATATGCAGGAGTTGTGGAAATTCTGTAGAATTTATTGCAACGAAATTCACAAGAAATGGGGAGAACTGTTACCTTACATCGAGAACTGAATTAACAACACAGTAGCTAGCGCAACCGGGTATACACCTACTGAACTAATGTATGGGTCTGAGCGTTGTAATGTCCTCAGTAAATTAATGCCAAGCTTACCAATCCTCGACCAAGGAGAAGGAATCGACGAGAAGCTGGAGAAAGCCTACTATAAGACGAGGAAGAGAGCTGAAACTAGGGAAAAAAGACGTAAACGAGGGAATGAAGCATGGGAACCAAAGGTGAATGAAAAGGTTTTGGTTAAAATACAACCGATGTCAGATACTGTAAAAGGGATGGCAGCTAAATTTATGTACATTTTTGAAGGACCATTCTTGGTTAGCAAAATTCTAGATCATTCAGCGTACGAACTGGATGAATGGGGCAAGTTATGTGGAGAATTTAATAAAAAGCAATTACAACAGTACAAAGAGGAAAAAGGAGACCAAGAAGACGAAGAGGAAGGGTTACGAACATCAACATAGTGAGAAGTATGTAAGATTATGAATCCCAGACGATGTAAAGAAAATAAGAGAAAGAAGGACAACAGTGAGGTTAGGATTGCATTCTGATGCATGTAAAGAAGCAAATGAGTGAGAAGATATGAGAAGAGAAGCAGAAGAAAGAGAATTAAAAATAATGAGCTTGTAGCATTTACTGATGTATTAATAGATTTATTTCTTTACAAGCCATAACGCGATTGTGAAAATGAATAAAATATGTAACTCTTCTAGCACTTCGCAGATTCACATAAAGAAACGTTTATAATTTAATTGTATGGAGGTAAATATGGTAGAAACATCACGTGTTGAAGTACACAAGTTAAGAAAGGAAGGGTTAAGAAAAGGCTGTCAATCTTAAGACTTAAGACAAATGAGAGAAGGTTGTGAAAAGAGACAGAATGTAAGTTCACAAAGAAAAGGAAGATATGAGAGAGGTAGTACTAGTTTGTAAATTACCTATCAGGAGTAGAGTAACATAGGTATTTACAGCGAATTTAAGCCTTTGAATACTCACGTGTAACCGGTAGTATTATTCAGTGAATACGCCACGTGTGAGTGATCCGTGCTACGTTTATCGTCCGCAAATAAAAACTTGTATCAAATTGGCGCCCAATGACAAAATAAAATCGCAACAGCTTCTCCACATTATTAACTCAGCAAAAATAGTTTCTTCAGTTCATCTTTGCCAAGCCCACCAAACTCATACCACAGTAGTCCTTGAAAATTAGTTTTCGTGCATACCAAATGAGCGAGTAAGGCAAGCCGGTTGGTTATATGTTTCAGACAAATTTCTAGAGAATCAAAACATTTCATTTTCAGTAACGTTTTTCGAAAATCGTACCCTTTTGAGATGTGGAAAAAAGATGGTAGAGTCGCACACGCCACAGATTACAATATTGGGCATGCGCATTGTATGCTGCATACCTATAGCTATATATACACTCAGAATTACATTATTATTGCTTTTCTACGGCAAGGATGGTTACGCGAACGCGCTTTTGTTACATCATACGTTGCCTGTCTTATTTCTGCAGCTCCACAATCCAATAAGAAATGTCACGCAATAGTAACCTCACTAGCCACTTTGCACCTTTCCCGCAATACCAATAACTATTCACACTCCTCTAGTTAATAACAAATTTATCTAATTCCTGGCGTTCTTCTTGGAGTAACTGACCCTGAAAAATAGGACAGATAGGATGTTCCGTGTCGTCGGTAAACAGACAAAATACGTAAAAACCCAGAAGAGCGAAGTTCTCATCCATTCCATACCGGGGTGGAAGCCATAAATCTCAGAAAGGTATAGTGACACAAAGCATAATTAACAAAAATTTTAAGGCATAAGTTGGTCCAGTTTGGTACGGTTTAACCAGTAGTGAGGTTGGCTTTTTACTCGGAGGTGAATCAATATAGGCAATGTACGTATAATATAAGAATGAGGCGTGTTCGTGTAACAATTGCTGCCGTCGATCACGAATGTGTATGACATATTCTGAGTCGCTTTACCGTATTCTGGCCTTAGCTACCCAGCATGCAATGCCAAGCGCGGTACTACGTACACGGCCACCTGTGTCCTGTCTGCTTCTACATAATTTTTTCATATTATTTTATAAAGAACATGATTTTGGGGGTAGCTTTTTGAACACGAAATGTGTTGTAATTTTCATTACAAATTTTGTCTGAAAGACCTTTCCACTCTAATAAGAATGAAGCGGGACATTACCATACAATTACATACACAGTCTGACAATTATATAATGCGACTGATTTTCTTTGTCCAAGATGGAAGTGCCATCTATGATGCAATGCATGCCATCCACGTGCCCAAACTTCATCTGTAATCTGGAAACACTGCAACGCCCCACGCTGAGCATGACAGGAAATACGGCGCCATGTTGTGCAGGTAGTGAGAGGACGTGGTCACAGTAGCAACATGGAACAGAGAACGAACATTAAATTCTGTTTTAAACTCAGTGAAACTGCAGCTGAGACTGTGGAAATGATGAGACAAGTGTATTGGGATAATTGTTTATCTCGTGCAGATATTCAGGTGGTATGCACGATTCAAAAGTGGTGTGGAAACGACTGAAGTTGAAGCAAGGCCTGGGCGTCCATTTTCTGTTCGTAACGAGGGACTCATTGCAAAAGTGAGAGAACGAATACAAGAAGAACGTTGTGCTACTGTGAGAATGATGGCTGATGAGTATGGCGTTAACAGGGGGACGATTGTCAAATCTTAGTTGAAGACTTGGGCAAGAGAAAGGTCACTTCCCGGTTTGTGCCGCATTCATTGTCTGATGATCAAAGACAAAAGCGTGATCAGTACGCAAAAGACAATTAAAACTGCTCGTAGAAATAAAAATTTCTTGAATTCGATTGTAGCAGAGAATGAAACTTGGTGTTTTCACTATGATCCCACAACTAAACGCCAAAGTGCTGAATGGAAGTCACCAACATCACCAAAAGGCAAAAAAGTTCATCTTCAAAAGTCAAAAGTGAAGACAATGCTTGTGTGTTTCTACGACAGCAAGGGAATTGGTCACCACGAGTTTGTCCCTGAGGGACAAACTGTCACTGGAAGTTTTTATTTGAGTGTTCTGGAACGCCTATGGAAGAGGATTCACCGTGTCCGGCCCGAGTACTCAGCACCAGGCAGTTGGTTTCTTCTTCATGACAATGCACCGGTTCACCGGGCAGTTGCTGTACAAGAATTTTTAGATCGAAAACAAGTGTGCGTGCTCAATTATCCCCCCTATTCCCCTGATTTATCCCGTTATTATTTTCTGTTCCCCAAACTGAAGTTATCATTGAAAGGGCGCCTCTTTTAAGATGTTCAAGACATCCAAGGAGCTGTGACATCGAGTCTTCAGGCCATACTACAAAAAGACATGCAGAGGTCGTTCCAGTCTTTGCTAGATCGTGTCACTCGCTGTATCGATGCAGAAGGGATGTACTTTGAATAAAATACAGATAGTACTGAAGTCTTTTGTTCCAGTTTTATTCCATAACCTCAGTCTCATTATATAACTGTCGGACTGTGTAGGTCTTCTTGTAAAATACCCGCTATTGTTACTACACTTTAATTAAAATTGCATTTTCCAGATAAATTTTCGAAACAAGCATGTATAAAATTTAATGAATATCCTTTCCTTTAGAACCAAGTTACTCCATGCGGACAGATATGACAAAGCTAACAGCTGCTTTTAACAATGCTGCAAAAGAGCCTAAAGGTTACAAGCTCTCTTTTTTGACAGTGGCATTTGTAGAGATTTCACATGTCGTGACAAGTACCGAAAGAGTGTAGGGTGATAAGTTGAAAAGTAGGGTGCCAATTAAAATTTTATAATAGAAAAATCAGCTGTATTTCATTGCATATACCATCTTATAACCGCTGGAAAGAATTACTTTAATTAGGATCAAAATTAATTTCTGAACTGTAGGAATAAAAATGTTTGCGTAACGGTAGGTCACTAGCACTAAGTAGTTGACACGTAGGTGAGCTGATAAGTTTTGTCTCCACTGTAATATTTTTAATTACGTTAGACATATCTGGTTAAAGCCGGTTCTGTGTAGTCGCATGGTATCTCTTCCATCATACTTCACCTTGAACACACAGATGCTTACAGTCCTCACCTAGTGCACATCGAAATGGAAGAGTTTTCAGACGTTCGGTTCAAACTGCGCGCTGTTACTGAATTCTTAACCCCGGAAAAAGTTCTTCCAATTGAAATTCACATACGAATGCAAGCCATTTATGGTGATCAGTGTGCTGATGTGAGTACAGTAAGACGCTGGGTAAGGCAGTTCAAAAATGGAGAATTGGGGCAAGCAGATTTGAGTGACAAAACACGAAGTGGAAGGCCTGTGTCTGCAAGTGATCAGCTTTATGAAGATCACGGAGAACGGATCCGAGGAAATCGTCGCATGAAACAAAAAGAAACTGCCGTTGCATTGGGAATTTCTAGGGAGAGAGTGGGACACATTATTGGTCTTAATGGATTCCGAAAAGTTTGTGCCAGATCGGTACCGCGCATGCTGCCTGATGAAATAAAAGCTGAAAGAGTTCGCATTTCTCGGGAACTCCTGCAACGTTTTGAAAAAGGTGAGGACTTCTTCAAGAAGACCATTATAGGTGATGAAACTTGAGCCCATCATTATGACCCTGAGAACAAAAGGCAGTCCATGGAATACCGCCATAAGGAATCACAGCCGAAAAAATTCAAAAGACAGGCCTCGGATGGAAAGGCCATGCTGACTGTTTTTTGGAATTCGGAACGTGTTGTTCTTGCAGACTTTCTTGAAAACAAAGCAACAATAAACTCTCGTTACATTGAAACTTCTACTCAATTAAAAAGAATACAACGGATTGGAATAAGAAATAAAACACTTCAACACAACGCCAGGCCTCACACAAGTGCAGCAAAAAGAGATGCAATTCAACGCCCGGACTTTTTAGCGCTACTACATCCACCGTATAGCCCAGATCTGGCTACAAGTAATTTCCACCTGTTACCAAAACTATAGGAACGCTTGATGGGCCAGCGCTTCAGCTGTGATGAAGAGGTGAAGTCTGCAGTGAGGAAATGGTTTCAAAAACAAAACAACAATTTTTTAAGTATGCATTTCAAAAACTATTGCAGCGTTGGCGGAAGTGTATTGAAGTGCGTGGTGACTTTGTACAAAAATAATTATGCAGCTTTAAAAATAATTGATGTAGGCATATTTCTTTTTTATTTCATTAAAATATCTTTTCCCGTTCATTTTCTATTTAAGTGGAGGCAAAACTTATCAGCCCATCCTCATACAGAAGGTCAGTATGGTAGCAAGGGAAAGGATAGGTAACAAGAGCAGAGAGTGAGATAGAATTGCGTGTGAAGTAAGATAGACAGATAGCTGGAGTGAGAGAGAAAACTAGAGGATAGCATACGAAAAAAGATGCCCAAAATTTTTACAAAGGGGATTTTAGTTTCTTAGGCATTTTTCAATCTCAAGTTCAGTGGGGTTTTGAAGTTTGCTAGGACAGTCAAAATTCGAGGGCTTGACACTTTTTCGAGATGTAAATCAAGAGTGAGGATACCGTCTTGAGATTTGTTAGGCCGTGCATCATAGTATAATTCCTTTATTAGTTCCAACTTGATACACAATTCTTATATAAATTCTACAAAATTAAGCGCCTCGAGGCGCTTAATTTTGTAGAATTTATACAAGAATTGTGTATCAAGTTGGAACTAATAAAGGAATTATACTATGATGCACGGCCTAACAAATCTCAAGATTTGCGTTGCAAAACAAGCAAAACTGATATTCCAGTACAAGAAGGTCAAAATAAAATTATACAAAACCAATGCGGCCATCTGGTTCAACAAAACATGCAGAATCAAGCAACTAACACCAAACTACATAGAGGCGCTTAATTTTGTAGAATTTATATAATTGTGTATCAAGTTGGAACTAATAAAGGAATTATGAGGATACTGTGTTGGTTACGGTAACACATTAACACTGTCCGGCGGAAGACGCTTATACGGGGATTACGTATATTACGGTAAGAGATACTGCGTCAGTCATTAAGAGTCAATGGAGAGATAGAATACAAAATTTTAAAGTTCTGGGCCTATTGCAAAACTGCAAAATTTATATGGGACCAATCAAATGAGTTAGGAAAATTAGAGCAGAGGAATTTTGAACAAGCAAAACAACTTCGCGTACTGTTGCGAATGACGAACAAGTTTTTCGGTTGTCGTAGAGGAAGGACGCGTGTGTGCATCATTCATAATTTAGGGCAGACTTACAGACTAAATTATACAACTAGAAATTAATAAGTGTTACTACGGGTGGTACAATGTCTAAATACATAAAAAATTGGTGGTATGAGACCGGATAGGTAAATTACTGTTCGTATAACGTACGTAAAAATTGATTACAAATGCAAGCAAATACTACTACTACTACTACTACTACTACTACTAGTAGTAGTAGTAGTATGTCCAGTGGTGGCATTACATAGTTTTGCCAAGACCACTACTCGGTTACGAAAGCGGAACTTGGACCATCAGAACGCAAGAGGAAAGGTGTCTGAAATCAGCCAAAATAAAATTTTTGTAGAAAAACTGCTGGCTACAGTTTTTTAGACCACAAAAGAGGCAAATTAATAACAGATAACCTTAAAATAAAACCCATAGCAGAATACCTATCACAATAGAGCAGAAAGTAGCTACAGCACACAAATTGATTGGCACGTTCCAGACTACAAACACAAACACACACAAATATGTGAGCTTTGTATTCCTTGCAAGCATAATCCGACTAGGGCACGTCCTGCATTGAGAGCATTTCTGTGTGCCTGTGCGATCAGTTTTATTGTGGAACTTCGGATTTTATTGTGAATGTTAAGTTTGTAAAGCATATGCTGAAAAAACCCTGAATCGTGTTACTGTGTATTTATCTATGCAAATTTAAGTTGCGTTTATAGTGCACAATCGTGAAGTGTTACGCGTTAGGGTGCATGGCCTACAACAAACACAGAGCAGGAGTTCTTTTCAGGTTTCCAAAGGATGAAGAGCTGTATGTTCAAGAACTTATGAATCAGAATTGTTAAGTCGGGGTTACACGTGAGAGTAAACTTTCACGAGTCCTATCGAGAGCATCTAGCAATGACGTTAGACTTGAGAGCAAATCCTGGCTAGCGGGCTCTCTGCGATCGCTCTTGAGAGCATAGGAACTGCAAGACCTCTCACAGTACGAAGTTTCCCTGTACAACTGAGAGTGTACGTCTGTTGGTTAGAGAGCAAGAACATGGCGGCGGTCGCGTCAGCTGATTGTGAACAGGTGGGAACGAAGTAAGGAAGTTCACTAACATTCAGCCATTACATGGCTCGCTTAGGGGAAGCAAAGCTAGCAGTTGCCATTTATGTGGCACTAGCAATTAAAAAGGAACGTGAAAAGAAAGTGCTGGGTTACGAACTGGGTAAGACGTGACCGAAAGGGGGCATAAACGCAGTTGATAAGTGAACTGCAGCTTGAAGACCCTCAGCAGTTTAGAAATTTTACAAGAATGTCAGCTGTGGAAGTTCAGAGCCTAGTGAACATGTTGGGCCCCGTGATTGGCAAGCAGGATACAGTCATGACAAACGCAATTTCAGTGGAGGAAAGGGTGATAGTAACACATCGCTTTCTGGCAACAGGCAAGTGATAAACGCAACGATAATTTGCTATCGTTGTAATTGCATGTTGGCTCCAGAGATTTTCAGTTTTTAATTAATTAATTATATGTTCCAGGTGATTTGTGCTGCAGTCTGCAGTACTTATTTCGCATACCTGCGTGTACAATTGGAATTATAGTAAAGGGCGTTCTAAAGGATGTATATCTGAAAGTAATACAAATAGAAATGCAGCAGTTTCATGATTGCACATTACAATTAACCACTATTCTCAGTACAGTAGTTACTGTAATTCTTACAGATACATATCACATGAGATCCATATATCCAACAATTTTTCAATATAACTTTTTATTCCAAAAAAAAAAAAAAAAAAAAAAAAACAAAATTTTAATGATTCAATAAGATGAATTCTGTATTCCAAATCCCTGATTTAAAATGTATGAAATACCATAAGTGTACATTAATCATGACTGCAAATGCTTTAAATTGATAAGAGTTCATTGTGCTGCGACCGTAAGGCTGTGTGATTATTTCTTTTACAGCGCTCAGTTATGAACCCAGAACATTTGTCGGCCCTGCAGTACTGAGGATGCAAAAAAATCCTGTACATTAAGAACGCATACAAAAATAGCTTTTCGCAGACTGTACAACGCCTGAAAGGAAAGGCCTGAACAAAGTGGCACTACCATGTAGCTCAGACTCAGACTCACAAGACACAAAACCACAACTTCCTTATTCCTCATTATTCATAGATTTGAATTCACTACAACCCCCCCCCAAGAAAAACCTTCACGTCTAGCCACGCAAGAGAACATATAGCAAGTTGCCTATGCCGTTTAACTCGACTCAACACTTCTTTCTATCCATGAGAATGTACATTCACTTATTCAAAATTTTCTGCATTCAAGACGACAAGAAGTCAAAACGTTTGCAGTTAGACACCTCCTGACACTTTAACTAATGACAGTAAGACGGACGAGAGAAATATTTGTGATCCAAACTTCAACGCGAGAAGACGCAAAACCACAGTGCTCTGGGAATGGACTCAAGATGAGCCTTGTGCCCCAGACCTTCCTGTTCATACCAGGTGAGTGGTGGGTTGTACATACATAACTCACTTTATTCTTTCACCGTGCATGTTCGTGCATAGAAAAATCAATGCTTACATAAAAACACACAAAGAAAATGAACCAATCAGACCGGTAATAGATAACACGCAGGCACCATCATACAAAATTGCAAAATTCCTAAACAATAAGATAAAAGCATACAAAAACCTACCAAACACATACATCACCATAAACTCAGGGGAAATAGCACAGGAACTGCACAAACTACACATCACAGAGAAGCACAGAATACTTACATTAGATATCAAGGACTTATATGTTAACTTGCCAAAACAGGGAATTATCCAGTCAACAATCTTCTGGTTAGATAAAAACAACACAAGCAAAAAGATCAAAGAACAAATCATAAGACTTCTAAAAATAATAATTGAACAGAATTATTTTCAATACAATGACCAATTCTTCAAACCAAAAAACGGAATTGCAATGGGATTACCCATATCTGGAATGATAGCAGAAATATATTTGCAACACATAGAGGAACTACACATAAAGCATTGGATAGAGAGTAAAGAAATAATCTATTATAAAAGATATGTTGACGATATAATAATCATTTTTAACCACAGCAAAACAAATGAAACAGCAATAACCAGTATCATGAATGATATCAACGAACAGCTGGAATTCAAAGCAACAATGGAAGTAAATGAAACAATAAATTACTTGGACCTAACAATCCACAGAAACATAAACAACATGGAACTCAGTGTATACAGAAAACCAACCAACGCAAATATCACAATCCAATACACATCTAATCATCCATGTGACCACAAAAAAGCGGCATTCACACATTACATAAACAGATCTGCCTTTATGTTACTAGGTTATATGTGGTAAAGGGGATCTCAGTTGTGTAGGTTTTAGTTCATTCTTGTATGCAGACATGTAGATATTTTACAGAATATACATTTATATATTTTAGTTAGAAACATGTAACTCGTACTCTGTGTTCCCCTGGGACGTAAGCTGTGATGACGTTTAGGTATAACCGAATCCCAAGCACTCCCCTGAATTGTTTTATTAAAGAGTGTTGCCTAAATGCTCAGTTCTCACGTTATCTACTAGGAAAGTATAGGTATTGTGTTTGTGAACGTAATTTCTTTTACGTTTAATTTCAACTACTAGTTATGTTTGATTAACAAGCTTTGATGAACGCCGAGTTGGTATAGGGGGTCAACTAAAGTGCTACGTGGCAACGGCGGAGGGACTGCTAAATCTGTAGCCACAACGAATTACTATACTAGATATAAACGGCAGTAGTGGTCAGCAGTCTGCAGAAATTACAAGAAATGACCTGGTGGAAGCGCTATCCAAGATCGTGAAGGTCGAAACGAAGATACTAGGACCACAGCGATCTCACACTATTAGTACCTGTCCGGGTAGGGAGTAGTAAGAATCTATCGCCCGAGAGGCACTAAAAAGCTCCACATGCAACAACACCAGCTGCAGCTCAAACAAGGAAAATTGGAGCAGGAACATCGACAGCAGAAGCAACAACAAAAACAGGTGCTGGAGCAGCAGCAGCAGTAACAAATTCTGGCAAATCAGCTCTTCAACATTGTGACAAATATACACGTAAAAGAATCGGACATGCAGCATAGTGCACTGGGAACATCATTCCCCATAACAACAGTTCTACTTTCAACCAGTTCTCAAGATGAAGTTTTTGGTGTGACAAACCCCACACGCTAAGAGACAGTACACAACAAGACCGGCAGCAGGGAGGTACACACGACAACAACACAAATAGGTAGGCTTGCACAGCATTAACCATACCCAACAAGACTTTCTAATTACAATAATTGCAGTATTACAGTGAGAAACTTCAACAGTGCTAAAAGGTTATAGCGGTGCATTGGTTATGGTTAAATATTATATTTACAGAAAGTACAGCCACATGCCCAGATAAAGTTGTGACGAAGACCACAAGGCGGAGGGTAGCATTGCAACACGAACAACCCCTGAAGATGGTCAAGGATATTGACCGAAACATGTAGGGTAGCACAACAGACACAGACATTCTAATGTTTTAGAGGAGTGATTGTGTTTTTAATGTGTATTTTAAAGTACAGTGCATGAGTTGGGTTTTAAAAAAGTATCCATAACTCAGACTAAAAGAAAAACAATTGAGAAGTGTTTTGTTAATTCATTTTACCTTTTACAAATTTGTGTTATACGAGAAAATTGAATTTGCATAAATGATCTGCCTTTATGTTACTAGGTTAAATGTGGTAAAGGAGATCTCAGTTGTGTAGGTTTTAGTTCATTCTTGTATGCAGACATGTAGATATTTTACAGAATATACATTTATATATTTTAGTTAGAAACATGTAACTCGTATTCTGTGTTCCCCTGGGATGTAAGCTGTGATGACATTTAGGTATAACCGAATCCCAAGCATTCCCCTGAATTGTTTCATTAAAGAATGTTGCCTAAACGCTCAGTTCTCATGTTATCTACTAGTAAAGTATAGGTATTGTGTTTGTGAACGTAATTTCCTTTACGTTTAATTTGAACTACTAGTTATGTTTGATTAACAAGCTTTGATGAACGCCGAGTTGGTATAGGGGGTCAACTAAAGTGCTACGTGGCAACGGCGGAGGGACTGCTAAATCTGTAGCCACAACGAATTACTATACTA
>Ga0268261_10001089_pt1 | contig 18318 bp, 5 predicted proteins | sample TergutNc150P1_FD_190353 | JGI IMG/M metagenome (GOLD analysis project Ga0268261, IMG submission 190353) | Nasutitermes corniger P1 segment gut microbial community from laboratory colony in Florida, USA - Nc150 P1 (SPAdes) (version 2) | ecosystem: Host-associated > Arthropoda: Insects > Digestive...
TAATACAGGTTGTTCACCTTAAAAGTAGACCGTCACTAAGCCGTGAATATTTCACCTCAGATGCTATTTATAATGATTCTGCTGGTATGACATTATACTACTACATGAGCAGGAGTTGGCAAGACTGTTACATTAGAGGGGAGAACCGGTCCTCGCCATCCGTATCAGTTGAATCAGTCGACAGTGAGTGCTGGTTTTTGAACAACGCCATTTTTTACGCTTTCATAATGTGGTTAACAGTGGAAGAACGTGTATTTATTTTGGAAAGTTATTTAAAATCTATGCCTTACGCCTACTGTAGGCAAAGTTCCTTTGAAAGATTTAGAATTTTAAAGATGAATATTACTCGTGCCATCGTCGAAGTAAATGAAAGAACGCTAAGAAAAGTTGCAAGGAACATGGCGAAACGTGTTGATAAGGGCATTGAAATAAATGGACATCATTTCCAACACTTCCTGCAAATAGAGTTTATTTGTGTAATAAAATATTTGTAAATATTAGTCAATAAGTTACTCATATTAAAATACGGTCCACTTTTAAGTTGAACACCTTGTATGAAGACCTAACACAGGATTCTCACTATTTTCCTTAGTCACAACAATTCACAATACCTTCAGGTACCTTACAGTCGTACTGTCGCCTACATCCTTTATTCACCGATGTTTTTCGTTTCATTTCATACTGCCATAACTGAAATATTTTTGTAAGAATATTTTAAAATGACAATTTATTAAGATTTTAATATAGAATAATTTTCTCCACAGGTTAACACAGTTCCGGGAGAGAGGAATTCAAGACAGAATCTTCAAGCAGTTCGCTGTCTTAAAAGAACCCCAAAAACAACCGTCAACTATAGATGTCAGCATGGTGACTGTAGCGCCAATCTTGGCTGTACTTGCGGCAGGATATATAATAGGAATTTTTATACTCTTGATCGAGCGATGTGTCCATGGAAACATACTGAAATTCAGGCCACGTGACAGTGTTCGAAGATGGCGGCAAATTTAATATTGAAGGCAGCCGTAAAATTATCATAGTCTAAATTAATTTCACCGCTGCACACACTGAGATACTGTTCACATATTATTTTGCGATAATTTTCATTAGCACCTTATCTTCTGTGTCTAAGTCGATAATATGGTTTCTATCCTTCAGGTTTAACTAAAAATATTATTCCATTCTTCTCTTAATCATACACGCCACACAGTTTGCACAACTCATCTTCCCCATTTAAAAAAAAATATATAATTCATAGATTATGTACTGTATAAATGACACTACCTAAAATTATTGTCACGTATGTCCTATATACACACTTGCCTATGTATTTACCTATGTATCTAGCTGTTTATCTAACTGCAGGTATCACAGTCATTCTTCAAAACTCCTAAGATAAACAACGCATTCCATCCATTTTATGTAAACCAAATATTCAAGAACTTAATTCAAGTAATAACAATTTTACATATATATATATATATATATAATATTTTATATATATGTATCCTGTGTAATTATTCTCTTTCGTTTAGGTCCAATACCTAAACTTGTAAATGTACCTTTTCTCAGTCCAGCACGTGCTAAATACAACGCCCATCTCATCCAACTGTTCGCAGTACAACACTAATCATGTCGCAACTTATTGCGATGTTTTTTGTATTACATTTTCCATATTACACCCACACATATTTCTCTGCAAAAGAATATCAACTGAAGTAGTAACTTTTTATAATTTAATTTTCATTAGTGTGATACATTGTATTTCAAGGTTGATAAAAAGAAACTAAATAGATAATCTAAAAATAAACACCGAAGAGAAAATGTTGCAACTATTTTGTAAATTTCCTATTTCATTGTCACATCATTTAAAATTAAGATTTTTAGAAAATGAAGTGAAACACATTTGGATGCACTCTACCTGAAAACTGGATGGGGAGAGCGAAATTATATGGATTTAGAAGTCAAACGTTGTTCAAAAGGAGATATAACAGTACCTTCTCTCCTGGCCCCCACACTACCCACGAAAACCACAGTAACAATTGCACTGATACTCAAGAACAAAGAGTAACCACCTCAGAAAATCTGTTGCCATTTGAACGGTAATTATTTGTTGTGTTTTATAGTAGATATAACGTTAGACTTTACACAAAACTAACTACAAACATGTCTGAATTCCAGTATGAGTCAAGATGCAATAAATGATAAGGACAGGAAGAATTTTCGAACGTGACGGCGATATTTAAGGTTGGTGTACAATTAATGACAACCACAAATAAGCTTCATTCTGCAGGCACTGAAATACCATTCATGTATTGCTTTAAGATTGCATTTAATAAAAATTCATATCTGTGTCTCCGTCTACAGTACTGTCTCTCTCGTTAAGCTTTTCAGCCACAAAATAACTAAGTGTGACTTTTTCATCTTCATCACAAATGCCACATAAACTGCGAGATTCTTTCAACAGAGGGAAGATAGTAGCAAACCGACAGTGGAAATGAATGTCAACAATACAAAGGGTTTAGAATAGTAAAGATATTTTGTTGTGCACAAAAATATAATTGTCGAAAGCTCAGTTTACCTCTGGAAACCTACACAAATTTGAGTTCGTGTACAACGTGGGGATAAAAATGAATTAGACACAGGCTAGCCACTGCTATATGCTAAAGACAGCAGTTTATTGGGAGAAAACCTGTACTATAATACAGCACAATATATACTTCACATTATTTTCTACATACTAAGAATTAAATCTAATTATTATTAGATTTAATTATTAGTATAATTAATTATCTTTTCATTTATCCATCCACATAATATCAATTTTTCTATCTATGCCTCAAATTAACTCCTTAATTCAAAGCCTATCTGCAGAACCCAACATTTCCTCAGTTAATCAATGCATCCCCCACATTTTACGGAACCCCAAGTTTCATCACACTTTTCAACAGAGCCCATAACTTGTCCTTATCCTGAGCCGGCTGAAACCATTCCAAGAAAAAAAACGATATTACTTTCAGACTCATAAAATGTGGGTTTACACAAGTGATTGCTTTCATTCGTACTAAGGCTTCTCGACCTATATCCTTTCACTCGAAAACGTGCAACAAGCACTGCCCATCTCATTCTTCTGTTTGCTGCTCAGAACCAACTTCTATACCCCTCAGTTTACAGACAGTTGCGTCTACTTTGTTGGTCTTAGCGGATGGAGAAATATTAGCAATTATCTTACTTTATTGAGAAACGTTTCCATACGGAGAAACACATTCAAATCCTGGCCACCTGGACTTATTTGAAAGGTGCCTTATGAATAAAGAAATCTTATATAACATCAGAATTCCAAGGTTCCACTACATGCAAGTACACAGTCTGGTCCTGTTTCTTAAGAAACATTTGTCAAATTACAACCTAGGCACAGCCTAGGATATTCATTAAATATCTTCCTTTATTTTATACCACAAAAATAACCTGTATGCATTCCTCTTATAACCCACCTCTGTGACACGTCCTGTCATATGTTTATCAATTAACGACGACTGAATTACGTTACTTTAAATTGTACATCAACAAAATAAAACATTCTGTCAATCCGAAATATTTGCTGCGGTAGGAAAATACGTATAATCAAGTATAATCAAGTAGAACAAAAAATCCAACAATACAATTTTATTCCTCTATTTCCCGTCACAATGTCAGGGACATTTCAAACAGAATGAGGAATTTAAAACCAATTATTTCAACGGAAGTGACGTGCTGCCACCTGCAATTCCTTCATAGCTCAAAACTTCAGTTCTCTTCCAATTTTCCTTCTTTCCGCTGACGTATTTCTTTCACTTCCGGGTTACCTGGGGTAGCCTGACAATTATCAAAGGTCTGGAAATGCAAGACCTTCGCTCGGCCTGCGTAAAATTATAACGGGTAAAGTTCACCCTATAACCTGTCATGGATGTCCAGAGGAGGAAGGACTTATAGTTTTACTCTTACTTTAACCTTGGTGTTAGTTGCCGATAGGTGGTTAACTCAACGACCCGACCGTTTTACCACCGGAAATGACTCGGTACCAATGGTAAAGGAGGCTGGATTATCCCAGGGTTTTGTCTGTCTAGGCAGTAGCCAGTCTGTATTTCTGACGCGAACCGGAACGTTTACTTCTGTAAAACTTGTTTCGTTATGGAAGGGGAAGTAAAGGTAAAGGTAAAGTTCAACCTTGAACAGGCCACGAAAACCAGAGGGGGAGTAGGGGTACAGTTTTCACTTTAATCTTCGCGCGGGATAGGAGTGTGCGGTCAATGCCACGCCTCGGTCACGTTACCCCCGAGAACGACCCTGTACCCGATGTACAAGACGCTGGGAGGGGCCCATTCTGGTCTGGACGGGAGCGGAAAACCTAGCCCCCAATGCAATTCGATCCCCGGACCGTCCAGCCTGTAGCCACTCGCTATACATTCTACACTATTTCTGCCCAAGGAAGGGGAGGGTGCTACTGTATGATGTTTCGCCGCAGGTATGGAGTGGCAACGAACGGTCGGCGTTATCATATGATTTGTGAGTATTCGGTTCCTTTTGTTTGCTACGAAAAACTACGTGCGTTTGTTCTTTGAGTGGACCTTATTCGAGTTACGTCTGTTGTGGCAGGCTGGGGATTTTCTGCTGTCATCTAGTTATTACGATATAGTTTGTGTGAATGCTTTATCAACGTTAATGAATTCGGTTAATTTTAAAACATAATAAATAAGGAAAAGTTGTTTGTATTACGTCTGGCGTGAGGGTGTTTTGTGTTTAAAGCATCTGCCGTGTTTCCACACACCAGACAGTGTATAAAAGAGTCCATAAAAGGGACAACTGAGACTTAGAAACATAATGACATCCATTTAATTTCCCATTCAATGACAGCGCACTTCTTGGCGTGACGTTTTACAAGCAATATAGTATGACTGAACGCAGAAACTCATCACACTAGCAACAACAAATGGGCGTAACAAATTATAATGAGGAGAAAACTTGTACATATTGTGACACGACAGGCACTGTCTTCTACATGCCTACCGCAAGTTCGACCGAGATGTACAATATCGACACAGACAATTTCAGAATAACTGCATTGCGTATAACTGCTCCGTACCTTCAAGTGACAGTAACACTAAATTTTTCAATTTAATTCCAAGAAACACCAAAATTTTGGGGTATAACAAAAGAAACGCGCACAATAGTTGGCATAACATTTCGACCGTCTGATGTTCCAAATGTAGATTTATATTATTGTTATATTGTTATTGTATAATGGCGCTGTGAGCGGTGGTTTACAGAAAGTGTTGAGACTAGCAGAATTTATAGCTGATATTTATCAACAGTTTCCACACAGTTGTATTTTCACCCCTGAGGCACAACAGCAAGGTGAGGATTAATTTTGTATTATTTACAGCAGTTGTGTGTGTGTGTAATGAACAGAAATGTGCTGACAGAACGTTGGAGAAGAAAAGCATGTGAGGTAATACATAAAAAAGTTTTTTTGGGAATTATATTGTTTTAATGAATAGGACGTGAATATGACTTGGACTTGTGACATGTAAAAAGTTCGTTCAGAATTGTGTAGTTTTATTTGAAAGTTGTATTTTCTGTTTTTTCTTATGGGTTATTTTAATTGAATGTAAAAAGCATTAAATTTCTGAATATCCAACTTAGATTCATGAAGGTGTAGGGAAAATTTGTGAAACGATACTGACATAGAGATCGAAATTCTCGGAGTAAAATATGTCCCAGTACCACTTCGTCTACCACAAACTTACCTGAAGAGGATTGGGTTCGAATTCGACCCGCATAGATAGTAGTTGGTCAATAACCCCATCGGTCATAGCTAAGGAATCTGATTTTATAGCGACAGGTATATAAGGGTAAGCTGGTGTGACGATCATTTCTGTGTTTGCGGTTAAAAAACACATTAACGGATAGTTTCAGCGTACAGACGGGGTTGTTTCTTTACATTATTATTATTATTATTATTATTATTATTGTGATATTAAATTTTAGAGTATTAAAATCGTATAATTTTATTTACAATAACATTTCACATCTATTGAAAGAAAATTAATTTTTGTTTATTATAGGATCTTGGACTGCGTTAGAAAAATGTTGAATTTGTTACACGAATTATGTAGCAATGGAATGTATATGAGAGAAAGTAGGAGGAAATACACTAGGTTACGTAGTTCATGTTAGAAATATCACTAATCAATAATTTCTCAAATTGCGACTTAGATAAGGAAAATAATATGGATTTGAATAGGGAATAACACAGCTTCAGATATAATTTGGTTTGGTTTATTATTATCTACCAGTAAATTATAAAGTTTCAATGTGAATTTTATAAGGGATTTGAAGGAAGAAATGAATATTTTAAGAGACAAGTAATTTATTTCTGAGATTTTAATAATGGGTGATTTTAATTTTAGGATAGGAAAGAGACAAGTACAGAAACCACACATAATCTACATTCTGAAATTTTGAAATCCACGGAACTGTAATTATGCAGAAAAAAGAAGCAGTAAGGGTAAACGTTGTAAAACAGAAGCGAATAAACATATGGATATTTACGAAACCAATAATTTTTGAAATTCTAAATGGGAAATTTGAAACTGATACAAGAGGGAAATTTATTTTATTAATAATACAGAAGTAGGTTGATGGAATATGCACTGCTGACGAAAATATAAATAATTGTAATATTACATTTAAATCAAGTTCGAAGTAGAGAAAATTAGTACCAAAATGGGGCAGTTATTAGAATTTAAAAAGTAACAGAACATACAAATACAGAGAAAGAATGTTACTTCCCAAAAGAAAATTACAGAAATTAATATGATACAAATAAAATAATAGTTAAAACTATGTTTTTACTGAGAGACGGAATGACTTTGTGTGGCATATAAGATGTCCTTACTAACTGTAAAGTACATGAAACAATTGATATATTATACGTTATGACAAGAAAAACATCGAGTGAAATGGAAATTATAAAGACGTCTGGGAAAGAACTGGATAATTTGTATTATAACACTGTACAGGAAAGAAGGAAAATTAAAACACTTCTGAAAGCTTATGAAAGGAAAAACGATGAAGATAGATGAATCCAATACTACACTTGTAAGAAGGAATATTTAAAAAATTTGAAGAATGGAAAATGGATGGCAAGAAATAAAATAAGAACACTTGGATTACTGGATTGCAGAGAAAAGTGAAAGGACAATTTACAATAAAAAATGTAAACAGATTTATTTTGGTTATAAAAAATAACAAACAACAGGATTTGATATTATATAACACGGACCATTGGGGTTGTTTTTGCTATAGATAATATTGTATTTATCAGTAGTTTAAAGTTTATAATTTGAATAGCAAATTGAAAATAATTAATTCTGGAAAGAACGGTTTCAGCAAATCCCTTATTTTAATCTGAATTTAATACTGCATAAAGTATATGTAATATAAGATATAATTGATGTGTTTCAGGTTTTGAAGCTTCAATATTGATGCAGACAGTTCGCAAGTACTTAGTGTATGAATATGTTCCTATTATGATCAAGATATTCAGAAGCGGCACCACAGAGAGCTGCGTTGCTCAGCGGTCAATATACGTCATACTGAGAGGGAATGAAGAAACAAGACGCTTTATCAGTCAGGTTAGAAATGTACTGAGACATTTGATGTCAGTTATAATATGTGAGGGTAATTTAATAAAAGGCACAAAACTTCAAACTTCTTTGTTTGTTTTATATTCTTCGAGACCCCCTCGGAATGTGAGATTTGTATGACGGTTCAAAAGTAATGGAGTTACAACTTTAAAATATTTTCTTCATGAATTCTCAGGTCTTTAAGCTAAATTCTGCAACATTACGGGATAAAGAAAGCTTCATACTTCACGGTCATAATAAGTTGCCACTTTTGTTATAGTATGTAAGCTAATTCTCTGCGGAGGATCCTGTAAATAAACATTGACCACATGTGGATAGAAATATTCACTCAATTATTTATTCCATTTTCACTCTGACGACATGTCCACAGACCTTTTCAAAGCTAGCACTCCACAAAGAACGATACAGTGCTCCACTTGCAATTTGCAGCTTCATTTTTTTTCTTGACAGTAATTCAGTAATGGCTTAAGGCGTTTTCCTCCTCTTCCACTAAATTGAAACTAAACCAATATAACCAATCCAAATGGTATTTTTTCTGTTTATTATAAACAGAATACTCCTGACCCTCTTGACTCTATATAATAAATCATTTCTCATTCGATAGTACATCTTTTCCAGCACCACATCTCAAACATTTCTGGGTACTTATAATGTAATTTTCGAATTTGACTAACTTTCAACACGTTACAACGATATGCTCAAAATGTAGCACATTACAGTTTCCTCTTCCAAAACTTGCGATGAAGGATTGTACTTTTTGAATGTTGCTTTTGGCATGACAATCCTAGATTTAACCTCGCCTATATACCTTACTTTATTTGATACTAAATTATACAAATAACTGAACCTTTCCTCTTCTTCAGGCTGTTTTAGTTTTCTAGTAAGCTGTGATGGGAATGATTGTCATTTTATTCTCAATACTTTAGTTCTTATAAATATATTTTCATTCAAACCTGCATGTAGATATATAAAATTTATGAAATTATTTTAATGTAGCTATTATTTCAGATGTAGATATATATATATATATATATATATATATTTTCCTTAGTTAACACATTATTTTTCTCCGAATTATACGATTTTCAGATTTTAAGTTGTATTACCTCAATGATAGGTACGAATAAAGAAATATCAACATAATTTTCTAAATTTCTTACAAAAATACTAATTCAATCTAAATAATAATAGTTCGTGTATAATTAATATTACCAACAATGAAATTGGAAGCAATAAAATTTATTCCAAGAAAGAAAATATCAAAAATTTTTAACAGGCCTATGTAGACACATATTCGTCTAAAGCCATCTGGCTGTTGTTCCTGGACACCAACACGTCTCTGGAGCAGTTCTTCACCGACATCAACATTCCTTTCGACTGCCAGTTCCTGGTGGCTCAGCCACAAAGTGACCACGTCGTCGTAATGGCCGAAGTTTACAGTGTTAGCCCCACACTCCCCCTGCAGACATACCGTCTTGGTAACTGGACTGTTGGTGGCGGTCTCACCTGGCCCTCACAAGGCTTCTACATGAGGAGGAAGAACTTGAAGGGATTGACAATTCAGGTCACTAAGCTAAATATAAGTGGGATTACTTGGTAGTTGTAGGCTTGGGGTTATGGGGTTATGCCTATCAATCGTGTTTTATTGGGTAATTACTTCCAACGTGACTGACGTTTTGAGATTATCGAAATCACAAAAAAATAATTTTGCAAAACATAATCACAAGCTTGGCTACTCTGAGGACATTCTATCGGCGGCTACATTGTAACAACCGCAGATATGTACAGTGATATTAAACTGGGCTAACAAGTAGTTTGGTCACTACTGTAACTACTTTTAATAGCATTCCACAATGTTCACAAAAAAATCATGTTCTCTGATAATCGCAGTTTCTTCTAAATGAAGTAGCAGTGTTCAAAGAAACTGAGTTCGCGACATCTGTTTTAGTAATCAGAACAAAATGAACACTTTAAACCGAAATTTTTTTTTATATTTTACAACAATTTTCAGTTGTATGACACAGCGATTAAATTTAAGAATTAAATTAAAATATATTTAACACTAGGCTGAGGTGGAAATATCACTTTCAGAGTTAAAATGAGATAATTATGTAATAAATATTTTAACTATAAAATAGAGCCGTCAAATTCAGTAAACGTTATATTCATATTGTTTCGATTCTAACTGATTTTAACCGATAAATTCAGCCAAAACCTTTGATAGAAAATAGACTAATGCATACTGTAAATGTGCTGTGTTCTTTCGGATAAAGAAACAGATGTTATTTTGCAATCAAAACCGGATGATTCTATTCCAAACAGTGTAAATCAGAGATTAGAAAATTTTACAGAAGTGTAAATAACACATAAAATTTCTCTCCACCGCAGCATTAACATGACGGATGTTCCATGCTGAGGAGTAACAAGTATTTGGTGTCACTGTACAAAATAAAGTTAGGGATTTGTGCACCTCTGTTGTACTAAACTGTCTGGAATGTTTCTCAAAACAAACAGAGATTCTTATCATAAAATGTTACAAATCAGACATCGATAGAATTAGCCTCCATTCCAGCCCAAAAAGGAAAAATTCCGAATTTTCTCCGCTTTATACATAATCGAAATTGATTGACCGCCATAGAAAATGATGCATTCCTTCAATAAAAATAGTTTTATTTCAGCTGGCCACAGGAGGACTAGAGAGTGCTGTTTATAAAAAGCTGATAGTACCCTTCAAGAACGACCTGCCCGCCACGCAATTAGACGGTTTCAGGAGAGTCTTTGCTGATCACAACTATGCTTTTTTCGACAACAACCACTTGAACACAAATGTATCGTTGTTGTTCCCTTGTCAGTTAGTGACACTTCCTGACACTTCCTACAGGGATCCATGGGCTTTTATAAACTCCAAAAACAGCTCATACAAAGGCCTAATTAACTCGAGGTGAGAAAATAAAGTGAAATAAATTAGACACCGAAGAGACAATTCACGACTGTTATTAGTTCCTCGAAAGCCTCTCAAAACAGAGGGACATATTTGTTTATTATTAGTCACAGATGTTTTAACTACAGGAATGTACGAATGTTTTAACATTTCTCAGAATTGTTACTTGCAGCTGGATGTCACGGTAAATTGGTAACTGAAAATTTTTTGTAATAGGGAATCTGTGTATAAAGAGCGAAATTCAACTGCCATAAACATTACAGGCAAAATATCTGTTGAAATAATAAGCAACCTATTGTCTGAAGAATAAATTTAGAAAAAAGTGTTAACATTTTCGAGTCTTATGTTTACGATTTTACCTTGAAGTTTCCAAAAGGTAGTATCTACAGAAAAAATAATTATTTAAGCTCTGTCATTCAAATAAAATTTTGAGTCTGCTTTAATACGGAAACTACATTGCGAATTTCTCTAAAGAACATGCAAAAGGATACAAAAGCGGTAAATTCGGACTACCATATTCCTTAGCAATGGATGTGAGTGGTCAGGTTCAGGTTCTGGCAGTTTCAATCCTGATGTTTCTTTTACGGAAGTACTGAGGTTCCTAGAGTAACTGCACTTCTAATAATAAACTACTGAAAAAGTACTCAGTCACAAGATTGAAACCGAAAGAATCCGAGATGAAAAATTGCTTGACAGGTTCAAAAGCACTACACATTATTACTATATTATACTTAGGCCTACAAATGTACATTTAGTGACATTGCCACCATTTTGAATAAGTCAAACTGTCAATTGCAGAGAAAATGCCATTATACATGTTCTGAAATTTCCGGTTCAGACGTTCTTCCTGATGTCTAGACGTAAGGGAGGATTCTGTATATTTTCCTTAGTCATAACAAGTGGCAATGCATTCAGGTACCTTACAGTAGCACGGTCTTGTGTATCGTTCATTAGCCGATTCTTTTTCCTTCATTTCATACAGCCATAACTGAAATATTTGTGTAAAAATATTTTAAAATGACAATGTATTAAGCTTTTAATATAGAATAATTTTTTTCCACAGTTTAACACAGTTCATGGAGAGAGGAATTCAGGAGAGAATCTTCACGCAGTTCGCTGTCTTAAAAGAACCCAAAGAACATCCGCCTATTATAGATGTCAGCATGATGACAGTAGCGCCAATCTTGGCTGTACTTGCGGCAGGATATATAATACGAATATTTATACTATTGATCGAGCGATGTGTCCATGGAGACATATTGAAATTCTGGCCATGCCAAAGTGTTCGAAGATGGCGGCGAAATGAATATTGAAGGCTGCTGTACAATTATCACAGTCTCAATTAATCTCACCGCTGCACGCATTGAGATATTTTTACATATCACTTTATGAACATTTTCAACAGCTTCTTATCCTTTGCGTCTAGGTCGATAATATGGTTTCTATGCTTCAGGTTCAACTAAAATATAGTTCCATTCTGCTCTTAACACCACATGCCACACAGTCTGCAAAACTCATCTTCCCCATTTGAGAAAAAATTTTCAAACCGACAACTGGAAACAGAGGCTTAATTAAAATGATAAAAATTATGGTTAAAATGGGAATAAGTAACAGACTCGATTTGGTATGGCGTGAAGAGAGTAATTTGTTAGGGGGAAAAATATATATATCATAGATTCTGCAGTATATATATTCTACTACCTAAAAATTAGTCACGTATGTCCTATCTAACGACTTGCCTATGTATTTAGCTATTTGTTTATCTACCTGTTTATTTAATTGAAGGTATCAGAGAAATAAATTCTTCATAAAATCCTAAGATAAACAACGCATCCCACCCATTTTATGAAAACCAAATATTCAAGAACATAATTCAAGTAATACCAATTAAATATATATATATATATATATATATATATATATATATATATCCCTTGTAATTATTCTCTTTCGTTTAGGTTCAGTAACTAAACCTGTGGATGTATTTCTTTTTAGTCAAACAAGTGCTAATGCATCGCCCATCTCATCCAAATGTTCGCATTACAACAATAAATATGTAGCTACCTATTGCGATGTTTTTTGTCTTACGTTTTCCCTATTACACCCACACATATGCCTCTGCAAGAGAATATCAACTGAAGTAATAACTCTTTATAATTTAAATTTCATTAGTGTGATACATTGTATTTCAAGGTTGATGAGGAGAATCTAAGAAGATAATCTAGAAATAAACACTGAAGAGAAAATATTTCAACTATTTTGTACTTTCCTGTTTCATTGTCAGATATTTTAACATCATGTTTGTTCGGAAATTACGTGAAACACATTTGGTTGCACACTACCTTAAAACTGGATGGGGAAAGCGAAACAATACCGACTTAGAAGTCAACAGTTGCTCCAAAGAAGATATAACAGTACCTTCTGTCCTGGCCCCCCACACTACCCACACAAGCACAGAAGCAATTGCACTGATACTCAAGAGAAACAGCAACCACCTCAGAAAATCTGTTGCCATATGAACGGTAATTATTCGGTGTGTTTTATAATCGATATAACATAAGACTTTTACACAAAACGGACTAGAAACATGTCTGAATTCCAGTATGAGTCAAGATGCAATAAATGATAAGGACAAGAAGAATGTTCGGACGTGACGACGACATTGAATGTTGGTGTAATATTAATAGCAACCACAAGTACGCTTCATTCTGCATGCATTGAAATGACATTCATGTATAGCTTTACGATGACACTTAATAAAAATTCCTATCTCTGTCTCTGTCTACAATACTGTCTCTCCCGTTAAGTTTCTACTCCACAAAATAGAAAAGTGTGACCTTTTCATCTTCATCACAAATTCCATATAACCTGCGAAATTCTTTCTCCTCAACAGAGGGAAGGTAGTTGCAAACCGACAGTGGAGAAGAATGTCAACAATACAAGGGGTTCAGAATAACAAAGACATTCTGTTGTGCATAAAAATGTAATTTTTAAAACCTCAAATTTTTGCCATCCAAACCTTCACAAATATGCTTTTCCGTGCACAAAGAGAGGATAAAAATGAATTAGGCACAGGCCAGCCACTGCCGTATGATGAAAATAGCAGTTTATTGGGAGGAAACATATACTCTACATACTACACACCATATACTATATAATCTGTACTACCTACCAATACATAAATCTAATTATCTATCCATTTATCCAACCATATACTATCTATTTATCTATCCACGTCTCCAACTAACTCCACGAAACACAGCCGATCTCCAAAACCCAAAATTTTCTTAGTTAATTAATGCATCCCCCACAAGTTATAGAACCCCAAGGTTCATTACACTTTTCAACAAGTACCCACTACTTGTCCCGACCTTGAGCCAGATGAACGCAGCTCACGAATTCCCACAAGATTTCTTTCACACTCGTTTTATAATTTGTATGTTTACGCAACTGACACTTTCTTTCAGATATTCGTACCAAGACACCTGAACATATTTCCTTGCTTTCGAAAACGCGCCACATGCACTGCCCATCTCATTTTTCTTGTTGCTGCTCAGTACAATCTTCTGTACCCCTCAGTTTAGAGACAGTTGCGTATATTTTGGTGACGCTTGTTGCTGGAGGTTTGTTAGGAAATCAGTTACATGTGATTGAGAGATGTGTCCGTGGAGAGAGATACACTCAAATCCTGGCCACCTGCACATATCGGATAGCCACCTTAAGAATAAAGAAATGTTATATAATTAAGGAATTCCAACGTTCTCCTACATTCAACTTCACAGTCTGGTCCTATTTCTTAAGAAACATTCGGCACATTACATCGTAGGCACCGCCTAGAATATTTATGAATCCTCTTACTTTATTTTATACCACAAAATAGCCTTATGCATTCCTCTTATACCACATATGCGTGTCACGCCCTGGCATATGCTTCTGAAATAAAGCGACTGAATTAACTTTCTTTAAATTCTACATCAACAAAAATAACCATTCTGTCAATCCGGAATATTTGCTGCAATACGAAAATGTATTCAAGTACAACAAACAGTCAAACAATACAGTTTTATTCCTCCCTGTGCCGTCACATTGAACGAGACATTTCAAACAGAATAAGGAATTTAGAGCTAAATATTTCAACGGAAGTGACGTGCTGCCAGCGACATTTCATTCATAGCTCGAAACTTCTCGATCCATTCCACTTTTCTTTCTTTTCGCTGACGTATTGCTTTCACTGCCGTATTTTCTGATGTAACCTGACATTAGTCTGGGGTCTGGAACTGCAAGGCTGTCGCTCTGCCTGGGTAAATTTAACGTAGGTAAATTTCACCTACAACCTGCCATGAAGACCCAGAGGAGGAGTAGAAGTTTAGCTCTACTCTTTCTTTAACTTTGGTGCTAGATGAGAGCTGGTTATTAACTCCACACCCCGACCTCTATACCCCCGGGAATGAACCGGTACCAATGGTATAGGAGGCTGGGTGACCCCAGAGTGTTGAAAATTTCGCCTAAAAAAGTAATGAATCCGCGGACCGTCTAGGTCGTAGCCGTAATGTGTACTTCTGTAATACTTGTTTCTTTAAGGAAGGAGAGGTAAAGTTAAAGGTAAAGTTCACCCTAGAACAAGCCACGAAAGCCCAGAGGTGGAGTAGATGTGTAGCTCTACCTATGTAGCAAGAGACAACAAAATGCGCACATTTTCCGTAAAGTTTTAATTTAATTATATTGTCTTCGACATGTTTCGAACATTCAAGTGTTCATCCACAGGAAGACTTGTACAGGCAGCTTTATGGTATTTCTCACGTGCATCCATACAAGCCGTATGATAGATGTCAGTAGTACTTCAAACACATCCTAATATCGATCAGACTGCTTACATGGATGCATGAAAGTACATCATAAAACTGGATGAAAAGTCTTCCTGAAGATGAAGACTTGAATGTTCGAAACGTTTCAAAGAAAATATAATTATATTGAATCATTAATGAAAAACGGTGCAAATTTGGTTCTTATTGCGTATGAATATCACAATGAACGACTAAAAAACCGTGAAGTATACCTCTACCGAATCTTTGACCTCGGCACTAGACGGGGTGGGTGGTCAACGCCACTCTCTGGCTGCTTTACTGCCGGGAAAGAACCGGAACCAATTGCATAGGAAGCTGGGTGGGCCCAATATTTGTTCTAGACGGTTGAGGAAAATCTCGCCCCCACCGGTTTCCGAACCTCGGATAGTCCAGCCCGGAACGGGTCGCTACACCGACTAAGCTATCTCTGTCAAAGAAAGTGGAAGGGGCTAATGTATCATGTTTTTTCAGAGGAAGGGAGAGTTCACGGGGCGGTCGGCGTTATTATATGTTGGTAAATTCGTGTTTCCTTTTGTTTGCTACGAAAAACTACTTGCGGTTGTTCTGTGAGTGGATCTTAATCGAGTTATGTCTGTTGTGGCAGGCTGGGGCTTATCTGCTGTCATCTAGTTATTACAACATAGTTTTGTGTGAATGCTTTATCAACGTTAATAAATTCGGTTAATTTTAAAACATAATAAATTAGGATAATTTGTTTGTGTTACGTTTGGCTTGACGTTGCTTTGTGTTTGAAATGTCGGCCGTGCTTCCACACACCAGTGAGTGTATCAAGGAGGTCATAAAATGGGCAACTGAGACGTAACAAAAGAAACAAAGAAAAGCACAGTCTCACAAAGCAACTTTCACTCCTCTCCAGTGGCCTCAATTTGACACGAAAATTTTAAACTAAATAAAGAAGTCTGATATAATTATATATTAAAGTACAGTCACACCCACTTCTCTGTTTAATTTTCATTTCAGTAGCAGCACAGCCATTTTCGTGACTTTGTAAAAAAGTTTACAAGGGTTAAAATAGAAATTAATAATGAATTAATAATACTATATACACGAAATGAAACATTTTCTGGTGAGGAACAATACGTACGTATCACGGCACGGAGGGCAGAGTTTTGAACAGACTGCCGCAAGGTCAACTAAAATGTTAAGTGTGGAGTCAGGCAATTTCTGAACACCTGTATCGCGTGTCAGTTCTCCGTAATTTGAAGTTACATTTCCCACAACATTTTTACTTTATTCCAAAAGAAACCTCAATATCTTTGATGCAGTAGAAGAAGAACCGGTCGAAATTAAGATTTAAATTTTGTAACTTCTTATTTTGCAAATGCAGATTTAGATTGTTGTGGTAATGTTATTATACAGTGGCGCTGTGAGTGGTGGTTTAGAGAAAGTGTTGAGACTAGCAGAATATATAGTTGATATTTATCAGCAGTTTCTATACAGTTGTATTTTCATCATAACCCCTGACGCACAACAGCAAGGTGAGGATTAATTTTATATTATTTACCTAAGTTGTGTGCTTTTACTTGAGAAAATTCTTCTTCTTCCAATTATGAAAGTAAGTGCCTGTGGGTTGCGACATCTAACATGAAAATTTATTTGTAATTATTTTATTTCAAAGATTGAGAAATTAATATGTTTTGGACTGTAAGGACTTCTTTCAAAATGTTGCACTGTTAGGTAGGTTTCTTTGTTTGAAGTCCTTAGATGGTTGGATTTTCTTAACTTTCTTTCTAAAACATGCCGAAATTTGTTAAATATTACAGTATTTATTTTAGATCGATATATGTGTAAGAAACAAGAAAACAGGAAAAAGCGGAGTTCTTGGAGCAAAACCTGTCCCATCACAAATCCTAAATGAATTCGCTTGGGAACGAAGCCGACCCTCCTTGCCAATTCGTCCTAACCGCCTCAGTTATAACTAGGGACTTTGGGTCTGATAGCGAAAGGAATGTGATGGTCACAAACTGCAGCACAGCCTAATTCTTGCTTCTCATCTCCAAAATAAAATTGAACACATTCAAGTTGAAAAAAAGTTTAATAACCCCACCAGACATCCGTTCGTTGAACAGCTTCTAAGAACACGTTTGCCTTCATCCTTTGTCTGATATTTCAACATACACGTGAATATGTCTAATATACTCTAATTTAGCAATTTACACGTAAATGTGTATGTATACAACTGGATATCCACACACGAAATTTGGGGCTAAGAGATCCATAGTTTAATAAATGTACCTACACATACACGGGCAGGGTAGCGTAGTCGGTATAGCGACTGGCTACGGGCTGGACGGTCTGGGGATCGAATCTCATTGGAAGGAGATTTCCCGCACCTATCCACATGGGCCCTGGGACACACCCAGCCTCCTGTACAATGGATACCGGGTCTTTCCCGGGGGTAAAGAGCGGCCGGGGCGTGAAGCTGGTCCCTCACCCCCTTCTAGTGCCGTGGTCATGAAAGAGTAAGAGCTATACCTCTACTCCCACTATGGGCCGTACGGCCTGTACAGAGCCCCAGTGCCTGTACAAAGGTGAACTTTACCTTTTCTTACCTACACATAAACAGACGTGATTACTCAAAATAAATATTACGTGTGTGATATACTACAACATTGAACTTCAGTGCTAGTGTGAATGTCAGATTTGAACACTTTCAAATGCGAACCTCAGTACATCCCCAGGTGTTTCAAATTATTAAGTTCAAAATACCCTAATAATTTATGTTTACTTACTTACTTACTTACTCCATGGAGCAGAGTCCTTCTTGAGAAGCTAACCAGTAAACTTTGCAGCTAGTCAAGAAATTCCCCGCATTTATGGGACCCGA
>Ga0268261_10001090_pt1 | contig 18292 bp, 12 predicted proteins | sample TergutNc150P1_FD_190353 | JGI IMG/M metagenome (GOLD analysis project Ga0268261, IMG submission 190353) | Nasutitermes corniger P1 segment gut microbial community from laboratory colony in Florida, USA - Nc150 P1 (SPAdes) (version 2) | ecosystem: Host-associated > Arthropoda: Insects >...
TGTTCCACTTTCTCCCATCTAGAAGCTGTTAGAGGATGCATATCATCCTTAATTACCACTCTCTGGAATCTGTTTTCTAAGTAGGATCTCATAAGCTGGTTTGCAGTTCCTTTGATTCCATAGAATTCTAATTTCGCCAAAATTATATTGTGATTAACACAGTCAAAGGCCTTTTGAAGATCACAGGATATGCCTCCGATCAAGTATTTTTTATCAAGTGATGTTAATACTGAATTTAAAAGGGCATAGGTGGCCATGTCCGTGGACAGACCTTCCCTATATCCGAACTGTTCTTTAACTAAAATATCATGTTTCAATAGGTAATTATATAGCCTTTTATATATAATTTTTTCAATTATTTTAGAAAAGGTTATCAATAATGAAATTGGTCTATAGTTTGAAAATTCAGTCATAAGTCCTTTTTTTATGTACTAGTCTAATCTCGGAAAATTTTAATCTTTCTGGAAATATTCCAGTACTAAGAATTTTATTAATTATATAGGTAAGAGGTGATAAGATATATGGAGCACTGATTTTTAAAATTCTTGAGGAGATTTCATCGTATCCATAGGAATCTTTGATCTTTAGGGACTGGATTACACTATTAACTTCATGAGTTGTCGTGTATTTAAATCTTAGGGATGAAATGGGTGTCTTAGAATTTGAGTTTAAATTTATTAATGGATCTTTCTGAGCAAGATGATTATTCTCAGGAAGTTTCTGAATAAGTTTTCTTGCAACAGAAGAGAAGTAGGTGTTGAATGCTTTTGCAGTAGTAACATGCAATTGTTTTGAAGACAGGGTTAACTGGTAGTGGTGTCTCTTCTGAATCTGGTAATGAAGTTTTGGGTTAAATAAATCATTTTCATAACACCAAACAGCCATTCCTTCATATGCAGTTCATAACAAGAGAAAACTGCATTACTTGGATGTATTTGTTTCCACTTGTGCATATATTCTTATAACATTCTACATAATACATTAGTCTCATGGAAACACACCCTGCTTTCATTTGTATCTTACATGGGAAAGGTGCTAAAATGTCTGAAGAAGAGGATAATGAATATTCTTCATTGCAAACTATTATGATCCTGGTGTTTTCCATTTGTAATTTAAAATTAATAATAATGCACATGAGCATGTTTGTGTAGAAATAATTCTATTGGGTTTTGGTAGCACCCGAATTTTGGAAGAGTGCATTTATTGTTTTGTGTGTGTAATAATGATCTTGACATTATGTCATGAAAAGCTAATTACAGAATTGTGGAATTAAAATCAAGAGAGTTTTTCTGTGCCCTGTGAAAAAGGTCACTGTTTTTCTGCAAAAAGTGATGTCAGAATAGTGATGTGGATATTTGTGCAATATTTGTATTTGTATGCGCGGTCCACAAAATATTAAGTTTGATGTGGGTATGTTTACTTCTGACTAATTAGGAAAGTGTATTTTGTTGTCTCTGATACTGGAAAAGAATTTCCAGCAGTCCCTCACCAGTCTAGCAGTTTGTTGTTTCTTCATAATTGGAAGTTGTGCTTATATTCAAAGCAAGTTAGTATTCTTTACTTGAAGGTTGGAACACAAAATGTAAATATTCATAAACACTATGGTGACCTACTTTGATTGAATTCAGCCTGTTACTAGTGTAGCTTACAAACGGAACTGCACATACCAGTGTCCAGAAATAATTGTGAGACATCCAAAACTCATTTTCTTCGAACAAACTAATTTTTGAGGTTGAATAGAAGTGGATTGTACACCAAAGCATGTCAAGGAACAAAATTAATATGTTCAAATAAAAAAATGGACAAACCTTGATTATTTGTTATACAAAATCATGCTCATTGCTTATGTTTGAAATTGTGTGAACTTATTGTCTGTTATGAAGTGAGTGATATTACATATTTTTTTTTATCTATTTGTGATTTGTGTAACAGTGTTGTTGCAAATAGCTTGTTCTGTATAGCATTCATTTGTACAATGATCAGTCAATAACTGGAGGGAAGTGGTAATGGCCTAATTTGAGGCACTAAACTGGCATTTGCCCAGAGAGACTGAGGAAGACCACAGATACCTTCAGTCAGGATGACTGGTGTCTGACCAGTATTCAAAATTGCCACCTCCACATACGGGCCAGAAACATTACTGCTTGTTTTCTTGCTCAGTAACACACTGAAATTTGTGCAATATATAATGATTCAGTCACTCTTTGTTTTTTTATAAGAGCTGTAGAAACTGCCTTGTTTTTCGTCTGTACATTGTTAACTTCTAGAGATAGTCTTGTTATGTTTATGTACTGAAATAATTTTTAACATATATGACTGCAAAGAAACCTGTACATGGTCCATCAGGGCTTGTAGCGATGTGAGTTAACATTTTGTATTTTCCTACACCTTGGCAAAATATTTGTAAGATGTAACAGGTGTCGTTGTTTTATTCAGGTTTTTTATTAATTCCTTGTACCCTGGCAAACATGCTTTTGGTACCCATCTGATAGAGTGGACTGCAGAGCAATTCTGCTTGATATGATGGTCAGGAATGAAGTTTTCAAGATCTTTAGCAGTTCAGTCCATGGCCAGCTCCATCTCCTAGTTCTATCTTTATGCTGTTCATCACATTGTGCCTGTATACTTGCACAATAACTAACAGTCATACACAACATGTGTCTTTTAAGGAACCTCATATAGTTGTTTTGGCTTTTCATGTAATCGATCATCAGGCTGTACAGTAATTTAAAGATTCAGTATACAACATATACAAAGTAAAAGTTAAGTATGAGATCTCAGTTAAGTCATGATGCATTAAAACCACTTTGTCTCCCCAGTCATGACGTAAAATGTGTGGTAGAAGGAATGGCATATATTGTAACTGTAAAAACATTGACCAAATTGTTGTATTGGACATATGTGGACGTTTGGACTGGGGTATTGATTTTGTTGTGTAGGGGGTTTAGTTTTGTAACTTGCTCAATAGTATATCGTACATAGTGAAAAGGTTTATGTTAATAGTGTACCTTTTATCACTATGTGAATTAGTGATGTGTCTTGATTATATCAAAGTATACTGTATGTAAAGTAACCATATGGATTCCCATTAAATACGTCCCTTTCTGCTATTTGCATTACATTGACAGTATAATGCAAACAGCAGGAATAGCTCCAGTATAAACCATCCCATATATAAAAGTTTACATCATGAGTAATGAGACAGTGTGGTTTTAATGTAATTCATTATGTAATCTGTCTTGCAACAGGTCCATAACTTCTTCCGAAGTAAGTTCCCCACAGCATGTGATCTGAATACTTCTTTCAAACTCCAGCATCTCTCTTTTCCTTGAGGGCATGTAGTAGCTTCTTATGTCTTCTTCATCTTCTCATCGCTTCTGTTGTTCCTTCAATAATGTGTTTCAGAAGGCAGTCCCTTGGCAAAATGTGACTAATTCAGTTATTCTTCCCTCACTGCATTGTATGTAGGATGTTCCATTCCTCCTTGACTCCATATAATACTTCTTCGTTTTTTACACAGTTGGTCAACTGATCTTCTTCAGCCTTCTCCAGCACTAATTTTCAAAACTGTCAAGGTATTTCTGATCGATTTTCCAAAATGTTACAGTTCCAGCATCTACAAGGTTATGCTCTGAATATAGCATTTCACTAGTTGTTTTTCTTAAATACAAGAACAGTTTGCTGGTGAAAAGCATATACTTCTTGTTGAATATTGCTTTTTCCATGGCAATCAAGGATTTAATTAATTTCATGTGTGCATCTTGCATCACTTGTTCTAAGGCTTCCTAAGTAGAAAAATTCCACATTCCCCAGTTGTTTTTGATCTGTCATAATCTGTACTGGGGATGGGTCGCTTGAGATTCTCATTACTTTAGTATTTTCCACATTTATATCCATTTCGTAGTGTCTTCCATCTTGACCTAGTCCATCAGTCATGCTCTGTACTTTTGTTTCTTCCTTAGCTAGTAGCACAAGGTCATCCGCATATTTCACAGTGCAAATTACATGTCCTATTTTGAAGTCTCCAAACCCTTCAGGAGCTTTCTTGGTAAGGTACTCATTGTATAAGTTAAATAAAATTGGTGACAGACAGCATCCTTGACTAACTCCTCTTCCAGTCTCCATATTTCTTGTGTCTTCTTGGCCCAATCTTTCAGTAACACTCAAATCCACATACAGTTTGCTGATATCTTTCGCACCAGTCACTACCAGTGTTCTTTAGGATCTGCATTAATTTGGCCCAATTCAGGCAGTTCTGCCAGTCTGTGAAGTGAGCGCACACTTCTTCATCTATATCCAAAGTACATTCTGACACTCTCAGCATCCCTGTTGCACCTCTAGTTTCTTTTCCTCTTCTGAATCCAAATTGATCTTCTCCAAACATCCGTACTCTTCTTTTCAAGCCTTTTTCTAATTATCCTTTCTCCTGTCTTTGTTACATGTACAATTAGGCTGATTGTGTGATGGTTGCTGCATTTTTTAGCTTCCGGCTTCTTTAAAGTAATCATTGTAACTTCAGCAAACTCCTTGGGCTGCTGTCCATTTTTGTGTATGTTGTTCAATTGTATCATTGGTTCTAGACCACCTTTTCCCAACAATTTCAGTACAGCCACAGAGATGTCATCATCTCCTGTAGCTTTCTTATCCCTCATCTCCTTAATTGCTTTTTCCACTTCACTCTGCAAAACATAAGGGCCTTTCTCATCTTTATCTACTTCATGTCAGGTTTGACTTCCAGGTTTTTTGGTTGATTAGGTCAAACTTAGAGCTCTGTTACATGATTCTCCCAAATTTTTAGAACTTGTCTCTTATCTGCTATTATATTCCCTTTTGACTCTTCAGTAGCACTGTTTTGAATCTCATGGTTTTCTTTCCACCATAGTTCCTCTCCTTGAAGAACATTAGATCTTAACATCCTGTTTTTTGAAATTCCTTGATCTCATTCCATATGGCTGTCTTTTTTGGCCTTGTCTGTGACTCTTTTCAGTTTGTTCATCAGTCGTATGTAGTTGTTCATTCTTCTTCATAGCTGACATTTTTCCACTTCATTCATCCCTCTTACTGATCATTACCTGTGTAATACTCGTACATGGCTTTCTTGCAATCCTATAAATGTCCCCACTGAATCTCTCACTGCACGTATCTCACACACATGTTTTGATATTGTTCCATTGCAGTTCCACAATTTAATTTTCACATTCAGATTTACTAAGTATTTTTCATGAGCATGTAACTTCTCCAGATCCAATCTTGGTTTCCTATTTTAGAACCATATGATTTTCTTCATTCCGGTGCAGATATTTTCAACCAGTCATTTGTGGTCAGGGTCAGTATCTGCTGCAGGCCTTCACACTGGTGCTGAATCACCATTCTACTAGTGTATAATCCAACTTATGTTAGTTTCAGTTGTCTGGTGCTTTCCAGAAGTACCATCTTTTCTTTGGCTTTTTAAACCTTGTGTTGGTGATAGCAAGTCCATTTCTTTCAAAGAAGTAGATGAGCTCTTCTTTTACTAACCATTAAATGCACAATACTTGATGTTAACACTTTTCTCCTCCTTTTTACACTCCCACATGTTTTGATGTATAAGCATCATCTTCAGGGAGTCTTTCTGTATACTAAAGTTTCTAAGTCTATTGCGGTAAAATTTGCTTATTTACAGACGTCACAAGATTAAAATATCACATGGTATTGTACAGCAAGTTGGTTACAATTCTTAAAGTTTGTGTTAATCACAGATTGTGCACAATAAATGCCAGTCACATGTAGTGGCTTTATATACAGTCATCGGTGTCCGGTTTTATGTCCCCTGAGGACCCAATCCTGTAAATGAATCACAGTGATTCAGTATGTGTATAATACTGTAATAGTGAAAATGTGGAGCAAGGTGATAGGCTTTCCCTGGCTATGAAGCTACTTACTTGAAGGCTTGCAGGGAACTGAGCAGAGGTTGAATGTGTAGTTATGTGACATCATCTTGCTACTGCCCTCTGCATAAATGGGATTAAAGTCATTGACCTGCTCTTTGATCAATAAGCCCTGTTGCTGGTAGGTTTTTATAAAAAGTGATTCCCAGCATTTCATTTTTGTTCCCTTTTTACATGTTTTCAGAATTCCATAGTGTCCTCCATGCTCCATACTCATTTCTGTTGTTCAGAATACATAATGCATATGCAGAATTTGGGTTGTTAGTGTTGATGTATCTTGTTTGATCCCGGTTTCTAATTCTGAGAAAGTGTTAACATAAAGTATTGTGCACATGTTGGTTAATAAAAGAAGATTCTATATAAATGCACAGTTCACACAGTTGCAGGAAGTAGATGAACATTTGTTGTGTCTGGCTTCTGTTTCCCAGCCCTTGTGGTCTAACAGTTTTTCAGTCCAATTTACCACTGACCACACTGTTCCAGTGCCACATCATGATATTATTTGTACCGCCTCTTCCATCTTCTTGAAGAATTTCTTTTAACTGTGTCCTATAGTTCTGACACTTTATATGTTGGCACATACAGTTGCACTAGCAATTTATTTACTGGTTCTGCCTTTACCTTAAGGGCAGTGGATGAGTCTGTCAGTGCACACACTCTTCACCATATCAACTGACAAATGCACTCAACAAAATACAATAAAATATAAGTCATAGAATACAATTCATGACAAGTATCAAACTCATATGTGTTTGGGCACTGGAGTGTCATTCCCAGTGAATCTACCAGAACAAAGACATACAAGTCCAGCACACTAATCCAGGTACTGACTGCCACCACTAGTGTAATTAAAACATTAAAATCCTGGAATACACAAAGATGAGAAGCATCAGTTTACAGTGATGTGATATTAGAACTTTGTGACAGTGAGCCTCTTAAAGTACAAGCTCACAGCAATTTATATTGACATGTATATGTCTTAGGCGGACCTGCACGGCATTAAAAATTGTCGCTCACTGTGCTCACTAAGACGCGTGACGTCATCGCTTCCGCAACTGATGTGTATCGTGTATCACGTGACATTGGTAGAAGCTTCTCGAAAGCGTATCGGTTATATTTTGCCGACAAGGACATATACATGATCCAGTACTTCTATCGCAAGATAGAAATTATATGTTTGTTTATTTTTTGTCTGCAGCATGTATACAAACATCTGCTTCAATTTATGTGATCCCAAAAGGATCGCATCCAAATGGAGCATGTGAAGTATATGTATTACACAACCCGACACAGTCGCCTTCATATGCTCTATCTGTTCTCATGTGTTCTGGACTTTTTTTTATCATGCCTGTGGTCTGATCAGTATGAGTACGTGGCTTCTTTTATGATTTTTAGTTTGTGGATTGGCCCAGGTTTTATTTTTGAATCTTGTAGTTAATTTTTAATTTTTTATTAGCCATTTTCCAGTTACTACCCTTGGACTAGATGTGTTTGCAGGTACATTTCTTAACAAGTTACTGTTTCTGTGGTGCCTGGTGATTGAGAATAACTCAATCTAAGGGGTCCACCAGGTTAGGTGCTTCTTTGCCTAAAAACAGAAACACAATCGGCGTCCGAAACATGGTGCTTCTTTAAAAAATTAGATGATAGACAAAGTCCCCCCACTGAAAAAAATTGTCAATAAACGTCCCTCATGCTTTGTTCTCTCCTGTGATTTTCTTTACGCTTGAAGGTGGGACTGATAGGTTGTCCCGAAACATCAGTGCAGAATTACCACTCTACACTGCGTAATATCTCACTGTAGCATAGACCTAACATGGTATTGCTATGCAGGCCTTGGTTTGGCTCCACACGGTTTGGTTCAGAAAGATCCAGTTTGGCACGGTCCATTTCAGTGCTTCGTATGTGAATTTAAGACGACCTCACATATATAAGTGCCAAATTTAAGGAAAAAATGTTTTCTTTAAAGTAAGGTTTTTGTGCACTTTTTCATATAAGTAACAGGAAATATGTTGACTTAGTTTGGAGCCATTTCCTCATTTTACTGTTACCATAAAGACTGTCTACAGTTGAGTTTAGCTGCAGCATGTTGACTGCGGTTTTTGATTGGTCTGGTTGCACACAGTTCGAATGTCTACAGACAAACATTACATGTTTTGATGGAGTTCATTCCGTTGTACTCATAATAAATTGATGGTAATTTGTATGTGCCGTTAAAGATAACAGGTGATTGTATTCAACGATGGTACATGTTTCGGTCTATATGACCATCTTCAGGCATAAATATACATGATTTAGAGAGCAGGCAACGTTATGTTTGCACCATTCAAATAGTTTAACCAACAAGATGCAACAGTTTCACAAGTTTATTACTTGACGTTTATGTGTGGCTCAACATGTTCCGGGCACTTCCTCGCCCATCATCAGGGGCTTATAACTGCATTAGCAGCTTCTGGTTTTACCGTTGGAGCATGGCGGTAGCAGCGTTGTTGGTCATGGTCTGGCAGGTTATGATTTGTTTGCACCATTTGATCACCTGTGTTTGGAGTGTGTACATTACTGTAAGATGGTTTGTTGTGCATCCTAATTATGTTAACAAACTCCATAGAGCAGTCCTAATTATGTCTTGAAATTTTCCTACAGGCGTAAATAAGAGGATGCTTAATCCCAAACTATGTGCCCTGTGCAACTGGCACAAAGGGAGCTGCTGCGTATGTGACCCAGACTCTTATAACAGAGGGAAGGCCAGGAAAGGGTTTGACAGGGTGACAGAAAGAGATAAATGTGTTTTCATGGTTGCGAATGGGACTGATATGGGCATAGTTGAGAATTAATGTGATAAGTTTCCATTTCATGTATTGGAGTTTGGTTTTTTATAAGAGTTCAGTCCATGTGACATATAACCTGTGGGTCTCTGTATATACATAGAGTGATCCACCCTTGGGTTGTCCTGGCATGAACATGCTAAGTGGACACGACAAGAACTGAATATCTAGTTATTAAAGATAGGATAATGCAGAACTATTTTGTCAACTTTTTTATAAGCAGTGTAGCAAAAATGCAACATAACATACTGTGTGCTGTAAAATGTAAAAGCTGCCAGCTGTTATGGAATAACAGTAAATGTCATGTCTGCACCATATATCAAGTGCCACATTGGTGCATATTGCAGAAAAGTGACCATTCCATAGTGTGTAAAACTATAATTAATGCATCATCTCAGTGTCTAAATTGCAGAATACAGTACATACTAGTTTTAACTGGTAAAATAATCTGTAAGTACAAGCCATGTACAGAAAATCCCACCACTGGAACTAATCCTAAGCACCTTCTGTACTCGGGTTGTGGTGTGATTGTTTTCTAGAAGGTTTCTCAACTAAACTCTGTTTCCTGTACGAGTTGGAAACAAACAAACTGTGCTTTTTTATGGGGAGACTACCTAACAAATGTCCAAATAGTAATTTCAAGAAAAAGCAATATTTTCATCTATATGACATCTATATAACTATTAGCAGTAAAATAGTTATTCAAAAAGGTCATAGGTTAATGATATTTAAATCAAATCACAAGTTACTTTACATTTGTATGTGTAACTGTTGTGTTGGTATATGTACTGTTAACTTCTTGTAAATTTCTCATTATCTACTTCAGAACCCCATGACAATGGCCTTGCTGGGCCAAAACTTGTAGGAGAGTGACTGAAGACAAGCAGGAGTGTCTCCCTCTGTCTAAACAGTGTATTTGTTTCTAGTTTGCATCACTGGATAAGAAAGTACGTGGTAATATGGAGTGCTTGAAGACTGTTTGTTTCTTGTTTTTGTGTTCGTAGTTGAATGTTAAGCTCAGTACTGTTTCATGTAACAACCCTTGTCATATAAGATGACGTGTATAGGTCATGAACTTTATTATTATGTGATCTGTGTCATTGCCTTGATATTCATTGTGCTGGTTACAAAAATCACTTGAACATTTAATTTTGTCAAGGTGGTACATCAGGGCCATTCAAATGGAGGATAATTATGTGTCCTCACAGCACATCTTGTGGGACAGTGGGGCAAGCCATGCAATAAGTGACAGTCCCGCATGTATACATGACATTTGTAAGTTCATGTTCACATTTTTTTTGTGACGTTTGTCAATGTTTGAGCACTTTTCCTTAATAATTTCTTGGTACACTTGCTTCAATACCGAAATATACAGTAACTGAACTTCATGTGAGTATACTTACCGTGGTCATTTACAGGGGGAAGGTTGTATCTAATGAGGGAAAGACTTTGTGAGATTCTTGCTTAAAAACAAAACATTTTGTGAGCCAAACAATTTAATTTTGTAGTGGTAGTTTTTAATTATTCATTGATGTTCTAAGCCGTGCCTGTCCCTCTAGAATTCTGAACAAAAGTTAGCTTATGCTCTAGTCAAATATTTGTATACATTACCTTAAGGATGCCAGCTTCATATGTAGAGTAGTTAAGTCTGGCTGACATGTCCTATCAGTTCTCTGTACCTGTTCTGTGATGTGACATTTGTAACCTGAAGGCTACCATGAACATATGTCTTAGTGTTGAATTACTCTGACATTTCTAAACAATGCATTGTAATGTCTACTAATCTGTGAGACACAGAAGTCACATTTTTCGTAATGCAGTAATAAAATCTGTCTTATTATATTTTTTCACATTCATAAGTGAACATTCATAAATTGTTACAAAGAAAGCAATATTTCATATTTGTTATTAATGTACAGTGTATATGTAAATTATTAGTAAAATGTTGGCCATTGCTTACAGTTTATGTGTTAGTTTAATAAAACTTTCAACCTGGTAGAACCATGGTTTGCTGTTGGGAACAGTGTCTCAGTGGGTTGGGTTTCAGCTTAGTACAAGGATGAAAGCCCAGCAATAGTGCATAGGTTAGTAAAGGATTTAGTTCTTGCACATTGGTGTTCCTTGTCCACAGCACAGATTAAAATGTTGTATAGAATGTTGCTTTCTGTTGTAGTTATGGAAACTTGGGGTGCATTCAACCAAACACATGGCATTTTACTTTGTTTTAGACAAGGTTGAAGTTTATTATGAGAGAGATTTCCCACCACATGGCATAGTGAATCCCACATACTGTTAAAATCACAGATTAACACCTGCCTAAATAAAAATGAGGGTTACATGGTTATGTGTCTATCAAAAAAGTCTCCAATCTCATGATTAAAGTGAACACTAGTGTTAGGTTATTTGTCATGCACAGGATATATTTAATGTTGAAAAATAAGAATTGAGTGTGACATAGGCTCCATATTTGTTTTCTGCTCATACAGTTTTTTTTTCCATACTCTGCTGCTGTGAATTTATTCTAGTACAGAGATTCCTATCATTAAGCCATGTAATTAACAGAATATGTGCATAACTTCTTAACAGTGTAATGGAGCAAATAAGCAATAAGTGCAGCAGATACTACTTGGTACCAGTATTATACTTTATAATAGCAGTTTAGCAATAGTCCAAATTGAATTCAAACTAAACATTTAAAACTTCTCATCACATCAACTCTTACTAGCTACTGTTGTGTTAAGAAAAACTTGTTGCTTATCTGTTGAAGTAACAATATAAGTATCAGTATGTGGATTTATTGCTATGTCACCATATCAGTTGCATGATATCAGGAAGTCTGCAAAATATTCCATGGTAAACTAGTTTTATTCAGGCTCTAAAATTCAATAGTTAATTCATTACCTCTCCCTTGACTTACATACGTAATAAATCACTTTCAACAGGTACTTTTCCAACTCATTTAAAATCTTCAGTAGTTAAGCCATTGTATAAAAAAGGTGATAGAACTAACATATCTAATTTTAGACCTATCTCTTTTCTTACATCATTTTTTAAAACCTTTGAGAAGGTTTTATGTTAAAAACTTTATCAACGCATACAACACAATAGTATTTTAGCAAACTAACAGTATTGCTTTTGATGTAATTCATTGACAGAAAAAGCCTCTAATAAATTAATAGTTGACATATTATCAGCCCTAAACAATAAATTATTAGTTGGTGCCATATTTTGTGACTTGGAGAAAGCCTTTGAGTGTGAATCATGATATATTATGAAAATTGAAGTTTTGTGGAATTACAGGTAAAACAAAAGCTTTGAACAATCTTATATAAACATTGGATATCAGATAATTGTGACAGATAATAAATATTCCAACACTACCTTCTCTGGATGGAGGTTAGTAAACAAGGTGTTCCCCAGGGTTCAATTCTTGGTCCTTTGTTTTTTCTTCTATGCCTAAGTGACCTTCCAAAAACTGTATCTAATATATCTAAACTGGTTTTATTTGCTGATGATAATAGCATAATTGTTACTAACCACAGTCCTACAGAATTTGCAAATGGCATTAATAAGGTATTTGGAAATATTAATGACTGATTTAGATTTAATCTGTTATCAAATTTTGATAAAACATATTATTGACATTTAATGACTGAATTAGTCATAAAATTAACATTAACATATGAGTATGAGCTATGAGTACAAACAAATTATTAACACTTGTAGCATCAAATTTCTTTGATTCTTCATTGACAGTTCATTGTCATGGAATAACCATATTGATCAGCTAATGTCTAAGTTGGGTACTGCATGTTATATAATTAAGTCTTTCCAACCTTTCATGTCTCAACAAATAAGCAACTATGATTTATTTTTCTTATGTTAATTCCATTTTGACTTATGGTATAATTTTTTGTGGTAATAATAATATCTTGAAGATATAAAAAAGAATAGAGTTATTATTCATTCAAGAAATAGAGATTCACGTCATACATTATTTAAGAAAATAAATATCCTTCCACTTGAATCACAATATATATTTTCCTTATTATTATTTGTAATCAAGATTAGAGAATTATATTAATGGAATTCTGATATTTGTAGTATCAATACCAGACATAGTACAGATTTACACCCTCCTATATCAAAATTAACGTTTCAAAATGGAGCCTATTATTTTGGAATTAAGGTTTTTAATCATCTTCCAAATAGCCTTAAGATTTTATCTGATGAACTGAAACAATTTAGACCAACTTTAAAACAGTTTCTGCTTGCAAACTTATTTTACCCACCAGATGAATATTTTAATTGGAACTGAACTAAGGTCTTGGTCCATATATACTTTCTTACATTTCTTTTATAACTTTATAAATAAAAGCATTTCATATACTTCATATAATTTATTATATTTATAGTTAACATAGATAAATTTATTATATTATTTTGTTATTTAGCTGGACATCTGCTTTTTATAAGCAAGTATCCACATTACATTGATCAATTCTATATTGTATGGTTTTTTGTAAATTTACCAGGATTTTTGGAATGCAGGTAAATGAATAAACTTCCTTTTTTGCCCAAGTGTTGTGTGGGTGAGGTTTTTGTGTGCAATTTTTAAATAATGGAACATTATATAATAAACAGTTCCATCTGCACATGTAAGAATGCATGAATGACCAAGATAACACAAAATCTGATGTGGCTGTGCACTGAATAGTAGTTTTCAAACATTCACTGATCTTTCTTAATGCTAACACCATGGTTATCCTTCTAGTTCTTCTGTAAGTTCTGAAATAATGTTGATATGTATGATGTTAGATCAGGAGGATCCTTTTCTTAGCAGCTACTTGATCAGCCCCAGAATATCCTGGGCATTTATCTGATTTATATTTGTGGCATCCTCTTTGCAGGAACATGGGCTGAAGTCCCCACCATTATGTAGGATGTCTGCTGAATGAAAAAGAATTATTACTGTGGGTTTGGTGGTTTTGACAGTGGTGGAACTGAAAAGTGGTCTTCTAGGATATGAGCTGCGTTGGTGGGTGAGTTCCTGATATTACAAAGGAATATGCCCCCTGAAGAATTCTTCATGGACCACTTAACACTTGAAGATGTAGGCCATATTTTCCTTCAAAAGGTTGTGACCCATTTCCCCAGCACAGTGGCACATACCAGAAGATGTAGATTTACCATATTCTTGAACAGTTGATTGTTTTTTGTTTTGTGCCCAGCAGGTATCAGAGTACTTGGAAACTTAAACATGCACTTTGGATTGTGGACAAATCCAACATGGGACTAAGAGATGTGTCTGCTTTAGGTATCCACACCTGACATGGGTTGCACCTAATTCAGAAGGTGAAGAGAGGCTTGTGAATCTCATTGCTAACAGAATTGTGTGCAAACTGGACAGTGGTTAAGGTTTCTGTAAGAGCTATGCTTTATTAAATGGAAACCCCCTAATCCAAAACTGACTAGAGGTACACAAATTACTGTAAATAATAAAACCTAGGATATAATAGAAATATTTTGCCCTGTTCTATCACAGCTTTTGTGATGTTTTGTAACAAAGCCGGTGAATTATTAATGTCAGTTGTGTGTAAAGTCACAGCGTATGTAATATGTGTAACAGCTGCAGACATCTTATGGGTTAATCTAAACAACAGTATTTTGAAATTATTTATTCAATGCATTTTGATTAAATTTGATTTCATCCCTCTTTAGCTTGGTTTATTACTGAGAAACTACATCCCCCTCTGAATTTCAGTGTTACTGAATTGTTCATTGTTCTCATCTGCTTCCTTCCTTAGATTTTTCTCCTGTCCTTCAGTCCACATTATTCTGGCTCTTGGTCTCCTTGCTCTGCTCACAGTAATTTTACCATACAGAATGCTGGACTGCAACACTTACGTCACCTCTTTTTTGTTTTATGTTGCTATTTATTACCATTTGTTGTACTGATTGTTACTCATTTGTTCTTCGTTCTAGTCTTCTAATCTCCTTCGTCTCTCACTTTGTCCCTGTCCTTTACTCCACAGCTGGATCTTGGTGTATCCTGGCTGTGCAAATGGTATGTTTACCATGGAATAATATCCGTTTATTCATCAAATGCTGCACTTTCTTTCCTTTTCCTTCCACCACCTTTGCTCATGTGAGTGTTCTCCTGTTAGAATTTCTTCTGTCACAGAACATTTCTCTCCAAAGCTGCAATGACTACCACACTCTCCTCCCTCCCAACCACTTGCATTAACCATACTTGCTGACACCACACTACTGAGACTCTTCACCACCCACACTCTCCCCTATATAAACTCTATACTGGGGCAAGAGGCTTTCTGTTGGATTCTTGAACCCTGAGGTTAGGATTGATAGGTTGTCCGGAAATGTTGGTAAGAAATTACCACTACTTACTGCATATTAACCCAGAAGAGTGCAGTTCTCAGCTACTTCAAGGTGGAAGCCTGAAATCACGCATAGTATTATGTATATATAATTGATTTTCTACAGCTAAATTTAAAATATGAAATGGTGAACTTAGGTTAAAATTCTAAATGCTGAAATAGAATTGTAGCCATATTTTATGATTTTATAGTTTTAATATAATTAAAAATCAGTACGATATATATGTAATACTGTTACAATGTACATTCAGCCCTGGCTATCCACTGTCTTGCTTTGTGATTTTTGCTATAGCAACTTGCAAATATTAATGCTGAAATTCGTTAACCACCTCATATTCCTGCTATTGCACCTCCATATCCAACAGATTTTCATAGCGAGGGCTAATGAGAAAGTTTACAACATTAATGAACACTCTTTAGTTGCCTCTTTACCTACTCAAACTCGCCCAACGTGACCCACCATTGACGATCAATGACTCATTCTCCCGCCTCACTTCGCTTGTCTCCTTCACTTCAATCAGTAGATGCAATAACGATATTTTGACTCATTCATTGCTTACTAATTGCTAGGTGGTCTATTGTATGTTTAATATTATTCAAAATCAGTGTTCGACTGTTCTATAGTGTTTTTTTAGCCATATGTAAGGAACTTCATTGGGGGTTTAGGGATGGGCTGGGAACACAGTGTTATTTTTACCATTTAAAATAATAGAAAATATGGTCCTGCTATCCAGTTTTTTACTCTCAGACCCATTTTCAGGAACAAATTAGAGTTGGATAATAAGGGTTAACTGTATTATAACATGTCTCTGCATTCAGCCACTTTGCACTCTCAATTTAGCTGTTGAATGCTACATTTAATGAGTTTTACTGTTGTAATCTATTATAGTTTAGCAAGTTTTAAACTTTATGTGTAGTTATCAACTTTTTTACTCACCAACTAATGCACAAGTGATTCTCTTAAAACAATATTAAAATTTACATTGAAATAGCTCCAACATGTTTCGGTGCAGTCACACCATCCTCAGGGAGTGCATTATTTGTGCTTGCTAAAGTTACACTTGTTAAAATAACCAGTTATGGTACATCAGTGTGTGATTAATTCTGTGGTGACGTGGCTGCATATATTAGTAGGTCCTTGTTGGTGTGTGTACCTTGCACTGTTCGGAACCTACTAATATATGCAGCCACGTTGCCACGGAGTTAATCACACACCGATGTACCATAATTGGCTATTTTAACAAGTGTAACTTTAGCAAGCACGAATAATGCACTCCCTGAGAAAGGTGTGACTGCACCGAAACATGTTCGAGCTGTTTTAATGTAAATTTTAATATTGTTTTAAGACAATCACGTGTACATTAGTTGGTGAATAAAAAACTTTGATAATATCACGATGCACGGTACAAATGTGAAAATTGATGTGTATTGTGCATTATGTGTGTGTGTGTGTAGCTTCCCTTAGGATGGCAGAATGTAAAATTATATGCTGCAACATGCAGGAGTAACAAAAGAGTGTACTGTTGTGTGTGTAATATGTGCGTTTGTTTGGTTTTATAAATGAACAATCGAAACAATTACTTCTGGAGGTAGCTTCTGAAGACAGAATTTTGTGAAAGGAGGATCCTTAACACAACTTTAATTCTGCACTTTCCAGAAACACTGGTGGTCATCATCAGGTCAGCAAATTATTAAGGACACATAGAGGAACTAAACTTATAATACTAATTACATCTGCATTTCATGTTACCTGATGGCCCAGTTCTCAATATTTACAGCTGTATGCCTTGTATATTACAATTGCACTTGTGCCATATTAATTGTTGTTGTAGGGTGTAGTATTGTTTTTATAATATATTATTATTTATTATACATTCATCAGATCCATACAAGGTTCAACAAACCTATTGGATACCGAATTTGTCACTAAATAATATGCAAATACACAACATACATGCCATATCAAAGCATATGTCACAATGACAAAGAATACATAAATAAAATATGAGGAATGCATACAATTAACTTAAAATCACAATACATGGAACAACAAACTGTAGCAAACTATCAAACACAACATATCTACTAAACCAAAACACTCTATCATGGTAAAATAAATACACCGATACAATAGCAACCTGTTGATGATAAATTAAAGTAAAAATATAAAACATCAAGATTGTAGAACAATGGCCAATCACACTTACAATGCGGCACCAAATCCTAGATATTCGTTTATTCATTCCATTGGCACATGCAGAATGTGACGATTCCTTGCCATTCGCAGGAGCTTCTTTCAGTCCCCTCTGTTATATAATTTTTCCTGCCACCCTTCTGCACTCCCTTCTTCCATCCTCCCTCACTTCATCTTGCCATCTGTTTCTTGGTCTACCTCTCAATCTTGTTTCCAAATTCATATATAATACTCTTTTGGGAATTCTATTTTCTTCCAATCTCTGTACATGTCCAAATAAACATAATCTATTTAACCCTATTGTCTCTGTTATAGTGGGTTTTTTAACAATAGCATAAATTTCTTTATTGGTTACAAGTCATATAAGAGAATAAACCCTGATTAAAAATCCTGGCCCTTCAGGTTGAAGGTTTTACAATGGGCTAACCCCCCAGCTAAGTAAAAATACATGGTTATGAATTTCTCAATCCTCGACATTGGTACTCCACAAATCACCAGGTATTGATCAAATACCTGCAGAACTGATTAAAGCAGGGGGTAGGACAATTCGCGGTGCTATTCATAAACTTATAATTGCTGTTTGGAATAAGGAGGAACTGCCTGAAGAGTGGAAGGAGTCAGTCATAGTACCCATCCATAAGAAGCGGGATAAAACAGAGTGTAATAACTATAGGGGCATATCACTTTTGCCAACCAGATACAAAATTTTGTCCAACATCCTGCTCTCAAGGTTAATTCCATATGCAGAGGAAATTATGGGGGATCATCAATGTGGATTCTGACGCAACAGGTCAACTACTGATCACATCTTCTGTATTCGTAAAATACTTGAGAAAAAATGGGAACACAATGAGGCAGTGCATCAGCTCTTTATAGACTTCAAGAAAGCTTATGATTCAGTTAGGAGGGAGGCCTTGTACAATATTCTCATTGAGTTTGGTATCCCCA
>Ga0268261_10001091_pt1 | contig 18274 bp, 14 predicted proteins | sample TergutNc150P1_FD_190353 | JGI IMG/M metagenome (GOLD analysis project Ga0268261, IMG submission 190353) | Nasutitermes corniger P1 segment gut microbial community from laboratory colony in Florida, USA - Nc150 P1 (SPAdes) (version 2) | ecosystem: Host-associated > Arthropoda: Insects >...
TCTAGAAACATCAAGAATGGGTGCTCCATATATATATGACATTAGTAGCCTAAAGGTTAATAATTTAACCCTTATCCTGCTAACGTGGAGAAAATGGTGAGCTCCTAATAATGCCAGCAAATAGCATATGGGATTTAATTCGGGCTTTTAAGGGTTAAATACACATTTGCCAGCTTTGGCAATATCTACTTTTGAACCTAAATCCTTTAACGCTGTCATGGCATAAAAAGCGGGAGCAGCTTGGCAATAAAAGGTACGCATTTAAACTATAATACAATGGTCATGCAAATACACTATACTTCTTGCTGCAATAAATGTAGTTCGAAATGTTGAATGAATAGTAGTAGACAATTGAGTATGACAAGAGATGTGCGCCCCTTCTTTTGGTAGTGTAATGCGTGAATACTACAACGCCCTGTCGTATGGCACGCGAAAGGTTTACATTGCATTCATGTGCGATATATATAGCTGAAACAAAACTTTGGAGTAAAGTATTTTGCGGTAAACTGAATGAAAACTAAAGCAAATTATACGCTGGAATTTCATTCTTTGCAAAATGCGTAAAATAATGAGTAATTAAATAATTGTCATTGAAATGGTCTGGGTAGGTAAGAAAAAAGTTGGTAAATATAGAATGTATAGGAATATTGTACTATGTGGAACACGTTTGCTCCAGTCGTAAAACTTCTGTCGGGTGCTCAGGAGGTAAATGCTCCGAATGGCTACTGGGACACTGGTTATCTAGAAAAAGTGTTTCCGTAGATTTTCACATTTTCTCGGAACAAATTCCGATACATTATTCTTACCTTCCATAAGACTACAACAGCTTTCTTTCGCGTCCTTTTCTGTTTACTAGTTATTGCCGTCCTAACATCTGATGCTGTGTAGTCTAAGCAAGTGCAAAGGTCGCTCAAAAAATTTTAGATAAGTACATTAATATAACAAAACACCACTGTAAGGACAAGTCACTTAAAAACGTGATACGCCTACACTAAATGACATAAAAGTAACTTTGTTAAGGTAATACCTTATACCAGTAATTCGGTCAACTGCTCACAACACACTTCAAAATATCCCTCTCGGCTACAAACTTTTCAGTGAAATTCGTTAAATATCCCTGAAAATCTGTTGAAACATTAAAAAAAACACTAACACTATATGATTCTAGGGTACAACGAATGCGTCGATCACTTTACACTTATAAATTTCAGTTCCTATTTCCTGCTGGAAGTTCTATAAATTTACCTTAACAACTGTTCAGTATAAAATATTTGTTCTTCGGCAGGTGCCCATTACAAACAATAATAAGAAATCTCCAAATCAATAAATTATAAATTGCGATCGATGTAAAGGTCTTTATGTATACAATAATATACAGGAAAGCCTGGAACCTCAAAGCAGGTAAACAGCACAGGGATTGAGAATTTTTTCTTTTTATTTTGTAACTTTCAGTTAAAAATAAGGCTTGCATTGGGCAATTTTTTAGTTCTCTTGTTTATTTCTCCAGTTAAAAGTCAATAATAATTCTACCTTGAACTTCGCCATGTAGAGGAAATAACATGACAACACATGGTTATCTATTTACATGTACAGCAGTATATACATCTTTGGTACGCATTCATTAGTTCCGGTCACTTTGTTTAATATCGCTTTCTCGGATTACATATTTTAAATTTTGGAAGTAAAGGAATTTGATCGCTTTATTACGAAGACAGTGTCTGTGCTGAACCAAGCTAGTCCGATTCAACAAAAACGGCTTCTTTGCCATCAAAAACAGGTAAAGATTGTGGGTTTCCGCAACGTATTGCTTGAGGGTAGTCGCCTCAAGAACGTGACTGTGAGCAGTCAGTCGCTTGGAGGACGCAGAAGGACAACTATGACAATAGTCATCCTCTGGAACATGAGCCAGTGTAAGGCACAGCCGCTCAGTGATGGTAGAGAATGGGGCTCGATTTTTCGGGCTTAAGGACGTTACGTTTACGGTAGAGGATCGGGGAACTTACGTGCCTGCTTCGATAGACAACCTACTGGATGAAAATTTTCCGTCAGAACTGGTATGTAATTTTCTTAATAATCTTGCAGGTTTATCATTTGGCAGTTGTGTGAAGTTTGATCATTGTTATACCATTAATAACTCATTACTGTGTCTCCCTCTGTGCGATATTCTTAACCCCCGTGGTTGGCAATGTTCCTTATTTTAAAAGCCTCATAATAACATATTTTGGGCTGTTTTGAGCCGGTTACGTGCTTACTGCAATTGTTCAATTAATTGCATTGTTAGGGGTTTTACTTACCAACTTCAACCAGAAAGATATCCAGTAAATCTTAAAGTGCGTTTTTGAGGTGCTCACAGTTGTGTTAATATAGATCGGCAAATTCACTAATCAACAAGGCTTCATGTCCCGGGAAAACTTTATTTAAATTTTAAACTCTCAAATCTTATCAAAACTTTTTATTCGTAGGATAGGATTTTCAAAATGTCCTTCTGATTTTTTATTTTATTGATACAACCTCCCAGATAAAGTATACGTCAAGTGAGTGCCTAAGGGATCCACTAACAAACATTCAAAGTAAAGATGAGATAACGTTATATTTTATGATCTTGAAAGTAATTTTTTAAGAGTCGGCAGCTAACACATTTTGTTTTCAGAAAAGCCCTCTGGCTATTATATTGAGCTAGTTCGTATGTAGTATGTAAAGATACTTGTTTCCTTCAAATCACAACTTAAGGATCTGAAGTACTTTTCGTCTTGAATATCACACGTCAAACATAAGCCGTAGATGGATGTCCAATGTATACTTCTATACGTAATGTCTGTCTTTGTCATTCTTCCTTACAATTTGCTTCCGTCTTACTGATACTTTACTTACTTATAGAAATTTTAAGCCGGCGATTGCAACGCATTTTTATTGACTTCTCTAGCGCTGTATAAAATTTCTTGTGGTAAAAACATATATTTTACCTCTACATTACGTAATTCATTTTGTTGCCAGAACCTGCGTAGTAATCTTCTAATACTTTTGTCTAATTTCCTTATGAACTTTCATCACCCCACTTCATATGTTATATTAAATCTTGAAATGGGGTTTCTTAGTATTTTACCTTAAATTAAATGAGAGTAAACCCCTAAAAAGAAATGAATTCTCAAAACAAAATATTTGTCACCTGTACAAAGATGTTTCAAAATTCGATTACAAAGAATTGTGGCATATTTCACTGTCACAAATCTCGCCATTTTAAACCTCTGTGGTACAGCATAATAAAAACATTTCACTTTATAATAAATGAATCTGACAGGTATAAAAATTCAAAATGTTATACAATCACAGGCTTGTACTGGAAGGCGTGATCTGTTAAGAAGATGCACTAAGAATATGCTGGTGTGTTATATTCATACCACCAAATGCTCTCAAACTACCGCGCTTGTAAACAAGCTCTCACTCTCAACAAAATAAAATGGGGTATTTGTATTTTTCAAATTATGAAATACTTTTTAGTCTTCTCAAATTTTTTCTTCGATGAAAGGAAACAGGTTTCCAGCTCGTTGTAAACAAGAGTTACAGATAAATTTTTAGTCCTGTATTAGATTTTGGAAACAACTAATATTCCCTCTCGACAGGCGCTCAAAAATTTAAGCATTTAGTTTTATTTTTATGTGACGTAAACTTAAGAGGATAACGTCCGTGTAAGTACATAATTAAGGCTCTTATAATCAAACCAAAACAAATTATACATTTTCTAAAACCGGTGGGCAAAACTCAAACACTTGTTTTCTATTCCATTTATTCTCCAATGTGGGTTTTATAGAAAATAATCACTAGAATATAAATTTTTTAAGAGTTTAGTAGTTATCAGGAATTCAATATTTTATTTCGCTTACTCAAAGAGGCTGTTAAGGCATTTACTTTAGTTCCATTCGAGTTCCTTTTCAACTTAATATTTATGACAACCGTAATTACAAAACGAATTCCAAACAATTATTATAGGATTAAAACAGATTTTATATCTTTCACGTCATTATTAATTCACGACTTTATTTACTTCGGACCGTAGATTTAAAAGCAGTAACGACAGAGAAGACTGGCGTTTACAATGGCCCTCCACCCATGAAAGCAGGAAATATCACGTTTGAATTTTGACTCAATTTTCGGTATTCTTACTGTGTCTTCTTGCGACCTTCTTCTAGTGTCACGTTAAATATCTGCAGTACATGTCACGATCCCATCCGTAAAAATCCTAACATATTCTTTACGCCTGGCTGTCTTTTAACCCCATTTGATGCTCAACAGCCCATGCAGTTGAAAGACCATTGTTAAATAAAACAATATTTAATCAATGAGCCAATAAATTAAAAGATATTTCTTTCGACTTGTTCAAATTGCCAGATACATTCAGCATTTCATTTAAGCCACACTACAAAAAAGAAGACCCAGTACGTGACGTATCACAGATTTAACCTCAAGGGGATTGATTTTAAGTTTGAACTGCTGAATAGTAAAAAGAAAATAAAAAGAAGCTGCAATAAAACCGCCTACATAGAGGTGGAGAGACAGTAACAGTGGAAAATCAATCTCCAGATACTGGTGGTGACGTTTTAAGTTCGGTACAAATGCTGCACCATACTTCAATCTATCTGCCCTCCTTAACATTTTAAGATCGTTTTCCTTTATCTCCTTCCTTGTGATTCGGTCTACAAGTACCTTAGGAAATATGATGTATGTTGAAATTCACCCTCCAATACAATGTGCAGGCATATCTCGATCGCGAGGAATAAGTTCCTGAGGTGAACGGAAGTGAACGTCAAGTTACGTAAACAGTATATATTTTAATGACAAGTATACTTCTGCTTTTCGAAACTAACATTCATAAATTTTCTTTTTGGAGACATGATGGCGGAAAGGGGAGAGAGTATAAATAACGCGAGGTTTTGCCACTAAAAAACGAGATGAGAACTAAGGCGCACTGTGAAGTTGCACAAATATAAGACGGAATTTTTTTCCAAACAAAAGTCCATTGCATATTTGCGTACTGCACCACGAATAGCACAATTATGTGGAAAGGTGATCTTATTTTCCACACAAATTACTTTTCTCGTCGTGCGTCAGAGTCAGTATAAACGTACGTTAGGCCACAAGCCGAATCTTACGAAATGCGATGTTTTATACGTCATCCGAAAGTTATTTTGTTGAGCACAGTACTTCTTGAGAAGTTAGTGTTCTTTCAGGTGATCATAAAACTCCTCGCCTTTTATAAAGCCCGAAGTTTCATTGTGTTTACCAGACCCTCTCACTGGGCCTTAAAAAGCTTACTGATAAGACAGATTTAAATTTGTAGCCTTGCATCTCAAAAGTCATATTCACTTCCTTTGATCTCTCGTCAGTGGTGACGACGGTTCAGCAATCTAGAGCCCCCTAGCCGACAATGGTTCACCATATTAACTTCAAAACACTATTTTCTAGTTACACTGTTTGTTGTTTTGAACACCCAGTTACCTTCATAATTAATTGCAGAAACAAGTATACATTTGCGAAGTTAATTGCACCACAAGTATCATGAAGAATAGAGTCGAATTATTTACCTTATATTTTGTACCTACCGACAAAATCGAAGAAACTTTTCAATGACAATTGTAGATATCAGTCACGTTTATATTTTATATCATGCGTCAGTGTATTTCACGACTAATTACTTAAGAAAAAGTAAAAAAAAGTCCGATTTGAGCTTCGTGTCGTGTTTTTCCGATAGCAGCCAAAATTGTAATTTCTTCCTTCAGCTTTCATTCTAGACCCCCATTATCAAAAGCAGTCGAAATCCGTCATTTCAAAGAGGTCACGTCATTTAACGATGCTTTCTCGACTGCATGATTTATGCAACGTAGATTACATATGAATATTTGGAAAGGATATTGAATGAAGCGGTCATGGCCCCATTCACATATCTGTTAACAGGGACTGGTGACACCAAAGAAAGAAAATCAGAATTGCAAATCTTCCAGTCGAGACTCGAGTCGGGAACTTTCATAATAGTGTGCAGGCATTCTAGCTTCTAGGCTTACGTCGTAGCATTTTATATATGGATTATGAAAAAGATTATCACAGAAAAACAACACACATGCCAATCTCTTAGAAGGGCGTCACATGAGAACAATATTTTTGCTCATGTAGCTCACTTACAAGTAAAAGCACTGTATAAATCAGGAAGGGATGTTACATTAATCTAACCGCAAGCAAATGAAGTGAAAAACATTAAGGTATAACATGATACGATGTAGGTTTTTAAAACATAAATCACTGAAAGAAGATTCTTTCAAATCACACAATATATATTTCATTACTTTCAACACCAAAAGATTCGCTAAATAATTTAACTCACCCAAAACTGTGTTGCAAGTAATGAGCACAACTGTGTTGCAAGTAATGAGCACCGGTCAGCCCAAACGTACGTAAAAAATTTTGTGTGCCCAAAATATAAAATTTGGATTGTCGCGGAATGAGCTACAACAGTACGAAAATGTGACCTCAGACTCAACTAAGGCTACCCAAGTGCACAGACTTTTCACTAACTGCAGTTACAAATTACGAATATGTTAGCTGTCGGATTGCCCATTTGAAAATATCCTTTTGAAGTTATTGATAAATTGACCCATCTCCTGGGATTTTGCAAGTTTGTTAGAAAACTTTAACGTTTGATAGTGCACTGCCATTTCGGTTACGTGTCTAGAGAAAAAGGCGCGTTTATAGAATATTGAAATAATCGAACATATGATTCTGCATCTCACTACTGTAAGCAGTTAGCCAACTTTCCACTCTCAGCAAAGTGAATGACCGCTATTCGTCAAGCGGAAATAAGTTTTCTTCACGTTGCGGTTTATTTAATGTTTTCCTGTTTTTTGGACTGCTCCATATCGCTAAATGCTCTCCTTATTCCAAACTTAAAATTACTGACACTGAGTTAGGTTTTTTTTCACACAGACTGGAATTTCTTGTCTGGTATTTACGCCAAGACAGCAATAGGGGTTATAGCATGCGTAACAAACAAGCACTTTTAAAGGATCACAAAGGTAAACTCAGATGGCAGTTACTGACAACATATATTGGTTACAAGACCTAAAATAATCTGTACTTTTTCTTTTGGTAGTCAACAACAGTTCCGTAGTACCTGCTAACTCCATGCAGCAAGCTCCTATTGAAGTAGCTAATAGTGTTACACCCACTCAAGAAATTGTTCCCATTACATGGAAGTCGCAAGTTCACTAACGTGTTCACAAGAGCCCGACACCTATGCCAGATAAATCCAGTCTACGCGTTTCCGTCATATTTCTTTAAGTTCCAATTTAATATTATTCCACAATCTAGGAGTATGTCTTCCAAATTGATTTTTTACCTCAGTTTTCCCCACCAAAGCCCCATATGCATTTAATTCCTCCCCCATACATGCCACATGGCCCTCCAATCTCACATTCCTTAAATTGATCGCCCGAATAATATCTGGTAAAAGTACAACTCATGAAGCTTTTAATTATGCGACTTTCTCTACTATCCCTTTAATTCCCCGGTCTTAACCCCAAATATATTTCCCAACGTCCTATGCTCTAAGGCTATCTCTCATGCCTCTCCTTAACATGAAAGACCAAGTTTCGACCCATACAAAACGACAAAGTAAGTGTTCTGTATGTTTCACCTGCGCCATTAAAATAACTTTCATATACGTTACAAAAATGCCAGTAATTTAGATTCCTGCACTTATTGAGTATTTAATCGTATAAATGCCCCAATTAAATGTAAAATTGCCCTTGTGCACGCCATAAAACTATTGAGGGGAAATAAAGGTATAGTTCCACTCATGCTTAACCTGAGCACTAGGTGCAAATAAGGGGTCACCCTTACGGCCTGAATGTCTTACTGCTGGTGAAACAGTGCCCAGTACCCATTATATAGGACAGGTGGGCCGTAGAGCCATCTTGATATTCTGGAGAAGAGAAAAATCTCGTGTTCCTGTCAGAAATCGAATTCCCTACCGTCCAGCCCATAACTTAGTTCCTACCCCAATTACACAAATATCCAGTAGGAAAATATAGTACACTAATAGTAAAGCTTTAACTACAAGTGGGATTTAGAAATGCAATAACTACAATAACACGCGGTTGACACTGCAACTGTGAATACCCAAAATATCCACAGTAATAATCTATCAAAAATGTCTCAGAAATTTTATGCTTGATAGAATAGTCTACAGCCGACATCTTCTGAAGTTGTACAAAGCAGAGCATATCTGACAAGCATTTCACTGTGAAAATGTGATTTTCAATAACAATCTAGTATAGGCCTAATTGATTGTGCATTAGTTTTTTAAGTAGGTAAAAATAATTAAAATTATAAATAAAGTAATTTAATGCGAGTAGGTGGAATGGACAAACGCCATTGCATTCCTAAATGTACTGCACACACACTTCCTAGAAAATGACACAAATATCTGTACTCACAAATACTCGGCATACTTGTCTGAGATCTCACACTTTCCACCGTCTTGTCCTACACATAACACACATATTTCAGAAACGACATGGAGGTTTTCTGCAGGAAAACGAGACAATTTCATAAAAGAACAATTGCATATTCGTGTAATTTCGTTTAACAAATTAAGTGGGGGAGAACTGTATGAACTCTTAGTTCCGCACGTCCAAGTATCACTTAATGCAAGAACAAAACACGTTCACCTCTTTCACTGCTCACAAAAACATCCCAGCAACCGACCAGCTTTTGACACCAAAGGGTAGACCGAAAATTACTCGAACACGGCATTTCAAACGACAAAATCCAAGCCAAAATTGCACATTAAACACTCATTCATCTTTCATACAGCCCTATTCAGTCATCGCGCCATTTTCTTTCCGAAAACAAGTGAAACACAACAAACAAAAATGCGCTAACTGGAGCGCGTTTATTATTAACGGAAAGGCAAGATGAGAACAATAACTGCAATCAAGCAAGGGAGAGAAGTTTTAATTTGTTTTATATACACGTATATTTTATATGTCCAAAATGGCAATACGTATGTAACATGACACGAAATGCACAATTCTTAAGACTTCATAAACTGGTGTTACGATGGTTAGAACTGGAAGTGTTGGCACACCTGCTTCTAATATTCTCCTACAGACAGGCTAACCAGAGAAATTATACGTCGTTTTTCTCTTACCTTAAAGCCGAATGCCTGGATGGTGCCTTAAATTAGGTCACGACCCATTCCTTCCACACTGTATCCAATTCATTACTCACTAAAACATCCTAACATATTACACTATTTTAAAGTATACATGAAAGCCCTCTTATATAAACCAAGGGAGATTATAAATGATTTAACAGGGAAAGCAGCCTATACACTTGCCGTCATGTATATTAATTTGGTTTGTTTGATCATCCATTGAGTCACATATGTAACAATGGACATGTCAATTACAGATTAAAATTTATATATTACAACAATACTTATAATATATAGACATCCAACAAATATAATATAAAAAACGTAGCAATTCTTCCCTTAAAGGAATAACATCGTTCCATGTATGTCTTATTATGGCTCCTTCGTGTTGCAATGTTACATGTTGCGCATGCGCGTAATGATGTCAACTGTCGGTGGAAACTTGACTAATAGACCCCCAGCCCTAAGACATATATATGTCAATAAATAACAATACAAAATTTAAAGACCAACTGGAAGTGGAATCTGTCTCTACATCTTGAAATATGTGTATTTATATAAATATACCTAAGAGTTAAGAATTCAAATTAAAGTAATGATATAGAATGGTACTGAGTTATATTACGTGTAAAATTGCTTAGATGTTTACTTTTAAAATGATTACACTGAGCCAAGTTCTCTATTGGAATTCCAAGTAAAATATTCCTCTGAGTAAAATGAATTTACAAGAAGGAAACTTTTGAGAACAGATCTGAATTGGTTTATGTTATGAGATGTATTTTTTATGCTAGTAGGAAGGTGATTAGACTTTCATTCCATAATATTAGGGTCCTTTTTGGAAAGTTGTTAAGTTTGCAGTTGGAGTATGTAAGTCAGAACTAAAGCTAGTGTTGATACTATAAATTTCTGAATTTGATTCACATAAATCTCTATTTTTGGCAACAAATAACAGAAGGAAAAAAAATATATTGTGATTTTAATGGTAAAATTTTTAGATTCTCAAATAACTGACATCAAGAATCTTGATTTCTGGCATTCATAATTATTCTAATTATATTTTTTTGAATTTTAAAAATATTACAGCTGTATGCAGAATTACCCCAGAAAATTATGCCATACAATAGAATGGAATGAAAATACAAAAAGTAAATTGTCCTTAGTGTATCTTGGGACATAAAATGTTTAACATACCTAATTGCATAGCATGTTTTGCCTAGTTTAAACATTTGATCAATACAGTCTTTCCATGACAAAGAACTATTTATATGTAATTCAAGAAATATGGTAGTTTTAGTCTCCTTAATCAGTTTATTGTCACAACTTTTTATATTAAACAGGACTTGTACAGTCTCTTATCATTTATGCTTTAGAAGCACACACCAGTATCCATATAGAATTAACAATGGCATGAATAATTCTGACATTACCTGTCATTTAGGGCTAAAAACTACAGTAAATGGTAGGTCCACCCATTCTTAACCACAACATTATTTAGAGATGAGTGGTCAGCCTCACAACCCATCCACTTTACCCTGAGAAAAAGAGCCCTCCTGATACCCACTGAAGCAGATGATGAGTTAGTGGGGCCACAGAGAGGAGATGAAACTCTTTTACCTGCTGGGATTCCAACCCCAGATCGCACAGCCCATAGCCCAGTCACTATCCTGCCTCCCAACAACTACAGTAAAAAAATATTATTCCCTCTGTCATTCTTGCTGTCAGGCATATCAGACTGATACAGATGTACAGTGTGTTCAGGTGGGAGATTGTACTACCCCTGAATTAGGAGTTAACTTCAGTTATGCTGTTTCAAATCTGCATATACTCCAGTCATGCTTAAAATATGATGATAAGATTTTAGAAAAAAAAAAATATGGGGTATACATTATTTCTGGTTTTATTACACATATACACATGCTTTGAGCACAGAATTTACAGGATGACCACAGAAACCTTCACATATAAAAGCACACGCGCGCGCGCACACACACACACACACACACACACACACACACACACACAAACAAACATGCACACTCTCTCTCTGTCCCCTCTCTCTGCAAGAAATTACAATGTGAATACACTGTCACATACAGCACTTCATCACACAATTTTTAAGACAGTAACAGACAGCAATGCTAAAAATCTGGGCTCATTGACCAAAACAAGGCCACACCCCTTAATTTATGCTTGTAGTATGAAAAAATGCATAAGCCATCCTAACATAATGAAGAACATCACACCCCACATATAAGCAGTCATTTTAATTTTACTATACAAGGTGGTGGGGTATGCAGTGGAGCAATTGGTTGAGGCACGCACTGCACTACGAGCTGAAAGGTCTCAGGTTCAACTCCTGATGAGGTTATCAGAATTTCTCACTGACTTAACCCTTGTGGCTGCACCATGGCCCTGGGGTTGACTCAGCCTCTAACATAAATGAGTACCAGTATCTGCTGGGGAATAAAGGTGGCCGGTGTGTAGGACTAACTATCTTGCAACCTTCACATCTAGAAATTCTGGCAGCCTCAATCTTCCGAAGCCCTAAGGGCCTGTCCCAGGCCTGTAAAGGGATTTTTTAATAGAAGGTGGCAAGTTTTTTATTTTTGACTGTTGTAATCATTGCCAATTAGCACAAATGTGATACACAAAAGAATAAGATTACTAATTCACCCAGTGAAAATCAATCAGAACATGATATTCAATTAATGTGATACTACTGATAACAAAGTTTATTCCTTACTGACAAAAATCCAAGCCCTGATAGTCCAATTTGGCCTCCGACATAATTTACTCATTCACCAGATCATTTAAGAGACATGAGTGACCAGCTGTTATGTTACATTCTTGCCTTTTCAAATTCACAAATTGGTTGCTCAGCCTCTTGAGGTTCTCACAATACAAGCAGCTCTGTTCTGAACCAAAATATCAGTAACTTTATAAAACATTCAAAGCAGAAAAATTTCTAGAGCTACTAAGGTTATTCCAGAGAATACACAGATTCCACAAATAGAATATGGAATTCAATTACTTTTTTTTTTAAGTTTACTCTCTCTCCTAACACGTGCAGCATCAAAACAATTTACAATATAGGCACTATGTAACTACTCCACTCTTAAAGGCATATGTAAACCGTTATATTTGATACAGAAAGTCAGTCTTCACATCGGTTTCTAAGTCTTCACAATTATAGCCCTATGCCAGTAACAAAAGGTCAAAATCATCAATAAGATTTTATAAAATCTGTTATCATGCACAGTGGACATCAAGGTCAGAATACAAGCTGCATTAAATGACATAATTCTGTACTGTTTCTGAAATTTAACAACAAACATGAAATATTTCAGAAGTTTCAGATTGAGGTAACATAAAATTCCGGCAACTGGAACTGTTTTGAAACACCTACCCTCACACTGCTGATGCACTATATTTATGATTTTCCAGTTCATCAGTACTAAAAGAAAATTAAACTGCAGCACATGAACAGCAACTACTGCTGCAAACCTATTACATGTCAGTTACACCCTGTAATTATTGGTATAAAATGCATCCCCTACAAGATTATCCTTCAGTTTAGATTAAATGCATCTCTGAGTGCATAAGAATCTATAAACAAAGTAATTTAATGTAATTTTTATCAATTTTTTCCCCAATAAACCACAGAAAAAAAAAATCTACATTTCTTGCAGGATGGCTTCATCACAGCACTGTGTGGTTGACAACTTTTTTTTAAGGATACATATTACAACCTAAAGCACTAATATCAGACACAGATATTTACTATCACACTTTAACCACAGTTCAAAGTTTCTCACATACCATGTGAATGTATGATGATCACTTAAGCTGGAATGTCGATGAAACATACATATCACAAAGGTGCAGACATATTAAAAACTGCAGAGAGTGAGGGTACCCTACTAGTTTCAATTATTATTGTCAGTATTCCCTCATACATATGCTTACTGATGAAAAACTGAATCAACCACTAATAAAATGCAAAGGCCACACAGATGCTCTACCACAGCAAAACTTTTATAACACATTTAACAAGTACAGAACTAAGCTCATAGCTTTGGTTTACTATTCAGGCTAACAGTACTCAAAAAAAAAAAAAAAACACACACGCACACGCACACGCACACGCACACGCACGCGCGCGCACACACACACGCGCGCGCACACGGCGCGCGCGCGCGCACACACACACACACACACACACACACACACACACACACGTTTCTTTGGTAACATTATGTTCAGTTCTGTAACAATGTTCTGGTAAAGAAGAGTTTCATTTCTACATATCATGTCATTTATTACTAGCCAGATTACTTTCCAAATTAAATGTATTTTTCTCTCTGTCACAAACTCAGACTGTACAATTTGTTACACTTCAGAAAGGTTCCTGTTAACAAAAACAGTCACATCCCTATGTCTTGGTTGTCCATCCATTGCACTGTATTGGCCAGTCTTAAAACTCATTTCTATTTTCCAATATTTCATATTCTTACAAAGGAAATAAAGAAGATTTCTGCCATCTTCTTTCACACGTAAAAAATCTGAGACCTTATCAGAACAGGAGTTCAAACCAGATTTTCTCATACAGCTCTGCATTAATCTAAATTTATGAAAGTCAATGTTCAACACACAATTATCAACTACTGATTACAACAGAAAGACTACAAAACAATGACATGACAACACAATTTCTTCTCACATTGGTCTAAGCATTTTCAGGATTGCTCAAGAGCAAAAACTCTCACCTTCATCTCAATATGTTCAGACTACCATTTTATAGAATAAAATTTCAAATACTAAGACACATTCAACATGACATTACTACAGTTCAGAAATACACCACAAATACATATGAAAAACTAATCTGGAATGACAGGCCAATAGACCTTTCATCTCCCAAACAGTTTTAGTAACAAAGCACAGTTCTTAAAATACCCAGTTGCAATACTGATTTGTCCTCACTAGTTCTTGGCACTATGAACTGCTATGATTATATGTGTCCCTACAATTCTTCACTTATTCAAGATCATTACTTTTAATTGGCAAACATTCAAAAATATAATAGACGTCCAAAGATAACCAAGACCAAACATCGTATACCTAAAGAAATCTACAAATTTAATGTTGTTATCAGACAATACATGCTTACACGCACGCATGCACGCAGGCACACAGATACCTCCACTCTGCCACTTGAATCTTTCCATTATCCATGCCCAGCTATAGCTGTGCATCAATCTTGGCTGCTTTATTTGTATGCGTGTCTGTTGTGGACATGACTTCCTTTTCTCCTCTTTCTGTATGTCAAACCCACAAACACATTTCTAATGTTTATCCTAGGATTTGAAAGCTCCAAACTTGGCAGCCTTCCGAATAAAACCTTTCACTATTTGTTCATCAAGAGAGGTGAAGCCTTCAGTTTCTATTATTGCTGTCATGTGGTTCAAAGAGAACTTGAAACAAAACTCTTCCAATTCCTGGAAACAAAGGTTGAAATTCATTAAAAACTTCTACAAAAAAGAATTAGTTTTACATCTCGCTACTTCTATACTGGGAATAAACATTATTACAAAATTTCTGTGACATATTCCAAATTATCCTGTCACCCGAGCAATTACATGTATTACCATATATTCTCGAATCTAATCTGCACCCGAATCTAATCCACACTCAGTTTTTGGCGAGTTCTTAAACGGAAAAAAGTTAGTTCGCGGTTCTATTCCACACCTTTCCTTCCACCGCCCCTTGCCCACAGGGCAACTGATTAAATAATACTGGATGTTACCAATCCGTTAAAATCCGATGTTACGCCTTCGGCTGATGAGTCATACCGGTACCAGAAAGCGGGCCTTTCTCAACAAGCATGCGCAATCTCGTCTGAAGCCAGCTCGCGCCTTAGTTGTTGAAACGTGGAAGGTGCTTATTCCAATTTGTCGTGTACCGTAATTATGGAAGAGGGATGCCAGAAATCTAAAAGACTATCATATACGGCAAAGTTCAAAAGTTAAGTTATTCGGTGCACAAACGAGAAAGGAAACCGCAAAGCCACTGCAATTTTTGGAGTTGATGAAAGCAACGTTCGACTGTGGCAGAAAAACTAGACAGTGATCAGCGGGTGTAAGGCGTCACAAAGGAAATCACTGGACCCAAGAAAGGACTGTTTCCTGAAATTGATGATGCAGTCTTCATGTTTTTTCAAGAGAGGCGCAAGACTGGACTATTTGTGAGTTATGATCTACTTCATGAGGAGGCGATAAAGAAGGCCAAATCTTTGAACATTCCCCGAAGTAATTTTAAAGCCAGTAAAGGATGGGACATAAGGTTCATGCACCGAATGGGGATAACAATTCAGTTATGAGTGATGACGGTGAATCTGATGAATAGTACATTATAATAATAATAAATAAAATAATAAATTATTGTATTGTATTGTTCTTACGGAACGTACAGTGGCTCTATCATTTTTCCAAAATCCAGCTCTCGACCGCGAATCTAATCCACATGCGATTATAATCCGCATCTGATTTTTTAGCCCTCTTAAAACTGTAAAAAGGGTGTGGATTAGATTCGAGAATATACGGTATTTCATTCTGGAGAGCAAGGGATGTGGGAATGTTATTCTAATACACTTTTCCCTTCAAGCTTCCAAAGAGATAAAATTGTAGTAACAAAAAATCATTCAATCTCGAAAGACAGAATTGCCCATTCTCGTCTCACGTGCCTCACATATGGGAGCATCGTGTGTTCTAGAATTATCTTGCTGTAAGTATCTGTTTTGCCTTTATGCATTTATCAAATCAATGAAGATGAAATTTAACATATTAGTCACATGCCAATCCAAATTCACAGTTCACTGAAGAAATATCAGTCAGTGAGTCTCCATGCACTTACAGCACACCATAACCTACACTGTGTAATGGCACTTGGTTAATGGCATGAGTACTTTCCTTGTTTCATATTCATACATTCTGCATACTGACATGAGCACCAACGTAAATTCATTATTTCCAACTGATGTTTTACAGAAGTGCAGTTCAGTTAGTCTCATGGTTGTGTATGCAGAACCCAGCAATACATGTCTGTATCTTGTAGCAAGGAACAAGCTGCAAGGGCTCATCTCTAAGTGTGCCAGGGTCTTAAATTTGTTCTGCTGTTGAGACATTTCTCTTGGCAGTCCCTCTTGCCACAAATTTAACCCAAAACTCATACCTTCTGAGGCACTTCAATATACAAGGCCTTGTTGGAACTTGCTCTTCTAGGTATTGAAAAGACTCTTAGAATGCTTATTCCGTTCATTTGTTTCTCATGAACGATTTAAAAAAAAAAAACACTGTTGACCAGTATATATCATTGCAAAATACCTTACACTATAATGACACAAGCAGTCAGAACCTTCAATCACTGCTGTACTGATCACAATATCGTTGTTGGCTCCACATATGACTCATCATATCAGCAAGCTGCACAGTGATCATAGCCAAAACATACACAGTACTCATGGCACCCTGATATTTCATTCTCACTTGACCACTCTGTAAGGCACATTGCACTACATTTATCCTGTATACCTACCCATTTATTCTCAAGATCATCATATTCGATTTGCCTATGATCCATTTTAATACCATTTTCTCATTTATCCCTCTGTTTCCTAAACAATATCTTTGCATATGCCACTTCCATCCTCTACTGGCAATATTCCTTCATTTATCCATCTGTTCCCTCCAGGGATAGCAGTTATAGAGCTTACAATAATTTGAACAAGGTGGGAAGAGGTGGTCAGATTGCAGCAAATAGTATAAAACAATTCTAAAATGGAAAGTAACTGTCACTACTCAGTACTCACATACGTTATCTTCAGATTGAATGTACATCTTCAATAAAACTATTTCCACAGCCGAAACAAGATGCAGAACTATAGTAAACGCAACCCAGAGCACAAAAAGAATTCACATTATTTGTGATTTCTTCATAAGGGTGACAATTTTTAATTCCTCTTTACCACTTATAATATACATAACCTTTATTTCATTTCACTTTGTTTTATTTAACAATGCTGTCAACTTTTAACATTATATTATCATTGGTGACATACAAAACATGAGTATGAAGCACTGGTGGAATGATACTGACAAGGAATAACCAAAGTACTTGGAGGAAATCTTGTCCCAATGCCACTTTGTATACTACAAATCCCATATAGACTAGTCTGGGATTCAGCCCATGCCTCAGCTGTGAGAGACTGGCACATAACACCTGAGTCACAGCATGATCCATTTTATTTCAGCAAAATTTGCTCATCAAATAATAATTTAATAGGGTCAATACATCAAAGAAAATGACATGAAATATCCAGAAAGGAAGGAAGCGAATTTTATCTGAGGTGTAAAATTTACCTAATTGTAATAACATTATATAACTTCATATAAAATTTAAGAATGCTGAAGTAAGACATCATTTGCATACTTCTGACACAAGCATCCCCAATATGAACACAGATGTACACACACACACACACACTCACTTTAGCTTCATATGCAATGGCAGTAGAGTACAGCACTACAGCATTTTCTACTGTTATCCCTTGTTTTATTATCTGCTCACATCTCCTTTTCAACTGTGTCTCACAGTAAGCATTGGCAAGATCAAGCAATTCTGCAAAAGAAGATCAGTAGAAATAAATTTATAATTTGGTTCACATAAATGCAAATGAGGAAAATGAACTGTTTCAAATAAAACCAAAAAGGTAAGAAGGCAACATCTAGTATGCAAATGCAGTATTTTCAGTGACCATACCACCAAATCTTTCCTCATACTCCCACAACCCAACATTGTCTTCAAGAAAGCATGACCTGAAGTCTCCTCAAGATCCATTTGTATGGTAACAAAATAGAAGAAAACTGAATTGACTGTGTTAAACTCAACCCTTTAAACCCCAAATTAAATCCCATCTGCTATTTGCTGGCATTATTAGGAGCTCACCATTTTCTCCACGTTAGCAGGATAAGGGTTAAATTATTAACCTTTAGGCTACTAATGTCATATATA
>Ga0268261_10001092_pt1 | contig 18268 bp, 10 predicted proteins | sample TergutNc150P1_FD_190353 | JGI IMG/M metagenome (GOLD analysis project Ga0268261, IMG submission 190353) | Nasutitermes corniger P1 segment gut microbial community from laboratory colony in Florida, USA - Nc150 P1 (SPAdes) (version 2) | ecosystem: Host-associated > Arthropoda: Insects >...
ATTAGTCGCCTAAAGGTTAATAATTTAACCCTTATCCTGCTAACGTGGAGAAAATGGTGAGCTCCTAATAATGCCAGCAAATAGCAGATGGGATTTAATTCGGCGTTAAAGGGTTAACTAGTTGAGTCACTTTCTCTATATTGATATATAGAGAGGTATGTCAGAGAAACAGCACACAAAATAAAATGTCAACAGGATAAGTGAGGCATATAATCATTTGCACAATATTATCACAAAGTAGCTTCCTCCACAGCACTTGTATAAATACATGTAGAATTTATCACTAACCTTAATCCTTTATTTTGACTGTTCAAAGTGTGATTTTCTTCAGCAGCATTTTTAATATCTGTATCTTTTAGATGAATCTGAAATTTCAGATTATCAATCTTATTACGTAAAACACTAGTATCCTCTTCTAGTTCATTGCTCGCAACATTAAAATAAACTCGATGGATTGTCTTCTCAGTGGTCTTGTTTCGACACTGTGGACAGGACTTGGATCTAAAGTGGGAACAAATGATTAACTTGACATAAGAGACATTAAACCATGACTTCTGACATTAACATAAATAGTAATGTTTGGTTAGGTTATAAACAAGTTGCAAACATTCGAAGATCATTTATACCCACAAGTCTTGAAAACATTTTTACCTAGTTTACCAAACTCTTATTCACCAACATGGATCAATATATAGAAAGACAGATACAATACACAGATAGCTGCCTCCCACAGATCCTAGAAATTAAAGCACAGGACAAGTCAGAGTATAACTTGATCATAAAATACAGCAAATACAAGTGCAGTACATTAGACTAAAAAATATACACAAATACATTATTAACAGTCCCTTAGCAATTGTACAATACTGTGCACTGAGAGATAACTAGAGGTTACAACATTTGAAATACGTCTGTTACCAAGTCAGTCATCAGTATCCATGCATATGAATGTCATGCAAGGTTACTCCATGTACAGGAATCCACTCTTCATAATGTGCTTCACTAAGCGCTGTTTTGCTATAGCACTCTTGTGTCCCTCCCAACTTCTTTTAAGTTTTTGTACTTTCTGCAAAAATGATACTCTCTCGAACTTGTATCTGAGCACTTGCAACTGTATTTGTGCATAAACTCACAGTAGCTGAGTGCAGCAAGTCAGCACTAGCAACTTGTGGAATTGTGTCAAGCAATTACCATGCCTCTGAAGGAGGAAGCCATGAGAAATCAAAGAACTGTGTAACCACAGTTTACTTTCGTTCTTTAAATGGTGTGTTATAAATGTCTTGTCGTGTGTACAGTGTGCTGTAATTTGTTTTTTCCATACTATCTTGTTGAATCAAAATTGTGAAAACATATGTGAAAAAAGCTTCTGTACAGATACATAAAAAAAGTGTGTCAATAGCAGCAACATTGAATACCATTAGATGCATCACACAAGAATGCCAGATCAATGTTTGCAAAGCATTAGACTTGACTTAAGGTGATCAACTGTACAAGTTGTTTTGAAGAACAACATTAATAAAAAAGACACCATGTCAACAAATATGCATTTTTATTTGTTTTAGTAGACAAAATGTTATATTTTATTTATAAAATGCATGTCTTTACTCTGTACTTACTTTAATTTGGATTTCAGTACTGCAATATACCACACATTAGGAAATAATTATTCTATTAATACAAGATACAAAGCTAATCTACACCCTCCACTATTGAGGTTAAGCAAATACCAGAAAGGGGTCTATTATACAGGCATTAAGACATACAATTGCTTGCCATCTAAATTAAGGGGCTTCATTAATAATAAAATTCAATTCAAAAAAGAACTAAAAAAATTCCTATTGCGAGGCTCCTTTTACACTGTAGAAGAATACCTCGACTGGACTTCTATGCATGATTTACACGCCCTGTATTTATAATAGTAAAAATAGTAGTTATTGCAACTATGTAATAGAGTTATATTAATATCATAAGTAATCTTGCATTACTCTAAGCTATACAGGTTAGATACCCACATATTGAAGGAGTATGTGACATACACCTTGTAATGTAAATGCAAATGCAATTGGTATGTCTGGAAATTTTTTGATGGGTTCCTTGTATATTAGACGAGTGTTTGACTGGTTTCTGGGAGTGATCTCATCATTACTTATTCTAAATATTTTACACTTCTATTTTAAATATCTTATTCTACACTCAATAATCATGTTGGAAGTTGCTTGTATTTGTTGCCTTCAGTGAGTTGCTGTGTAATAGTGATTGTATTGTTTAATTACTATGTGATTGTCGGACTGTTATTGTTCTTAAGCTATGACGGATGCTTATTTTAGCATATACACTATGTTGGCGTATGCATATGTATAACAATTGACTATATCTATATCTAAATCTGGGGTTGCCCCAGAGGATCCATGGAATGTAAGTGAAAAATACAAATACAAATACTGAATGGTAAGTTTAGAATACAAATTACTTCTACAATCATTAATTCTTACGTGAAAAGTTCTGTCACTTAGTGCTCCGTTTATCTGGAACCAATTAAGAGCACTTAGTCAGGGATGCCTGAACACAGAATGTACTGTGACAAGCAGGCCAAAAGTTTGCAGTGTGTTAGCTACAAAATGTTCTATAACCAACAGGTTGATCTGATGCAGTTACTGAGTTAAGTGAACTGTAACCTGCAGCAAGTTCAGTGTGTACAAGTTTTGAGACTTCTGTGACGGTATACCCGAGGGTTCTACTCTTCTGGGATATGGTTCTGCATCAATGGACAATTGGATCCTGACATTTTGAGGCAAAGCAAAGTCCTCATCTTCAAGGTTCAAAATGTGTTCTTGGGCATATCAACCCTTGAAGATGAGGACACTATGTTGCCATCATATGTGTGGATCCAGTTATCCACTGATGCACCTTAATATCGCCAGAGGAACAGAAACTGAAGTTGAGTGCTGCCTCATATTGTGTTCCCAGATGGGGCTCAATTTACACATGATGGTATTAAAAACAAATGTAATTCTCTCATGGGTGCAGGAAAATCCACATGAAGTAGTACAATATGATTCTCAAGAGGTAATCATACAGTATACAGGGACACTGCCTACATTGACCACATTTTATTGAGAAAAACTTGGTTATTAAAAACATTTTAGAAAATAAACTACTGTCTTATTTAGAAAATGTGCCTCTCGAAACAGAAGCATGAATGTGGATACATGACAGAGTGTCTCCACATATTCGCTGGGAGTTCATGCAGCACTTCAACAAAAATAATCAAGGAAGATAGATGGGGTGATGTAAAATGGTGACATGGCCAGCTTGGTTGCCTAATTTAAACGTACTAATTAATAAAGATAGTATTAATTTCTTTCTCTGGGGTAGAATAAAATGTGGGTACACCTGGGAATCAAGATACTGAACAGAACATACCCAGAGGGAATTAACAATGGCATGAGGCTTGGCAGCCCACATGCAGTCACAAAAAGTGGTAAGTTTGAATAACTAATTAACTTGTAAATGTTCAAGTTAATCCTATTAATAAGAAACTGAAAATTGAGTCTGTATTCATTGCTGTAATATAGTACTCCTAACCTGATAATGATATTGAATAAACCTAAGGTTTAGTTATTTGTGCACCACATGAAATCTAGAACATGGTCCTGAAGTATGGACAACATGTCACATAATATTCCATACAAAACCATATATACAAGTTTTACAAATAGAAGCACTACTAGAGCTAACATATACAGAATTATTCCTAATTTCATGCACTAAACATAACCATCACATTGTACTGCAAATATGAAGACAAGAGTCTCATAAACATCTGGTAACCACTGCATTCTTGGTAAAAACAGAATTAGGAAATCAAATGAGATCGGTACTGTAGTTTAAGAGCATGTTTGTTCATTAGATTTATCACATTTCAAAATAACATGGTCTTTACAATGGCAAAACATTTACATAAGTCACTGAAATTTCAATTTCAATTTATTTCTCTTTCCATAGATCCATTACAAGGTATAAACCACATGGATGTAGAAATAGTCATAGAGTACATCAATATATACAAAGTTCAACAATACAGTTGAATATTGTATAAGTCAGTGGGTTTACATATTTACGCAAAAAGTGCATTATAAATGAATAACATAGTTCGCAATGATAATGTTCATTATTATACATTTGCGGTAATCAAGAATATTTAAAAGTAAGATTATACATACTGTGGAGGGTTAGAATTACTGCTTAAATACATTTACAGTAAGTAAAAATAGTTAAAAATGAGATCAATAAAATAAAAAATTGAGATGAATCCTTATGCGAAATTGTAGAATTCTTCCAATGAATAAAATGAGTTCTCAAGTAAAAATTTCTTCAGGAGAGATTCAAATTTTTTTGTGTTATTAATCTCATTTTTTATATAAATAGGAAGGCTATTGTATATCTTTACACTCATATAGTGCACCCCAGTATGAAACTTCTTTAAATTAACCGAAGGGTAATGAATATCAAGATGTTGTCGAGTACCATAATTGTGAGTCTCATTATTTGTGGTGAAAAGTTCCTTATATTTTATAACAAATCTGAGAAGAGAAAAAATATAAAGAGAAGGGAGTGGAAGAATTTCAAGGCTGGTGAACAGTTTCATGCATGAGTCTTTACTTGTACTCTCCGTCATGATTCTTATTATTCTCTTTTGTAATCTAAAAACTCTTGTACTGTGTGCTATGTGACCCAAAAAATTATGCCGTATGAGATTACAGAGTGGAAATGTGAGTAATAAATTGCTTTCAACATCTGTGGAGACATAAACTGCTTTACTGCCCGCATGGCAAAACATGCAGAAATTAATTTGGGTAAAATTTTGTCTATGTGTGTTTTCCAAGATAGAGTGTTATTAATGTTTAGGCCCAAGAAGTTTAATTCATTCACTTTGGAAATGTAATTATTTTCATAAGTAATGTTTATATCTGAGTCAATTAAACTCTCACTGGAGAACTGAATAAAATGAGTTTTACTAATGTTTAAGGAGAGTGAGTTTAGTTGAAGCCACTCAGATATTTGTCAAAACATAGTATTGAGATCATCCTGAAATTTAAGTGCATCTCGTCCAGTAATTATTATGCTTGTGTCATCGGCGAACAGTATTGGAGTAGCATTGTGTATTATAGCATTTGGTAAGTCATTAATGTAAAGAAGGAATAAGAGTGGGCCCAAAACCGATCCCTGTGGGACATCATGTTTTACCTTATTCCGATGAAGTAGTCTTTAAATTTAAGGTGGAACTATCTAGTTGAACTCTTTGAAATCTGTTTGTTAGATAGGATTCTAACAATAACTTAGACTTGCCAGTTATGCCATAGTGGGGAAGTTTTTGTATCAGTAGCAGGTGGTTAACTGAGTCAAAGGCTTTTGCCAAGTCAAAAAAAATAATGCCCACCATTATTTTGCTATTTAGAGCATTCAAAATTTCATGTGTTAATCTAAATATTGCATCTTCTGTTGCTAAGTTCTTTCTAAATCCAAACTGTTGTGAGTTTAATATATTATTGTTATTTAAAAAAAAAATTCAATTACAACATGTAAATAGAATGTCCCATAATAGATTACCCAGGGTAATGAAATGCTATTCCCCAATTGGCAGCAGGAATCATGGCAGACCTTTGAAGAGACTTCTGGATACGTGAGACTGGAACGGGTCAACAAGTGGCCCAACTCCATGACAGATATATGATGATGATAAAAAATTCAATTAGTCTATTATACAAGGCTTTTTCTAAAACTTTTGAAAATGAAGTTAGCATTGATATTGCTCTATAGTTAGATGGGTCAGTTTTGTCCCCTTTCTTGCATACTGGTTTTATAATTGAAAACTTTAATCTCTCTGGAAAAATTCTGGTAGACACAGATTTATTGCAAATGTAAGTTAATGAAGAGCAAATATAGTTGGCATTAATGTTTAATAGTTTTGTACTAATTTCATCATAGCCGGATGAATTTTTAGTTTCGATAGATTTAATTATAGACATTATCTCTTGAGTGGAAAAGGTTTTGAAGACCGGGGGGGGGATAAGAATCCCCAGCACATGGTCAAAGTAACAATAAGTATTTCCATGTCTCATATTTTCTTGGCTGTCACTATTTGTTTCATCTATTATGGTTGAGAAATATTTATTGAATGCATTTGCAATATCCTGCTGGGTAGTTAAGTGTTTACCTTCTATAGTAAGCTTCTGTGTCTCGTTTGTATGATGCTGTTTGCCTAACAGTTCATTAATTAAATTCCAAGTGTATGAAAGTATTATCCCTTTGTGTAAATGCATATATCAGCCCTGTATTATCAAGAATTCCAGACAAATTGAAAAATTCCAGGTGTATGTTGTATTGTTGTTGTAGCTACTTCAGTCAAATGCTACTGCTCATCCTGCATGTTGCTGCTTTTCAAGTAAACTGATCCTCCCATATGGCACCAGTCCTAAGCTGGCAAGAGTGAGCTCAGGCAATCACAGAAGGCACAAAGTCAGTCCTTTGTGCACTGTCCATGAATCTTGGTAGTTGGTGTCCAAAAACCACGTTACATTGTCGGTAACACACGCAGAATCTCCACCATACATAAACTACATAGTATGCTGTTTTTAATTTATATTCTCCAGTAGCTGGGGTACTGTGCTATTGCCATACTACTAACAAAGTAATAGCTACTATATTTATAGGGAAGTTTTTGGCTTGGGTTTAGAAGCAGGGTACGATCTTTACGTTAACGGCATGCAATTATGGAACGCTCCACATACGAAATTTACAGTCAGCTACATATCTACAATCAGTCAATAATTTCTTCGTAATACAAATTCAAAAACGAAGCAGAAGGTATGGGTCTAAAGGCATTTTTTCACCAACACTGTATATTGTACATTTTAATTGTTCATACAGGGTTTTATGGGGGACTACGTGTCATAAATTTCAAAGTACAAACGAATGGCCAAATGTAGTTTAATAAAAATAAATAATACCTTTCAATCCACTGAATCAAACAAGCATAATGGAACAGGTGACCACAACCTGTTGCGAACACATCAGATGAAGCAACAAACAAATCACTACATATAACACAACTGATGTGCATGACTGGCAGTAACAAACACGTCAATGTTATAAAATTAATGGAAAAATCATTATATTATATCACGAACACATTAACAACTCTTCTCCTTCCCGCCATGTCGACACATAACCAGTACATGCCAATGCACAAAATATACCGACGGTTGAAGTCTCGTTCGATATAAAACCCCGTCGACTACAAGCAGTTACCAGTTTACCGCTGCGTCATATCCCATTAAGCTTGAATCTTCCCCACGCCGATTAGAACCTCGGACATCTCGTAAGTCTATACACTCGGTACGTTACTATATGCAATTTTCATTTCCCCTTAGTACTTTCTCGAAAGAAACGCGACAGTTGAATCACAAAACCCTAAACGAAGTGACTGGGGCAAAAATGGTACGGTAATACCGGCGTAGACAGGTTTTATGCATTATGAAGTTAGGAAATAAAGGCACAACATTACATTCTACCGCGTTCGCTTCTTATCCGTAACCATCTCTAATTCGTCACTCAAGCCAGAAGCACACTTGAGGTCGCCGCCCTTGCGCAGCAGCGTAACTGAATGCAAGATAGGCACTATACGTAAATCGTAACATTAAAGCGCGTTCTTGCAACCATTGTTACAGTGGAAAAACAATAATTACTTATTGTGAGTGTGTATATAGCCTTAGTCATGCAGCATTCAATGCGCAAGGCCCTAATTGTCATCTGTGGCCTGCCCCAGTCAACAAGATTTACCGGCACGGTGTTCGAAAAAAAGTTATTGAACACAAAATGTGTGTTTTGATTCCGTCTATAACTTTTGTCTGAAACATTTCTCATTCTAAGAAGAGTTGAGCGAGATATGATTAAAAATGTGTAGTGGTCTTCATGGAAAGTACAAGTTATTCTTGTCTGATTTGAATGAAACTTGAATTTTCTCGACATTTTTTCGAAGAATATTCGAATAAAAAATTTCATTAAAAAACCGTACCGTGGGAACCGAGATGTTCCATGCTGACTGGTGGACGGAGAGGGCGAAACTAATAATAGTTTTTCGCAATTTTGGGAACGCGTCTAAAAAGAATTATCAGGTACGGAAGGTTTTCGGATCGCCTTCCTGGTATCTTTGATCCTTGCCAGTGTTTGGTCCGCGTCGTGCAAGGTCAGTTTTTCAGCGAAAATGACGATCCATTATCACTGCCTTTTCAGGGCGTGACAACCAGTTCGGGAATTTTGAAAACATGCAAGAGGCATATGTCTAACCCATACACAGAAACAAAGAATTCAGGACCTTTCCAGTTCACTACGGTTCACTACACGGTGCTAGCCATGTGACAACCATCTGATCTATAATTTGAACCTACCCCTGTTCTAATGATCTGAACCAATGCCAATTCTGTCTTTATCTCCCATGAGTAAAGTACTTCAGCAACCGACAGTTCCTCTGGTAGTCAAATTCTCTGCACTGTATTGAACCCATGGGTTCATTAGTGCGTTCACAAGACTTTTCACATGTCAGTCCAATCCACACACTCCCACTCTGTTTCTTGAAGGTACATTAGAATGTTATCTTCCCGTCAAAATTTGTGTCTTCTAAGTGGTCCCTTTCCATCAGGTTTCCCCCACCACAATTCTGCATACACCACCCTACCAAACACCTGCCCTTGGAATTTCTCCTCAAACATACATCAGTATGGATCCTGTTATGGGCACCTAAGGTTATGGGATTCTGCTCCTTCTCCTGTTGGGAGTGCCTGTGTAGCACCCCGCCACTTAAAGAAATACCAGGGAGGCACTACTGTATGTCGTGTCCCAGCTATACCACCTCAGATCTCTTGCAATTCATATTTTTTGAACTTATCTTTTCATTTGAGATATTAATGACACACCTGTTTGTCAATTCATGCAATATTTTACCTGACAAATCACATCTCTCATATTTGAAACCTTTGTTTCAAATTAATTTTTTAACCCTCCATTCGTTAACGCCCGCAATAAGTATGAATGTAGTTGGTTGTGGGTACCTCTGAGATACCTTCTAAGTTTCTGCAAATAAAAGTACAGAATTTTATCAATACAACTCCAGTTTGTTCAAGAATACATCTGATTGGGATCTGAAAGCATCTCTGATACAGCACTGAATGAGATTGTTCGATGCAATCTCTGTCCACACACCACGATTCTTCCAGACTCTGCTGGTTATTTCAAAGTACTCCAGCCAAGTAGAGAAGACCAATGAATACATCACTTGCAGCTGTAGTTGGGTTGGTTACTAGGAATATACTGATTTGTGTGCTGAACCATGTTATCTAAAATTTAATCTGTAATGAGACAGTGTCATGCTTTGAAGAGTGTAGTAGCTTTCCTTCCTTTGCCAATAACCGTGGGTAATTTTGTCAGAATATTTTGCCATTTACATCAAATATGTGTAGAACTTTTTACCTTACCCCACTTTGTCTTGTCCTTTCCAATGAAAACAATTATCAGTAGTGTCCACTTCATTGCAGCAATCATCATCCAATGTAGTGTCTTTGGCACTCTCCGAGTCACCTTCTCATGGTTCCACATAATCGCCGTCATATTTTGTCTTGTCATCATCAGACAATATCACTGCACGAATACACTAGGTATCCTCTGCAATACTTGGGTATGAGTGATCCATAATGGCCACCAGAAACTAACACTCCACTAGTAACACCGATGGTCAGGCTGTATCACTCAGATACAAACTGCCAAATACAGCCAAATGAATATGATTAGGAACATGAAACCCACTCTACAGGCATCCAAGAAGCAACATAGGCAGCTACTCAGAAGTACAGCAGTGCACTTTTCTCATATTCAGAGAAACGCACAATCAAAGATGCATGTACCTGAGAGATGCAGCGTGACCAACAAAGGGTTACAATATAAATAGAAAATAATACTCCATACAGTGCAGGAGGATGTCAAGGGTCCTTCCTGTTGGAATACATTTTTTCAGATGACTGAAAAGTAAAACACTTAAAATTCTTGCTTGCCAACTGCAGAATGTTAATTTCTTAATTTTATTTTCTGTACCATCCCTTAATTAGATTAGAAATTCACCCCTTCTGTGTCATGAAGAAAAAGATTTTTTTCCATTAATTAATTAATTGTAATTAAAAATATTTTACATAATTTATTAGGAGTTAATTTTAAGTACTAAAAAGCATAATACTGCACACTGACCAGCAAGCAGGTAGTCTGTCTGTAACATATGTGTAATTTTCCCTTTGTGTATCTTACTGCCTAATAAAGGCTGTTTTGTAGGTGACCCAAAACATGTAACTTAATAAACTTCAACTTAATATATGAAAATTGTTGTGAATGGTAGTACTTTCCTTACCTTTGTATTTTTTTCTTGTATTAAATTCATTATCATTAAAAATATTTCCACATAAAATGTATTAGAACTTAATTTTTATAGAAACAGACTTTGCTATATTTTTAATATCACAAAGTAATGACTATTCTGCTGACAGAATACAACAGTAGTACTGCTGTAACAGACGCTCTGAGCAGAGAAAAATTTTATGCTAGGAATATGGCAAAACAAATTACAGCGAAACCCCTATGTACATCATCATGTAGATCTTACTGAAAAATTGTAAAATCAGGGAAAACAAAGAAAAACAGAAGATTGGTACTTCTCACTGCCTTTGTCTTATTCATTATTAAAATCAAATTGACACAGTATAATAATGCTTAATTTTTTGCAAATTTTCACAAAAGTAAAACTCACTTTTCACTTAACTGTTTTAAAATAAAGTTCATGAAATAGCAATCATTTGCAAAATCAAAACAGAATTAAATTAATTCTTTTTAACCAGTCCAATACTGTTAATTGTTAATGTTTATCTTGATGCTTCAATGTGTAGAGTTTGTTTGTGAGCTTCATGTACGTCACTAGTACGCATCCTCCACATCGAATTGTTGCCTGTATTTTCTTCCCTCCTCTAGTCCTTGAAGAGCATTAAAAAAACTTACTTTGTTCTCAGTAAGCTTTTCTTCCACTTCTTCTTCTTGTTTTTCTTCATCCTCACAAGTCAGGTAATCCTGCATCACCACATAATTCTCTGTAGATCATTGCTAATGCCTTCCATATGAGTTCCTTTCTGTACTGGCATATGAAAGCATGGATGATCCCCATATCCAGTGGTTGCAAGTGGCTTGTGCAATTTGGGGGGAAAAATATAACTTTAATATTTTTCAGAGCAGTGGTATCTCTTGGGTGTGCAGCACACTGGTCAATGACCAGGAAGATTTTTCTGTTTTTTTGCCCCTGTCTGGCATTGCAGTTGCACAAGAAACTTCTCAAAGGTGGCTGAAGTCATCCATGAATTTGAATTTGCCGTGCATTTGGTGATGCGTTTTTTTAAATTTCTGAAGCAGTAGGGTTTGTTGTACTTGCCAATCGCCAGTGGAGATAATTTCTCTGTGCCATCAGCATTGCAACCTAGGAGAACAGTAACCCTATGCTTTGATTTTGTTCCACCATGGCAAGAATTACCTTAGTATGTCAATATCATACTGGGCTGGAGGATATAGAACAGTCTAGTTTCGTCAACATTAACTACTTCCTTCGGCTGGTATCCATTTATCATTTTGGGCAGTTCTTCACTTTTCCAGTCCACACTGTTTCAGGATTTACAATGACACTTTCTCTCAATATAGTTCTGTATGCCAGGTTGTCTTTTCTGAAAATGGTCGATCCAGCCGTTTGAAGCCTGAAAACTGTTGATACCTAGATGAGCCACTACATGTAGAGCCTTTTCCTTCAGATGTGTTCCATTGATGGATGCTTCGGTGGTTTGGGCTTGCTTGGACCACGCCAAAAGGATGGTTTCAGATTCTTCCAATGGTGAAGTCTTAAGAGATTTGCATTTTTTAGAAAACAATGGCCCACAACGCAAATATTTCTGACCATTTACTCATTATCATGTTCAATGTCAATACTGACAAACCAAGCAGGGCCGCTAGATCCACCTGAGTTCCCACGTGAGCATCAACTTCGGCTTCTATGTGAATTTTTTTTATCTACAGAAAACACTTTATGTTTTTTCTTCATTTTCTTCTCATTTGAGGATTTTTCACAATAAAAGCAAAGTTTTCAGCTTCACTCGTGACAATCTTTGAACACTAAAAAATTCTGTAGAGTTCAAACAAAAATGGTATGGCTTGGCTTGCTTACTTCCAATGCTTGTTTACTGGCTGAATTCATTCTCGCAACAGAAGCAGCGCATGTTTTACTGGCAAATTTTTCTGGACCAATTATAATAATTGTTAGTCGAAAGCTTCATGAATGGAAATGTGCATTAAATGGGTGGAGTTTCTGTTGGCGAGACTTCAAATTCGAATGTACAATCACGCAAAACACAAAAGTGACGACACGTAAATTCAAGGAAATTTTAACACTGATCTTACAGCCTCTCAGTATATACTATAAATTTAGTGTAAATTCTGGGAAAATGTAAATTCAGAGAAGAGAAAATCGAAGTTTCACTGTATTGGGTGCAGATTGTTGTTGCACTGTCATATGGTACCTTCACAACTCCCACATTCAATCCTGCTAAAGCTAAACTCTCATTGCTAGATAAGAATAATGAATGAGCAAATGATATTAATAGTGAAAATGTTTATTCAGATTTTTATTATATACAGATATTAATTTTAAATTCAGCAAGAACTGAACATACCGCAATATACAAAAGGAGAAAAACAAATTTACACACACACAGGGTACATTGTGCAATCACGCTCTCACAATATTACGCATTAAGTGTCCACAGCCAGACTAAAATATCAGATGCACTGAATGAAGATGCTTCCCCACAGAGTTTATTGTATTTGCATATAAACAACACTTGCATGGTGGTTGCACACTTCATTCCCAGCACCCCTCCAAACACCCTGGCACTTCAGCTTTCATTCAAGAGCTAACTGTGCCAAGCATTGTACTGAAAAATCTTCTTCTTCTTCTTGAGGCGTTACAACTTCAGAGAAGTTTTGGCCTTCTCAACGAGTTTCTTCCATTTGGTCCGGTTTCTGATGCAGTCCTTCCAGTTTGTTATTTTCATCCTTGTTATATCGCTCTTTACATCATCCTCCCATCTATTTTTAGGTCTTCCTAGTGATCTTGTTAGTGCGGATGACCACTCACACACTTTTTTTTACCATGCTGTTATCTGGCATATGATGTATGTGTCCAAACCAAGCTAATCTTTGTGCTTTGATGTAGTTGATGATGTTTTTATTACCAGTCAGTCTGTTTAGTTCTTCATTCGATTTAATCCGCCATGTGCCATCCTTTTCTTTAGTGGAGCCATAGATTTTTCTTAGTACCTTCCTCTCAAATACCCTTAGTAGTACTGAAGAATCAGTTCAGTCAATAAATGCAAGGAGGGGGAGAAACAAGCCAGTTTACCGTTCTTCTAAAATCACAGTTTCTTGTGGGCATAACTTAAGTTCTTGTAGAGTTAATTTAGAATCAAGCGAAGTAAGCTGAAACATCAGAGATGCTCAATGTAAATCAATGTAAGAAAATGATGAAATGGGATAACACTGGTCACTTTACAGTATGTATATTTAACAAGTGAAGGATGATAGAACACAAAAAAAATATCAAGAATCCAAGTAAAATAAACTAAAATGCAGACGGTGTATATGTTGCAAATTCACACTTATGATGAGACTAAAAGACACTGAACACACATGCACATTTCTTTCTGTTCCTCTTTCTTTTACACACACGTGTGCACACACATCAACCTACTCTCTAGCTGTCTCTCTCTCTCTTACACACACACACACACACACACACACCCACTTTCATGCAAAGAATTACACGTAACATTAACTAAAACTGTCACAGCAGAACCCAAATGTTCAATCAGAACCATCTAATCCCATGAATGGACATGATCCAAAAAACAATTCCATCCAGTCCTTCTCACAGCCCATTTCTATGACCTATCCCAATTCTATCCAACCCACCCCCACTTCAGGCTATCAAGTGCCCATTTCCCAAGAGGTACAATTAAAAATATTTCTGATTTTGAAATTGCAACATATAAAGTCACTTACACATTCTTATACATGCCCTACTATCCTCATAACTCTTGAACTAACTTTCATGTATTTGTTTTGCTTATTTAGGATTCATTTAAAGATGCTGTTTATAGCTCCAACTATAAAGCACTTAATGCTAGGATGAACAGTGCTTATTCAATCAGAAAGGGAGTAGAAGCAGTCATGGCCTAATTTGAGAAACTACTCTGGCATCTGCCTGGAAGGGGAGATCACATTAGTCAGTGCAACAGTAGGGATATGAGGTGGGCACCTCATGAATAAAGTAACACAAAAATTACTGCTTCAGCAAACTTGCCACTAACATAACATGATTTTCTATAATATAGAGATTATTCCACTGATAGACTCTCTAATGATAATTTCAAAGGCTGGTGACAATGGGAATTGTATGAGGTTCAATGTAATTAAAATGTTATTGTGCAGGATAACATGAAAATATTGTCATATCAGCAAGAAATATAAAACTGTTTATATCCAAATTAAAGGTTCTCATTCTGCCCAATCACCTTGCACCTTTCCATAATGCCCACCCTGTAGGATCTACAAACAGAATCAGTTTGTTGAGATGGGAGCAACATTACTCTTTTGGAAAGGATAAAAAAAAAGCACAGAAATTTATATATATATCGTATTTACTCATGTACTGTCCCCTTTTGCACAATATACCCATCTACCTCCAATTTTTTTCAGGTGCACTGTTCAATCATAATCACTGTCTTTGCAAGAACATATTTCAAGCTTGACTTTTTTACTGCAGGACCTCCTAAATTGTGTCTGCACTAGTACATAACTCCCTCTGTTTCCACAATAGGTACAAGTTATTATTAGGAAAAGTATCATGACTGTCTGTCATGTTACCAGTCTTCTAGAAAAGGAAAATATGATTTTTAGCATGACTTACTTTCCTTTTGTTGAAGGGTCTTAAGAGGCAGTCACACAACATTTCCTAAGTGCTGCTGGGGATACAATTTGTGTACACAACTGATAAAATGGACAGGATTTTAAAAGAAGTAGCCATGGCCTAATCAAATGTACTATACCAGAATCTTTCTGAAGAAAGTGACAAAAACTGCACAAAAAACCTGTCAGGATTTACAGTCTCCCAGCCAAGATTCAAACCAAGTACCTCACAAATACAAGTCTAGAGTATTACCACTACAACCACCTACTCTGTACTGTGTTAAAAACAGTGTAGAAACAGGTAAAATGTGTCAGAAAATAGGGTGGTATGTACATATATATGTACATGTGGCATGTCAATTCCCAACTGGACTAGAAAAATAACTGAGGGATACAACTTAACACAAACACACACATTTATCATCAATTGATCCTAAGTACCTTCAGACCTATAACTGAAAACTTGCTGAACAATGAAAGAAATAAACTACTTACATCTCTTCTAGGCCAGCTACAAATAACCTTATACTCATCTGGTGGATAACCCTGCACCACAAGGTAGTCGAGTAATACCTAAAACATACATGGACAAGGACATTATAAATAAAGTACAATGCCAAAAGAACTAAAATTCACATAACTCATGAGTGCTACATACTTTAAGAGGTGCTGTAGCTTGAAACCGTCGATCCAAACACTCCCCCTTTGGAAGCCTGAAACGAATTTTGGTGATGCCATTACCAGCATCCTCTTGTGGTTCCTCCGGCAACTGAGATTTAACTTCCAGTCTATGTGCCTGAAACAAAACAGTGCCACAGTGCAATATAGTCTTTTTAAAAGAGTTTAGTAATCTATGGTTACAAATAACTGACATAAACTGTGCTGAGAAGCTTAATTAGGGCAAGTGAAATTCTAAATGTGCATCCAGCAGAGTTTGAGCATAGTTTTAGTTCATGAATCTTGGCATGTATGATTATGTTTGGCCTAGTTATACAGAGTGAAAGTCATATAAACATATGTCTCATATTCAAGGGTTACAGATTTTTAAGGGGAGCAGTAAGAGTAAACATTTTTACCATGTGGTAAAAATGGCGAGGAACTTTATCACATTGCAAGTACCAGTTAAAGACCTACAGTCTTCAAACTGGTGGAATAAATTCAGGCCATCCACAGTATTGACCACTCACATTTCCACCACCTGGATTCTAATGTGCCGGGGCACACAGACGACCTGGCATACCAGCAAATGCAGCCACTCCAGCAATAGTGCTACAACGCATTTTGGGACACGTGTGACATAATCCTAATGAACTGACATGAGCTACACACCAGATTCACAGATGTGCAAGAATGTGTCATGCAATGGGAGTGGTCCTGAATATTAATTGTAAATTCAGCAATAAAACCTTCAGGTAAGAATTTATTTGCTTATGCTCATTTTTTAAGCATTCCGGTAATAATAAATTCGTAACCCATGAGCAATGGGGTATTTATGGCTGGAAGTGACCTCAGGAATACAATCCTGAAATTAAGGCATTAAGTCTTAAATCACAATGTACAGCTCTGAAAGAGAGGACAATTAGGAATAATGATTATGAGCGGATGTGAAGAGCAGTTATGGCTTATAAGAAGATACCATCCAACTCTACATGTCAGAAGGTTGCAGGTTCAATTCCCAATAGTGTCATTGGAATTTTTCATCGACCTAATCCTACCAGCCACACTATGGCCTTGGGGTCAACTCAGTGTCTAATAGAAATGAGTACCAGGAGTACCTCCTGGGGGAATAAAGGCAGCCAGTGAGTAGGGCTGACAACCTTTCCACCTTCATGCAACAACTGTCTAGAATTTCTGGGAGCCTCAACCTTCTGGAACCCTCAGGTCCTGTCCAGGGACTATTTTACCTTTTATTTTACCTGAATATAAACTTAATTTCTAAATTTGAAATCTGTTATTTTTACTGACAAACACATTATGCCATACACCTTGGTTTCAAATTATTAGGGAGCATATATCTGAAAGTGAAAACCACACCAATGGCTGTGTATCATCCTCAGTACCCTGATCACAGGATATTTGCTTACACAACAGTTCTGTGCACTTAGTAACACAAACCAAAATGTCTTCAGAAGAGTCTACATTCAGCAGCTGCATGTAACAGACTTATTTTGTTCTCGTTCATGAGTAGACAGCACTGTGTAATAGATAGTTGACCTAAAGTGAAGTAAATTATTTTTGTTGTTTTTACTGTGGTTGTTGTTTGTGAATACCAAATACAGTGTAATACAGAGTGTTTTTACTGTAGAAACCTATATAACAACTCTACATGCAAGTGTTTTGAAATTGGAGTATGCAAAAAGGGCAGAAATGACATATACCTCTTTTATCAATTCTACTTCTTGACGTTCAATTTCCTTCTGCTCTTTTTCTCTATTTTCCATCCATTCTTGATGTCGCTTTGCCTCTTCTTTGGCTCTGTAAGTTCATACCAAAATGCTTCAATACCTTGTGCTTCACATTTAACCCTTGGTGGCTAATGTCAGGTATGCATGTCATGCAGCATGATGCTCTAAACGCCAAATGACAGGCACAGTTGACGGCCTATCATGGCCTTTATTATTGCGGCCCCTATTTAAATTTTGGTCTGCTGCACATCACACTCAACACTTAATTCCATTGCCAGAGGGTTAAATACTTTCTTTAGGATATTTTAAATTACATGACGTATGTCTTGTATCTCACAAATATGAGCATATGCAAAGGAAATTGAATGATCTCTGGAAGGAATCCAAGAAGGCTGGCCTTGAAATTAATTCCTCAAAGACAGAAGAAATACGTGTTAATACAACAGTAAACCAAGGGCTCAGATTAAATGGACAGCACATTAAAAGATCATCAGATTTTGGTTATCTGGGAAGAATTGTAGCTGAAAATGGAAGTACCAGTAGGGAAGACAATGCGAGAATACAGAAGGCTAGGGGATCATTCTTCAAACTGAGAAGAGTGTGGCTATCTAAGTCGTTATGAAAAGACACTAAGATTAGGATATTTAATACCCGTTTGAAATCTGTACTTTTGTATGGATGTGAAACTTGGCTTGTCACAAACGAAATTCAGTGTAAAATACAAACCTTTGTGAATAGATGTCTAAGATATATATTAAGAATATGGT
>Ga0268261_10001093_pt1 | contig 18263 bp, 10 predicted proteins | sample TergutNc150P1_FD_190353 | JGI IMG/M metagenome (GOLD analysis project Ga0268261, IMG submission 190353) | Nasutitermes corniger P1 segment gut microbial community from laboratory colony in Florida, USA - Nc150 P1 (SPAdes) (version 2) | ecosystem: Host-associated > Arthropoda: Insects >...
ATGTGCCTTTTACTGTGCAATATTTATTGATTAACAAACAGATATGCAGGTAATAAAATCATATACCAAGAATCACCGGTATTTCATTGCAAAACAACAAATGATGAAAACTGTACAGAAAAAAAATATATATATATATATTTCTTTTGAGAAAATTGTGCACTTCATCACAAACCGATGATCCTCAAAAACCACAAAATAGGTCAATATATCAACACTGACATCACACAAAAGTACAGCAAATGAATGGCCTAATACAGCAAGAATATGGTTCAATTTTATAAAATCTGAGAAAACAATAATGGCTAAACATACGTGAGTTGCCTTACAAAAGCATTTAACAATAAAATATTGGATTCTACATATTTTTGCACTAAAATGTCTCGCAGATATTGCTAAATCAAATGGTAAATGAAAGATGTTTCTGCATTTGTTTAGAAGCTACACTACCTTTGCATCAAATCCTGCAATTCTAACATAAACAACAGTACCTAACTGCCATGGAAACTACAATGCATTTCTTGGAAAAAGATGTCAGGGTTTACCAGATATTAACCATTTTAGTGTCAAACTACAGTACCACAGATTCACTGTCATATTTTGTGCTATTCACACCAAACCTGCACACACAACATGTATTTACCTGCTGGTACAAGTCATTACATATTACAACCCAGAACTTTAACAGGCCTTAACAGCCGAAGGCAAACCAGGACGTAATTTCGAACAGCTTTGGCTTCAAAGATCACACACTTCATCTCACTAACAGGCAGACAAAAACAAAGGTATTTCAATGCATGATTTGAGTTTGGTAATTTGAGTAACCTTGTGTGCTAGTGTGGAAGCTAGGCCTTTTATAATAAACTGTGAATCACATTTCTCTTCAGCCTTAAAAGATTCTGATGGTGATATGTTGCAACAGGCTTGACTAGTGCACCATTTTGGGTACTTAGACCACAGCATTTTGAAAACTAGGTCTAGTCTGGTGGACCCACATGAAAACACCACTGTCACTGCTCAGGTGATATAAATGAGTTACTTAATATGGGCTGACTAATCAGGATATTCCTCCACCATTTCAACCGCAGGAAAATAACTCACCCAATCTCCAAAACACTGTGGTATAAAGAACCAAAGGTGACAATTTCCAAAACACCAGTCAGACACGCTGCATATCTCTTCTTCAGTTCTGTACACAGCTCAACAATTTAACATGTAATGTTAAATGCAAATGAAAATTTTTTTAAGATATTGCTTTGTTGGGAATGCAGTATCAACAATATGCAGCACTTTAAAAAGTTTAAAAATGTTACAGAAGTTTATTTTATCTTCAGTACGTTCGGCTGGCAATACTATATATCACTGCTCTCCCAATACCATGTTACTAATTCTTCCAATCTTGGCCTATGGGCATCCAACACATTCATCCACAGTATAATGACTGTATTATATACCTTGCGAATATCCAATATGCAGCTTCAGACTGAAAAACACACTTTTAACATCAGAATTGAGAAACTGTCATAAAATGACCTAGTTTACTTCTCAAGTACTGATATCAGTAACTGGTTTGAGACTGGTAGACTGATATCGCGGTTACGGGGCTACCACCCCGTCGCACCTAGGCCGTAAGCTAGCAGGCCCTTTGTGCACCGCCTTTAGTTCCGCCCGTCGACCCCAGAGGTGCTCCATGTCAAGCGACATGAGAGCCCTCTGGTAGCGAGGAACGAAAATGGCCGAGAAATGGCCGACAAATTTCGCCTGGAAATTTGACTTCCACGTAATTTCCAGGGGTCTTTAACATGCCGCAAATCTGCGACGTGACGGACGGCTTTACTTCCCCTCCGAAGGAAGGCGTGCTGAGGATTTTTTCGCCCGAAAAATCCGATGGCTTCAGCTGGGTTTGAACCTGCGATCTTGAGTACCAGAGGCCAGCACGCTAACCACTAGACCACCGAAGCCACTTGGTTACAGACAGTGATAAGGTTAATCATTTGATGTTCTAACTGATTTACCTTGCATACAAGTCACATACTCTGTTACATAATAAACCAATGTGTAATGTCACGAATACTGTTATTGTTCTCTTCAAACTCTATTAACAGAATAAGCTGTATTTACACATGCACTTTATCTGTTATCTGCAAACTAACCAACATTTTTATCATATTTGTAACAATTATTACTTCAGAAGCCTTGAAGTGCTTAAAGTCGTTGTCTGTGCTTTATGTTGGTGCACCAACCAATATCACAGTTGGGTTACTGATGGTTCAGAGATCTTATTTCGTATTAAAAGGGGTGCAGCAAACACCTAACAAAGTGGAAACAGTGCCATCATCACAAATGTCAAGTTAATATATTAGCTCCCCAAAATTAATGTCATTATTTCACCTCATAAAGATACAACGGAACTGAAACCTCAGGTCACAGCAGTGATGTCAAGATGGATTAGGTGTGCTGACCCACAGAGCCTTGTTTCCAAGGTTCTCAAAGACAACAATGAAGGCCATAGCAATGGCACTAAAAAAACTAACAGCAGAGGCATAAAATATCTCTCTATATTCTGCTTTCACAAATGGTATCATTTGAAGCCCACAGTGGTATTTTCAACTCTGCATGCTAGGAACTGTACCTGCCATGCAACATAAATTACGCTAAACATGATTCAGAACAGATGTCACACCAGGTACAGCAAGCCTAGCAACACATTCATTCTGAACAAACAAACAAACAAACAAACAAGTTACTGGCAAACAAACAAGTTATTGCAAAATAAACAAATATCAGTTGAATATAAATTTGTAAAGTGAAAAATATTTATCCATAAATTCATACCCTAGAAGACTGGTACTTGTCCATCTGCACCAGTAGACCAGTGCAGGACAAACTGCAATGCTTACTTGTAAGCCTTTCACTGCTGTGCGCTGTGCAAAGAATGCCCCATTGCAAAATGATACCACAGAATCTTCACTGTATGGGTTTCTCATATGAGGGTCAGCCCCCCAGTTATACTTGTACAATGAAGACTCTTCTTCTGGAGTATGACATAGCATCATATCCTGAAGAACAGAGTCCTCAACCACACTGCCATGCAACCTTCAGGCCCACAAGTTTACAATGCATGTATTGCAGATTCTTTATATTCATTTCCAAACAGAACAGTTCACAAATTTACTGCTATCCTGATACTTTCCCAGATAGTTCCTGCCACAAGTACGTCCTTTACTATACCCTGGGACAACTTTTCCTGTTCCCTGTTTACACAAGTCTGTATCCTATGTCATTGTGTCAAGTGCTTCCAGCTCATATCATCTTTAAATATGTGGTCATCGTGACTTTATTTCAGTACTGGGAACACACTGTAACTGCCTGTTGATGAATTCCCCTGATATAATCACAATTAGCATAGGTTGTAATTTAGTTATAAAATTATATGCCAAACACAGTTATTTTCTGACCAACCAACATAGGTTAATTTTCGTGTTGGCTTAGTGATGAGAAATACAGCACCACGCAAAGACACCCACAAAAGAACTTAAAGAGCTTCAGGATTCATATGTTAGTCATAAAATTTCAGTCCAACAAAAACCATCAACAAAGGTAAAAAAAAAAAAACACCCATGGCAGTTACTATAGTACTAAATAACAGCAGTTAAAGTGTTCAACATATATAATATTGCTTCTCTTAAATTTCCTCCTCCCTGTTTATCTTATACTGCTGAGATAACATGTCAGCCTTTAATACAGTCATAACTCAACAAAATCTACCACGAAATAAATAAACTGCAGCCTTAAAAATGCAGTACTTGCATTCCAAGCTGGCTAGTACAGGAGTCATACAAGCAGAAAGCAGTATTTCTGTCATTAATGTATTAAAAAACACTTCTCTTGCCACTGAGGGACATGCTGCTAGTTCTGCCACAGTCAGTCAGTTGCTTCAGATGGTGTCATATTACATGTAGTTCATGCAAACTTACATATATAACATATAAACTCCAACTGTTAAGAATGTCTTCTTTTTCTTTTTATCTTGAGCTATGAACATGTAAGCAACATTCGATTTTTACACAACAGCTTTTATATTCTAAGCAGTCTCTAGCACTAGGCTTCACTATAAGAGGGTTAATAAACTAAAAGTATTTACCAAAATAACTACAATTGGAACTATAAATAAAATGTCCATCTTAAGACACCAAAAAAGCCAATTACTCCATGCAACAGCAAAGTACACAGAACTACCAGGAAGGCATTATTAGCAAGATACAACTGTGACAGTTATTGGGTTCTTTCACAATACTGAAGCGTCTACCAGGGGTTATGAATGTTGTTTCATGATTCTGAATGATGAATCAGGATTGATGTGGCAGGAAGTGGTCACGACCCATTTTAGGGTAATATTCAGGAGTGTGCCTATTGGGACCAAGGACACACACAAAAAAACTGCTAGAATACCACACCTCCAGCCAGTATTCAGACTAAATACTTCTCAAATACCAGTCAGATGCATTACTGCGGTGGCAAACAACTTGGAAAGATGGTGTAGTAGAAGAATGCAAACAGAAGATTCTAAATTCTCACTTCAAGTTAGTAAGCAGTAATTCCTAGCTTATGAGAACCCAGTGAAGCATTAAAATGTGTTGTAATGTGACCATCCATTATGGTCAACTCTTATCAAATGTAGGGGAAAACATGGAACAAATAATCAAAGAAGTTATAACTTCAGGACATAGTGTTTCTGTGTGTTCTAGAAATTCCATAATGTTATGAACACATTAAGCAAATCAGTCAGCTCACCCTCTATCAGACAGTATACAAGGTGCATTTAAAGTCAGTTGCAAGTGCACAGGAAATTCAACAGTTTTGATGTAGATCTAGTACAATATTATGCACTACGCACCTGTACCTTCAAAGTAACGTCTTCCATTAGTTTTTAAACCAACAATTAATGTTCCCTTTAAATGTTACATGTCCTGATGATGACCATTTAATTACCATTAACTCTATCGGCATGATAGCTATACACTGTAAACCGCCTTGTTACACAACCTTGTGTTTACTCCATTTACTTAGATGCAAATGTTCTCTTCAGCACTTTTTAACTCCATCAATCTACGTTCTTCTCTCAGAGATTTTGCACAACAATAATGAAAACCCACATACTAGTATTTTGTGAAACAGGCTACATAATTCAGTATCATTACAGATTCTTTACAAATTAAATATATAACACCTTACCATTCGGTACATATACAGCACAGTCCTACTACATGTAATATAATTTAGTTTTAAGGCACGTTCGAAAAGTTGCAAAAAGCGACTATTAGCTTCATCATGCCCGTCTGTCCGTATACAACAACTCAGCTCCCACTGGATGGATTTTCATAAAATTTGGTATTTGAATATTTTTAACAAATCTGTCAAGAAAATTCAAGTTTCATTAGAACCTGACAAGAATAATGGGTACTTATGTGAAGACCAATATACATTTTTTATCATATCATGCTCAATTCTGCTTAAAATGAGGAAAGTTGCAGATAAAAGTTGTAGAGAAAATCAAAACACACATTTCGTGTTCAATAACTCTTCAAAACTCATACTGTGTATGAGATAACGTGGAAAAATACTGCACAGCCAAGCAGGTGACAAACGACAAAATGGAGCAATGGCATCACATGCCGGATACCTAAGGCTACAAACACATTGTTTTTCCAATGCAACAATGGTTGCACAAACATGCCTCAGTGTTACATTATATGTATATTCCCTGTCTTGTTTATTTTCCTGTGAGGAAGCTTCTATTATTGGAGTAATCAGAACAAGAAGGATCAGACAGCAGGATATGCAGGATATATATGGGATGTGAGAACAGAATATAGCATTTGAGTCAGTAAATGTGAGGGGTAAAAAAACATGTAGGAAACCTGTAAGTATGTATGACAACAATTGTTAAGTACTTTCAAACCAAAAGGTGTGAGATTATGGATTTGACTTATTTGGCTCAGGACAGGGTCCAGTGGCAAGTTCTTGTTAATGAATTCTCATGTAATCAGACCAGGTGAGCTACCATCAGCTAACCAAGAAGAACTGTGCTCCATGAAATCAGTCTGAATTGTCACAGGACATAGGAAATCTCTCCCAGTAAACAATAGAAAGTCTTCTACTGCAATTTTGTTCCATACACAATCATGTAGCACACAAACAGTCCACAACATAACAATAACTGTAACACGTACCCAAGTAGAATGCTCGAAGTAACAAATAAACAGTCCTACATGAAATTGTGGGCTTCGACACTTAGCTGACTGCGAATGTCTGCATCCTCCTGCCATGATTGCATGCAACAAGAAAGTTGCAGAGAATCATAATCCATTGCACCAACTGGCTTTCACAAATATCACATACGTTGCCATACCCTTCCTTCCCTATGCATTCCATTAGCACATCCATGCTGCGCATTTCCACAAGTAATCCTGTTTCTATTGAGGCAATTCACTAGTGGGTCACTTGACTGCAGGCCTGGAAGGAGGATAACTTACAAAGGTCACTGGACATTAAAATAATTACATTCATGTTTGCACTAGGGTGATGCACTGATAAGTTGCCAGGTACTTAACAACTAGATTCATTTTCAGACTAGTATGACCCACCAATGTAAGCCTGGGGTTTGGGCAATTCACATGCAAACAAGTGCAAATGTTTTAAAGGCGTCAACTAATACACCCCATAGATAACCAACAAAGACTAGCAGGTCATCTTCAAAAATTCCTGCATACCAGAGTTGTTACCATTTGTGTTTATATACATATCCAGAAAAACACTATATTTCTATTTTTTAATGGTATGAAGTAATTTAAAACATTCAAACTATCCATCTTCATTAGTCAAGAGTTATTTATTACTACACAACAATACATTTCATGCATTCATCATGCACCATTACCCAGTAACCCTTCTGTTGAGTAAGCAAGTACATGTACATTCCCTGACAACACAGCAGCTGAGGTATATATAAATATATACACTTACATTAACTACATATCAGGACATCCACAACACCCTGTTTCTATTAGTGTGCTTGGTGATGCTTCTTCCAGAATTGACACTAGATAATAGTTACTTACACTCTAATTAAACCCAGATTAACATAAAATTAGTAAATAAAACATACTCCAGTAACAGTTTACAAAATATGGTTATGCAAATTGTACGTAAACTAACCCGTCTGGTGACAGGCAATAGTTCTAGTGACAAGTTATGTATTTTATGCATTTGATATTTATTGAAATTTCCATAACTATATTTTCTAAACTGTTATTGGAGTATGCTGCATTTACTGACTTCATGTCAATCTGGGTTTAATTACAGTGTAAATAATCATCATGCAGTGACAGGTGTTTTGCAAGAAGCAAACTTGAAGATGGGGACTGATCCAGTCCCTAAACGTGCTGCATTACATTTCAACACATATGACAGAAAACGTCCAAAAAGTCTGTGAGTTCAAATGTCACGCATCATCTCTAGAACCCCATAGAACTATATTAAGAAAATGGTATGTTTGAACTTATCTAGAAATCTTTTCTATACAGGTATCTTCATAAGCTAGACTAAAAATAAGTGCAACTATTAGCCATTTCCACAAACAATTCAAAAGAGTACCAAATACGACGCTCTCAAGTTTCATTCAAATCTTAAGATTTCTTTCTTTCTTTCTTTCAAGTGTAATGAATCTTGTTTCCCTAATGTCTTTTTAATATCCAATGGCTACAACTCTTTATAGAGAGTATTTTTTTGAACACCCACCTTAAACATCGTTCAATTCCATGCTACCACAGAAAAAAAATCCTTTGTTCATGGAGGCAACCTAAAAAAATATCAAATGGTCTGGTCTACCCATCATCTGAACTGGAGATACAAAATCAACCAAGTTCTTGTGTGGTTCCTTTGTTTCAAACAGGGACAAATGCTAACTAAAAATGCTAACTAAAAACACAGACCCTCATGTATGTCCAAAAGATAAATCAGAGCTCTAAGGTACAACTTAATGGCACATAAAAAAACACTAATTAGTTATAAAAGTAATGAGATTGGTCTTTATCATGGCTTTTTCCAGGTCATTCTAACAAAAATCTGGCAAAAAGGCTTGTTTCAGATACGTTGTTTAACAACTGTTTACAAAGGGCACAATGAGAAGTGCTTCTCAGTGGCTTCTGACTAGCCTGAATATGCAGGGAAAAATGACAAAAACTACTTAAAATATAGCACAACAGTCAGGAAACAAGGGTCTACAGAGAGCCCCCTCTCTTACCATAACAAAGGAAAAACAGCACATCATATGCCTAGCAACAAAGAAGTGGCACTGACTGCTTTAATTCAATTACAAAAGTATGGAGCGCCATGAGTATATGCTACAAACACACACTTACCAACCGATCCATTCACTTTAATGGCCCTTGCAATTTTTCTAGCAACTTACTTATTCTTTTTACATACCCGCTCAATTATAATGTGTGTTACTGACTTTCTTTTAGTATAAGATACACTGTGTTGTGAAAACATGGAGTCTAAAGACTGCATTACACACCATCTCTTACAATAATTCAGCTCTTGGAGCTGACAAATAAGAGTACTGCAACTTCCTTTCAAAGACAGATGGGTTATTTGAGTGTGCGATTCAGAATTCCATCTATGTCATGAGAAGGTATGTTGAAGAGTTAAACACCATGCAAGTTATATGCACTGAGAAATGTCCATAATGGAGTTTCATAACAGCACAGAAATCAGATATCACATGAGTGTCTAACATACGATAATGAACCTTCTCACTCAGATGAACTTGTGCAGAAATGTTCAGGTGCACACAATATCCCACAACTGAAAGTCTCTCTGCTCATCAGACAATGGCTCCTATCACTTCTCTCTTATCCCTGTCTTAAAAATTTTTATTATGTGGAAACAACTGTACACAGTGCAATGAAGATGCTGTCAGTAATTCCAAAACTGAACTTCAGAGGTGCTTCCATCACAAGCAATAATGTCAAAACACATATGCCCATACCCAAGAATGTTACTTTAAAGGGAATTTTAATCTCCCAGTCTTGTTTACCTTAGTCTTCACACAAATAAAACTGATACTTTCTGATTAGGCCACGTACAGAAACATAAGAAGGGTCAGTCACAGTTGTGGATTATATTGCCATAGTTCCAAAAGCTGCAAAAGTATGTAAAAGAGCATTTGACAACAAGAAAGAAATGTTTGCTGGTGAAAATCTTCTAATACCCCACACAGCAGTAACAAAAAATGTAATAAAAATTCCCATTTTTCATCTTTTAGTGCACACCACACAACCAAATATCTTAAAAATGAATCATGACAAAAGTTACAGCATTACCAGCATTTTGAGAATGATACATGGCAACATATGTACCCAATGCAAAAGACTGTAGCACTGAGCATGTCAGATAAGGCCGCTGGGTTGAAAACAGCTATGATATATGTCATATGATTTATACAAGCTGAAATAACAGACGTTACACGGCTTTTATTTAAGTTGTAGTGAGTCTGATAATTTTTTTCAAATTTACAGCAACTGCTAGTTGATGTGATTAGCCAGGGTAACATGTTTGTTACAATGTCTAAGCAAAGGGCTGGACCATCTGCATTTCAAATCCCAGGAGGCACAATGACTCTGTGGCCCACCCAGCCTCAATACTCCATGAGTATCAGGCTTCTTTCCCAGGGGTAGAGTGACTGGGGCATGAAGCTGACCACTCACATCCTTCCAGCACCGAGGTTATGAATGAGGGAAGATATATGTCTTCAAGACATGGACAGGGACTTCATTTTTTTTGGGGGGGGGGAGATAAAGATTATTCTAATCCATTCTATCCTTTAATGGGTTAACTGACTTCTGACCATAACAGGTCAGGACTTGAGTATGTCAATATCTAATTTATAAAAGCCACTTTGCTTCGGTATACTGGCTGATGATCAGGTACTGTCTCTTAACTTATTTACAAATTACACTTTTAACCACTTTCATACCAGTGAACCAAATAAGTCAATGAGGCAGAGTTTGCCAGATCAGTATTTACAGGATGATTATTAGTTTTTATGAAACAGCCAGTAAATCACTACTCAACCTGTAGCAATATGTCTGTCAGTAAAAGGTTTAAGGAGCAAGGCCAAGGTGATCAACATTTATCAAAATAAGATTCTTTAACTTGGTATTTACAAAAAAAAAATTTTCAGCTTGTCCCCGTTACATTTATGCTGCATACTCAGCCTTTACTGTAAGTGCAGTTCTCTGCAGATAACAATAGGTAAACAATACACCAGAAAGGCACTACTGTGTTCTTACCCTCTGCATACTTGTTCTTCGTTGGTCTCCATAGTTGAGCTCATTTTCATCAATACAAAGGTCAGAGTCTGAGTCCGGCTGAGACCTTGACCGATGATCCTGCAATTAAAAATAAAACAAGCCTTTAACAGTCTATATAGTTCTGCACAGAAATGTTAACAGTCTATGTGAAACCATGACCAATTATCCTGCAATTAAAAGAAAAGGGCTTCATCAGTATTTGTTGTTCTGAACACAAACTGTAAGACACAAGTACTCACACATAACACCAAAAGTGCCATCAATAATGGGACTTGTGTATTCTGAGCTCTAAAATGGTGCTCTTCCCTTACCAAGACTGTCTTCCTTGTAATTTTAGCCCTATCTACATGTCTCAGTATTTGCTTTACTCCCTTCCTGATTATCACTCATCTGGGTCATTCAGGTTATTGAGCCCTTTGATCATACCCAAATGTTAACACTCATGAAAGAAAAGAAAAGGGGGGGGAAAAAAATGCACAGTGATGAGTAAGCATGTCTTCATTGACACTGTGATTTCAAAACAGAGATTAAATAATATTCTATTTTATACTGGCTTTCATAAGACCATAATTGCAACAGAAATATCAACAAAGGGAGGAGGGGAGGGGCTGAATATCACCATAAACCAATCACATCCACCAACAAATGCACATAGCAGGGTTACAAACTGCTCAGGCACCAAAACATGTACGAGTTCTTAAAATTCATGTACAGTTTATAACTCAGTCGTGCATTTTGTGGCGAATGTGCACCAAAAAATGCATGAAATAAACAATATTAAACCACCAGAAATGTTCACATCAATTCCAACAAAACTGCCAATGTTATGCCAAAAACAATTACCTCTGGAAACTACAATCTGTATCCCAAATGCTTTTATGAAATTTCCATATAGTAATACAAGACAAACAGTAGAATACAGGCAGCAGAGTAATAGTAAGTGACAAACATTCTTCATTTTAGCTGTAATTTTTTTAGCATCATTCACAATAATTACTAACAGCCCACAATATATGGAAGCAAGAAATTAGAATCAGGAAGCAAACTGACAAGAGGGGTACTACCCAACATACAGAAAATTATGTGCAACTATCAAATAAAATATTAACAATATTTTGCTATGCATTAAACTAAATAATGACATTCACTTGCAGTAGACTGTCCATTGTCCATACGATAAAATTTCTGAAACACCAACAAAATTTACTTCAACATTTCCAAACCCAAATACAACTGAGACTTGTACTGTGACCATATTTTATTTTCTGCTTCATAAAAGCAGCAGCTGTCAACCCAAAAAACTTCAATAACTCTAGGGTAAACCGTTCTGTGCATCTTGTTTCATATGCCAATTTCACTTCAGTAATGGAATATGACACGGGTTGTGTGTGGTCTCTTTCTTATAATAAGCCAGCAAAATTAATGCTTGCAGAAACAACAAACCAATGTACATTGGTGTCAGCATGATAATGTACATTTTGTACCCAATGAATCCAAGTGCTCTAATGTCCATTCAATTATAATGAATCAAACACAGTGTGATATCTAATTCACGGTACCACTCTTCAACATAGCAAGTTCCTATGTTTGTAACAACTGACTCACTCATATGTTTATGATAGAGGTCAACAAATTTTGTAAAAATCTAACAGCTATCTCATAAATGTAGACACCAGAGGAGTTATATCCGTGTATGACACAAGTTCCATACTGAGGTCCCACAAATGTAAGTTGTGATTGTACAAAATGTAGTCACCTGAATGACCTAACACCCTGGACTTTTTAACATCTGTTTTATGGCAAAGCAAGAAATTTTAAGACATACTAGACACTGCATCAACACAACTGCTGCAGAAATTAAACCCACAGACAAAAGTCACACCCTGCTGGCAGTTACAAACTACTGTAATTATGAGAATCACAGCTGCACACCTCCAGTGCAGAACAAAAGTGGAGGGCAACAAGAAACGCTTAAAGTGTGTCCCAGTAACATGCAAGAAACCTCACCTAAACATGTACCAGACTGCACTGGATGCACAAAAACAAACTCTGAATACTGATATCGTTGTTAAGAGACAGAAAAAATGCAGGATCACAAATGTGGCAAGAGGGTAAAAAAGACATCATCATCATCATCATCAATGTTCATGAGGTTCATATGTTCACTTAAACAAATCTACTGTTGACAAAGCTAAAACAGAAAAGAGCCTTTTTTCCACATTTCAATAAATGTACATCAAATCTGAAACTGCCTAAAATAAAAATTACAAATCTCACTCATACACATACTTTATGCACCAATTTCCTATTTGAGAGACTTCAAAATTTCAGCTGCAACTCAGAGACGATTGTAGCTATGGACAGAAACCATGAACACATGGCCACCAAGTACCTTGTAAGTTCATTAAAAGAAAATACTAGAAATATAAACATTTTGGTGACAAATTTGGACATTTAAATTTTAGCACAATGTAAAATGCGAATATTTTATGAACCAAAAAAGATATTATGAAATATATTGCATTTTGTGGAGGAAAAACAGAGATTGTGCAGTATATCTCAAAAAATTCAGTTAAGTATACATGATAAATACATATATGAAATGCAGTTGCTTAGGTAGCACTATGCCCGTCCTATACGTAGGATGCACGGTGGCTAAGTTTAATCTGGAGACAGAAATATGACAGTCTATTGGAGTGAACAGAGTAGCTCTCATGCTGTTTACTTGAACAGAGAAGTATAGCCAGCTTCCAAAATGTGTAGTTTAAAAAAAATGTAGCAATGAAAAACGCTCCATATGTGTGTGATTTCACTCAAGATTACATTTCAGCTTGACATTCTTCTAGTCAACAAATTAAAAATGTTCAGAAACAAGAATATTCCCTGCATTTTATCTGGTATCAGCAGTAATCATTTTAATTGGAAATATAAAATACAAGTAAAATGTTCTTCATCAAATGGATGGCTAATCAATAGCCTATAACAAATAAATGCAAATTTAAATTAAATATGGTCTACAACTTATAATGCAAATACCAAAACTTCAGAAAACTCTGTTACAGGGTGTGTCAATACCTGTGTCATCTGCTCCGTTGTAGTCAGGATTCTTGCTAAGGGATTGCAGCAGACTGGGAGCGTTTCCAGCAGAGTGGGTCGGGCATGTGTCAGGAATGGTTTCATGTACTTCACATCAAAGTCAGCCCATATACGAGCCAGCAGAGCTTTATCATTCAACTTGCTTCCACCACTGCTACTTCCTCGTGACGGCTCTGCCATTTCCTACCAACAAACAAAATCTTTACTTTAGATTAATTTAATATCCACAATCAATCTGGCACATTCTTTTTGTAGCAATGAATCATTTTCCTCTGTAATGAAACTGTTTTGCCGTCTATAACAGGTAACCAACATTTCATAATAAATGTCTGTGTCTACATGGAGTGTGTTGGTAATTCAGATATTATGGTTGATTGTTTTTTGATTTACTTACCCATGCTGCAAATACTTCTGATGCTATTTAAAATGTCTGTTCTTGTACCCAGATGTGAATTGAATCCATGCATGCCAACATTTAAGACCAAGAATCTAACAAAACATTTGCATCATTATAGCACATACCTTGGAATCCGAAAAATTTAGAGCCTTAAATAAAACATTTTGCTTCTGTCAAAATATTAAAATAAGTAACTTCAAGTGTTCCATACAGGCATGTAGGAGGCTAACATGTGGTACCACTTTGGCAGAAATTGTGAACTTCAGTAATCCAGCCTGTGCATAATTTCCACTATGACAGATCTCAAAATGTTAAATATGTGAAATGAATGTCAAAATTCCACCCTGTCACCATGTTCACAATTGTCAATATATAAAAATATTTCACAATATTTATAGGTCTGTTCATGACCTACCTCTCAACAAACTTTCATATTAATGAATGTGATAAAATGGAAAGCAGAATGAAGAATTCATTGCAACTGCCCTGTTACATCACATTATACAAAGTATCATAACAAAAGTTTTACTTTTGTAGGCCTGTAACTGCACAAAATATCGTGACTTTATGGCACTAACTTTGCTCACACCTCAGTAGTTTACATGAACACCATGTTATTATTAGTAATGGAAGAATGTTAAGACATAATGTGGTGCTGGAGAGTAGTTGGGAAGTGACTGACATGTATGAATTTTGAAACTGGATGCACTGTTTTATCTCACGTTCAGAGCACACCCATATACCTGCAAAAAAAAAATTTCATATAGTTGCCTGTCTGAAATGAGTGTCTGGGTACATGCAAGGAAACTGTAAATAGTTATCTGGGTTGCTTGAACACTGACAGGATCCAAATGATGGTCGACAAAATACATAGTTCTTCACGTACTCAGACCCAAGAGTCATAGCCACAAAAATTATCCCATAATTATCATCACACTCACAGTCTTATCTTAATGCTGCATAAATATCTCTATTCTGTTACATAATTATAGGCCTTAACATGACATAAACATGTGATTTTCAGAATTTTTATTCTGGTAGAACTTTAATTAAAACTGCCATAAAAATGCATACCAGAAACAAAATGTTTCTTTCAGAAAAAATTTTTGTGGATTTCCATTATGTACTAATGGACTGATGAGGATGCAAGAATGAGAAACTGTATGTAAACATAACCTGTTGGTTGTGAGCAAATCTGTTTATTATTCTGGATTAGAATTCTTAAGTGTGACTACCAGTTATTCCGATGAATAACACATGAATATCAGAAGGATCAGACTGAAAGTAATGATAGGTTTTATTCAAATGTTGGTATTTATTTTTTCTGCATTAATATTTCATCTGAACTTTCAAGGATTATAACTCCTGCAGTGCAATGGTATACTTCTATTAAAGTTTTACATGCAGATCACAAGGACAGTTATGCAACAGATGCAACAGCACCTGAAAACAAAATAACCTCACACTTTCCAAGCAGCTCACATACTTACAACCTTAACACTGCTTCTAGAAGGTCCAGCATGCACATTCACATTCAACTGTGTTACCTCATGCGAGGTAATGGAATTGTTCACCTGACTGACTCCTGGCTACAGATTTTCCCTTGAAGAAATTACATTTACCTGATTTAAAAAACTGCCTATATAATAACAAAGCTTTCATGGCAACTAAATTCCAGGAAGCTTTCTCGGCTAGCAACAGTGAAAGATGGATTAATGGTAAGCGAACAATTGTTTCCAGAACCACCCCTGTTTTCGTCTATGACGACGGTAACAGGGGTGGTTCTTGAAAGGTTGGTTTACTCACCATTCAACCACCTGATGCAGCTGCTAGCCCAAGAAAGCTTTAATGAAAAAACTACCTATTTTCATGAAATCCAAAGGTGCATATTATCATGTTCAAGATGCTTACTACTGGACCCTACACTGTGCCATCTCAACACAACTCACTATTCAAAACTGATGTATCTAAAACCTGTTTTACTGCTATTTTAAGGTCTTCTGTTCAGCTTCCCATATGGTAATCTCCTTTCATATTCCCCACCTAAGTTCTGCACATCTTCCCAATGCTACCCATCCAACATGTTCCTTCCTTAATCACACCTTGTGAAGGTCCCTACTAGCTGTTATGCATCTCTTGTAAGTTAATGTATTTTCTTACATACTTCAAGCTCAGCAGCTCAGCAGCTAAATATCCAGGTCCCTCTCTCTCTGAAAGCAACTGCAGGAAATCAAGAATTCCATGCAAAAGTACAAAACAGCATTTCTCAAATGTATCCTGTCTACTAACTGAACAAAAATTGCCAGACACAAAATGAGATGTACAATCAAAAGCAACTCTGCTCATGCACAAATGTCTCACCCCAAGCATGGGACTATGCTTGTCCCTCTGATTTGCCTCTCCATCACCACACATCTGTTCCACCGATGGACCTGCCTGCAATACAATGACATGTGACCCACAACACCAGAAAAACAGAACATCAGACAATGAATAACAAAATATCTGAACATTAAATGCCCTACATTAGACCTGCCCCAGCACTTGCAAAATCACATCCCAGTTAACTCTTCCAATGTTGTACCATGACATAGTCTATATCTGACATTTCCCTTATTCATCTTTTCCAACATAATTTCACTTACTGCATACAACTTCACAATTTGTCATTCATTTATACAGCTCTTATTGCAGTTCCTGTGAGTGATCATCATAAATAGCAGTATGTTTCTTTTACTGAATGGAACTGAAATGAGTGGAGCTGAGGTGGTTGTGGTGGTGGTGGTGGTGGTGGGGTGGGGGGCCAAAAGAGAATAAAATGGAAAAAGGAAAGAAAAAAGTTGAAATTTTAGTAAACCGTTGTGCCATGCACAACATTAAATATCAATGTAGGTTTCCCAGATTCAAAATCTAAACAGATCTTGTTGGGGAGGGGGGGTTCATATGTTAAAATGAATGTTTCTAAAAGAGATCTCTCTACAAAATATGGTGTGACATCTGGAATCACAGCCTCTATACATGAACCTCAGAAGGTTAATTTATACCTTTTGAGGAGTACAAACAGTGTTCCCGACCTCACTGTATTCAGCTAAGAAAATTAACACCTCCACAGGTCATTCCACATAACAGACTTCAGGATGTTACTTTATGAGTCATGTGGATTTAAAAAAAAAAGCTATATCAACATATACCTGATCATCACCCATTACAACATTACAAGCACTATAACGTACATACATGGCTGTAACCTACAATTTAACAATACATATGTTTTATCATACTGTATAAATAAAAAAAGTTGTTTGTCAGATAACACCATAAAACAAAGATAAGCATCCAATCTTAACCTACTGTATGATGTGTGTCTGAGAACACCACAAAACAAAGGCAGCAATTAAGTTTTACCCAATGGTATGTACATCAAAAGAAAATTGTGTCAGATAATACCAGACAAGAAAGGCATCAATTTTTCCACAATTCAGCCATAGCAATGTAAAAGTTAATAAACCGATATGCTGATACAGAACTTTTTACTCAAAATGACTCATACAATAGCATCCTAGTGTTTGGCACATCTGTGTATGACTGACTACACGACTCTTGCCATCAGAAAGCATACACTTTTATTGTTCCACTAAATAAATTAACACCTATATGTAACTGACTGCACTACTCTCATGCTGGACAGAATTAATGACTACCTGCACTATATTACAATATAAGTTTATATCACTGCCATTACATAAATTTTCCACAACCAAGTCCCTGCAATTTCAGAGTTCAGTGAAATTTGAATCTTATTCACACAATAAAGTGGTACCTAGTATCAGAAATTTGTTCTACTGCTGAGGAATAAATCAGCAGGAATTTTTCATGGCAAAGTAGAAGGGAGATACCTGGTGCATCCATATGGAATGAATACATTACACCAAGAAGTGACAGTATGTAACACACTCCTTAGAACCCACTATGATTCTTTCTTTTTTAATTTCTCAGTTTATATAATTATAAAAATGCATTAAATAAGATAATCGCTGTGCATGATGAACTGGAAGGATTTGGATGTAGCTGAGCAAATGTGGCCTATTTTAAGGTAGTATAACAAAATTTATCTGGAGGTATTGGGCAGAAAGACCACTGTCAGAATAGCTTATCTCCAGGCCAGAATCAAACCCAAGGCTTCCAGAATATGTAAAATGAGTGCTACTCACTCAACGATAATGCTCAGTACTTCTAAGAGAGTGAGCTGTGCACAAGAGAACATTTTTTTTTTTTTGCTAATTAAAAATGAAACACTAAGAATTAACAAAGAACTGTCTTTGCTGCAACATTTAAATCCTCTGTATTCTGAAGCTATCAAATCACTCAAGTTAAATCTTTTATACACTCGT
>Ga0268261_10001094_pt1 | contig 18263 bp, 10 predicted proteins | sample TergutNc150P1_FD_190353 | JGI IMG/M metagenome (GOLD analysis project Ga0268261, IMG submission 190353) | Nasutitermes corniger P1 segment gut microbial community from laboratory colony in Florida, USA - Nc150 P1 (SPAdes) (version 2) | ecosystem: Host-associated > Arthropoda: Insects >...
ATTAGCTGCAATGGCTGCCATACTTATCTCAGGGTCTGGTACAGTTAGACATGTTACCATTATCCACCATGTAACATGACTTTTATGTGGTTCAGAGGTAACTGCTATGAATTTCTTCAGGTTGTTGCCATTGTAGAGAAATTTTGAGCATAAAGAAAGTGCTGAGTAGCTACCAGTCATTATGAGCTAGGTATTAAAACATATTTTTGACTTGAAAGAAAGCCACATGCACAGTAAATGATCTGAGTTCAGAATGCTCTTTGGTGAATTTCTGTGACATTTTGGTGCAGGAAAGAAATGGTATAAAGACTGTGTGAGGATTAATTATTAATACTTTCAAATTTTGAAAGGCACTATTTTCAGTATTATTTGCGCGTAACTAACTGTAAACAATCGAAAAGAACCCCGCATTTAATTACGTCTTAGGGCCATTGTTTCGAATCGTAAGCGTAGTAAATCCTGCTCATTATATTTGCCTAAGGTTAACCATTTCCCTTTTTAAGCATGCGTGTGTAAAGTAATGTGTTTTTCCTTTCAGTTTAAACGTACACAGTGTCGTAAATACTAACAATAACAGTCCTCATTCTTTCTAACTCAATTTTATGTTACGTCTTTCAAACATTACTTCAATAATATAAGCATAACATATATTATGTAAATGGCTGATATAAAATCAGTAAACGCAACTTACAGGCTTAGTCATAACTATAATAATATTAAAACACACATGAGTTAAATGGGTACGCAAAAACAAAGCACTTACTGTTGTTTATAATGCAACTAATAAGCATAACACTATAAGCACGTTCTAGCTACATCAAACTTTGGGTACTTTTCTAACTAATAAATGTACTTCAGGCGTATCAGGAATAACTGTAATTCATAAAAGTTCTCAACGCGCTTTTAATGTAAGTAAAACTCATTAGTTCTATAACCGCTTGTAATGTTTTTAACTACACTAATTATTAAAAACGCTAACTTCTATAAATGTGTATCATACTATTCATATAAAAGCAAGCATCTTCCGGTAAATATACACAGGGTCGTTCATAACTAACAACTAGATAAGGCATAACGTCAAGCAGGTTCCAACAAGTTCGTACACTCTAGAATAACCTGTATTATTTTCCTAGCAAAAGCAAACAAGTGTACACGACATACAATAATGTATCATTTTCCCTCTACACGCTGTGCTTATGTGCTTTGCGTAGTTCTTAAAATAGTATTAATTGGTAAGTTTTCATACTCTATAGGTAAGTTACGTTAGCCGAGGGTAAAATTCTGTTCGGTGTAAGTACATTTAATTTTCCTGCAAGTCGCATTGCGTCAATCAGTTTGTCTGGGACATAGGTAAACATCGTGTTGCAAGTAAGTTTCCCAGTCTGTACAGGTTAAAACAAGTACATCTTCTCTCTAATTAATTTTTGCTAAAACACCCTTCATTACTACCCCTCGCATTCCTGTGTAAATAAAACACGTCCCTTTCGTCAGAGTGCTCAGCTTTTATGCATGTTTCCTTGTACACCAAAAATTTTTGCGATTACTATCTTATCTAAATGAAGGAAGTCTTAAAAATGCAAAAATTTAAAATTAGCGCAATAAGTTAGGTTAACATTAATTTAAAAAGCGCGCGCGTCCGCCATATTGTAAAATCGTAGTAGGCGGTATTTTAAACTTGAGTCCGTAATTCAAAGGTTTCAAAATGGCGCAAATTTACAAATGTTTACGTCGAAATGACCGAATATATCGTACTGCCCTCCAGACAAGTTGCGACCTGTTTGTCTTCTTAATGGATTTTTAAATGTCACTTGATTGTTGTCTTGAGCATCCCCTTAATGGATTTTTCCTACAATCGTTATCTGATTTTATGTAACTTGCATTCCAGCTGGCGCCAACACGTCTGAAAGGGGTAAACCATTACGCTAATGACTTTAGCCGGGGGGCCAACAAACTTCTTAGTGGTTTGTGATGTTATCTATCTAAAAGGAATTTTAATGGACGTACCCTGTGGGGATGTGGAACATAGTGCAACTAAGTTCGTAGGATACGACTCATTACTCGGTTAGTTGCTAGCTAGCACTCCGACCATGTGCACAGAGTTTAACCCAGCTAGCAAACTTCTATGCGTGCCTCCGCCACCGCCGCCACCACCAAACCTCCAAAATTTAAACTTGAAAAGTGAGGTTGATGGGCGTAAAACATTTAAATATTGGCGTGTGCCCTTCATGGGTGTAAATCAACTCGCAGCTGTTGGATTCTTCTTCACAAACCGAGGTGGTGTGGTTCGTTGTGCGTTTTGTGGAGTGCAAGTCGGACAGTGGAAAGAAGGAGATGGTGCATTTAAGGAGCATCTGCGTTGGAGTCCATCTTGCGCATTTGTTGAGGGGTTGTTTGTAGGAAACTTTCCTGCTCCGCCTAACACATCTCAACAACAACCTAAGAGTAACAATGACGTGTGTGGGCCTTATATGGAGTATACACCTAAAACCTCGCGCCCAGAGCGTGTTAGGTATATATTTACTTGTATTTACTTCCTCCTATGTACAATTATAGCAGTACGTCAATACAGAGTGGCCCAAAATAATGTATACACACTTTGACGTGAAAAATATTACTCTATAATCGTAACCACTGTATTTATACAATAGCAAAATTAATATGAGAGATGTCCTTGAATTTTGGATTCAATGTAGGTGTTCGAAGTGGCCACATCGGCATCCAAACACTCACAACTTATCCCAAAGATATTGATGAGTAAAGAGTGTATACATTTTTTGGGCCAATCTCTATTGTCTTTTACAGCTATAAAATTCAGACAGCACAATAGCATTCTGTGGGATGGTCCTATGTACCCGTATTATTCATCATATAACTCCCGAATGCAGTCTTTTGCAAGTTGGCCTACCGCTTCTGAACAAAAACCTAAAGATTTAAGTGGCGCTGGATCCTTTCATACAGTTGAGTTACAATAAGATGGTTTATTACAAATAACTATTATTTTCTCCACAACCTACTAATGTAAATGGTTTTGTTAAGGTAAACTTGATTTTACTACGTGCTTTCATTGTGGAATCACCTTACAGGACTGGAAGGAAACAAACTGCTGTTGGGAAAAAAACATGCAAATTGGAGTCCTGAGTGTATTTTTGCCATGATCGTAAAAGGAATACAATTTGTTTTAGATCACGCTAAAAGTACATGTGTTATTTGTGAGTGCTTGGTTCGTAAAGTATTGTAGCTCGTCGGTCTCTGAGTGTGTGTGCATGTTCTAACCTGCTTACCCTCTGGGGTCCGCTTACACGGTCTACCAACAACAATCCTAAGTGTGCTCGGTGAAAGTGTGCATGTTCTAACCTGTCCGCTCTCGCAGTTTATTAATAAGTCTCGGCGTGGTTAGTAGTGTCCAGTGCTACGCATAATGGATTTTCTAGATTTCTCCGATGTTTCATTTCTACCAAACTCAAGCATTGGGGAGTTGTGTGAGGACTTGAATACTATCATAGGGCAAGGTATTTGGTACGATACATTTCAAGTTCAAAATACAAAATGGTTACGGCTGGTGAATGATATTGTTACGACGCTTAATAATTATGTACTCTGCGCTACATTCGGGCTTTATCCAAGTTATGTAGCTGGAATCCTGAACTCAATAAAACAAATTAATTTCTATGTGCTGTGCAATAAACATAAATTGCACTGAACATACTGAAAAATTTATTGCGGGAAAAGAGTGCGGTTTTAAGTTACTTGTAGAAAACAGTTTTCTGTTAACATCCGGTTGTGACACAGTTCTAATATCATTTAAAGCAAGACTAATACATGGACGGCTCCCGCCCGGACTAATGTTTGCCCAAACTGCGTTAAGAAAAATGCGTTTATCGTCTCTAGCTTACGGTGTTGTGTGCATCAAGAAACGTTTAACATATATCACAAATATCGTGTTAACATCAAGACATGAGTGCAAATTTGATGTTTGCTTTGGATTTAGATAGACCTAGACGTTTAGCTAACTGTAAATTGTACACCGGGTTCTGTTCCAAACATCCTGCTATAGACATATTTCCCACCGGAATACTGTTTTGTAGTAAACGTTCTCACAATCTGTATTGGAAAAATGAGTGCCAATGTAAATTTTGTGTTAAAACCAGTCCTTCAAGTTTAAAATTGCTGTGTGTTAATAAATTAGGACGTTTACCGAGCAGGTACCGTAAATAAAAACCGCGAGTGTGCAAAAACCAATTATGTGTACAGTAAACACGGGGGCAACTTTATTTATGTAACTGTAAAGCATAATAAATTTGAATTGTGTGCATTTGTAAAATGTAAAATTCTTTATTTACCCTAATTACTTGGGATAGTATCCTTAAAAACAGATGGTTAAAGTCGGGTTCGAAACTAGAATCTTTCAATTATGAGTTTGATATCTTACCGCTTTAGCCATCTATTTCGTGTCGTATATAGTTTTAACCATATTGTAAAATGGCGGTTCTATCCAAATAGTAAATGTTTAAGTCAAGTTTAAACAACGCGCGTGTCCGCCATATTGTAAAATGGCCGCCTTATTACAATAACAATTTAAAGTTAGGTTTAAATAGGGCGCGTGTCTGCCATATTGTAAAATGGCCGCCATATTAAGTAACAAGTTATAGTTAGGGTTAAATAGCGAGCGTGTCCGCCATATTGTCTCAAAATCAAAATGGCGTTTTGTTTACATCACGTGACAAAGCCAATGTTAGGTTTCAAAATAATAATAACTTAAAGTTCGGTTTAAAATTACCGCTCAAGCTGCCATATTGCCGAAAATTCAAAATGGCGCCTTTGTTTACATCAAGTAACCATAAGAAGTTAAAGTTAAGCACAAAGATCATTAACCCCTCCGCCATATTTTGTTTACATCACGTGACAACAAACTCAAAATAATAACTAGTTGAAATTAGGTTAAGCAGAAACGTCATTCGCCCCGCCGCCATCTTGTTTACATCATGTGATCACCGCTTGGGGGCAGGGAAAGGGAAGGGTTAGGTTTCAAAATAATATCAAGTTAAAGTTGGGTTTAGTCTGGTGCCGTACTGTCTGGGCTATTGTTTACATCAGGTAACCGCCTGGGGGAAGGTAGGGGAGGGTTATGTTTCAAAATAATAAGTTGAAGTTAGGTTTAGCCTGGCGCAATACTGTCTGGGTCATTGTTTACATGGGGTGACCGTCAGGGGGAGGGAGGGGAGGGTTGGGTTTCAAAATAATAAGTTACAGTTAAGTTTAGCCTGGCGCCATACTGTCTGCCATCTTTTGTTTACGTCACGTGATCGCCTGGGTGTAGGAAGGGGAAGGTTAGGTTTGTTTACTGTGACGTCACTTTCGGGTCCCCAAGTGACACCCTTACTACTATTATTGAATGGTGGTTTTCGAGAAGATGTGCAAATTTAGACTTCGTGCTACCATGTTTGTAGTCTGTGGCGTTCTTGGTATAGGCGTTTAAAACATCTTCCGGTTTGTCCTATATATTTCATATTGCATGATGGTCACTCTAGTCGGTAAACTCCGTATTTTTCATATTTTTTTTATGCTGGCTTTCCCGTGTGGCTAAACGTTTTTTATGGTGTTATCTGTAGTGAATGCTATTTTGACTTTGGTGTTCTTGAAAGCTTTTGTGATGAACCTAGTTTCTCTTCCGATGTATGTGAACTTAGACAATTCGATTTTTCCTCTTGTGCTTGATCTTTCTTCTTATGCTTTATTGTCTTCATAATAGATGGGTCATATTTGTTATTTAGGATTTGCTGTATAGTCCGTCTTTCTCTCTGTTTTTTCTGGTGACATTTCGTATGTAATTATTCAATTGTGAAGGTAATGAATTGCTGCCATCTTGTGTTCTCGTGGATGAGAGGAGTCATTTACTATGATGGTGTCGGTAGTGGTTGGTTTCCTATAGATGTCTATCGGGAATCTGCTTTGCTTCCTATGGATGGTTAAGCATGGAAAGTTGATCTTCTGGTTTTCTTCTTTCACCGTGGTGAAGAAACCCATGAAAAGTATGCAGTCGGTACGTATTACTATGGATGTGCAATAACAGTGGAACGTAGAAAAGAGGATGCAGAGAGAAAACCGACAGGAACATTGCTTTTTTATGTACAGTCCCATTAAATTTGATATACCCGTATTACGCATTTTTAAATTAAGATAACTGGCATTTACTGCACTGAGAACAATGCTTCTAGCTATACTTCAGCGAGAAGTGAATTTCGTAGTACCCAAAATTATTTTATATGAATGTGCTTTGAAAAGCATATAAAATGTTAGAGTACACTGCAGATACCTACCTGACTAGCTACGTGCCTACATATATACTTGCTAGCATACATATAGATTCATACAAGTGTATATAGGCACATATGTGACAATAGTAGTTTCCGAAGTAGTATTTATAGGCTTCTTTAAGAAAATGTGGGCACTTTAAGCTTTTTGCTTCGCAGAAGCTTAAAACAATACAGAAATATTATTTATTTATGCATTTATTTATTTAACGGAAGGATGTGAACAGAAGGAAGCATTAACAGTAACAAGTAACTCGTGTTTCTTTGCATGAGTGACTACAGACCTACACATCATAGTGGTTCCCTTAACCATTTAAAGCCTATTGGTTATATGACGCACCAACAGGTTTAACATTCGATAATTGTAAGCTCTGCCCACATTGTATTTGTGTTTTGTATTTATCTGAGAACAAACAGCGACTTGTGCCACTTACAGCATAAACTGATTGGTTTATACAACCGAGGTAAAGTGTTTACAACGCGGTACGGCCTGGGTCTTTAAATAAAGCAGTCCAAGCTTTGGCTTTAAAGGGCTAAATGTTCCTCTATATCTCCCATAATGAGAAATACAGTAATTTATTCGTGATGTCAGACACCCCAAAGTCACTATTACAGCAAGTAAGAAATTAGTGAAGAATCGTAGCTCTTCTAGTGATGTGACGCTGAAAAAATGTTTGAACTTTTAGTGTCAGAAAATTTTGTTTTTTCTTGTCTTGTGAGGAGTTCGAGCGCAGTTGATGTCAGTAACTGGGCACAACTTTCACTGTAGCATTTGAAGGATGAGATATGACGGTTTGTTGAGCAAACATGGATGGAAGAGTAAAATGATTACAAAATCTGTCTGGAAATCTTAGACGAAGAGAAATTATTTATGTGACATAGTCGTAGTTGGTAGGCGATATTCAAATGAGTCTTCAAGAGATATATTGTTAAGGCAAGAACTAAACCAACTGATTCAAGGTAACGTCCTATGATTGCCTTTTATAAGGTGGTGACGAAAGTTCAGTGTACGTAAAATCAGGTTATTTCTTAAATATTTGAATAACAATAGGGGTTTTAAGGTAAATTCTCCATGAATTATTGGGTCTTCCGGAATGTAACAGACATGTCCAATCCTGGAGCTGCCACACCCCGAAAATGAAGGCATAATAATACATTGAAAAATAAGTGAATACTCACAAGTAATTCCAGAAAAATCTCTATCAGTTGCACTGAAAGAAAAGTAAATTATCACAAGACTCGGCATCGCGGATACTAAATCGTAAGATACGTAACTTACACGGTCACGTCCCAGTATTGTGTTGCGATTAACAATGGCGACGAACACGTGTACAAGGTAACTTATTGGTAAGTTTATTCAATAAATGAGGGTCAACACATAAGAGAATCTGCCATGTATGCCGCCAGTTGCCACCGAAATGTGGTTCCTGTGCCTGCTGGTCCTGTCGACTGTAATTGCCGACAGAGTGACCTACTCCACTTACCAGGTGCACCGCGTGGTGCCAGTAAACCAGGAGCAACTGAAAGCCCTCCAAGACTTCGAAGCTGCACTGAATGGTGTAAGTATATTGTTCCTGAAAGCTGCGTGTGTAGTGAAATCAAGTAAGTTATAACTGTGCAACTCTTTACAAATCGACGAAACCTGAACAAAAAAAATCCTCATTTCTACAATACTTCTGTCGTCTTTTCCTTGTAGTAACTACGGACAGGTTATTGTAATAAATGATAAAATTAGACAATATGAGAAAATAGTACTGTGTGACCAATTGATGTTAAATTACTGCCGTACAGCCATACACCAGTGTTTTCTCGAAAGGTTGGCTGTATCATTCAGATCCGATTTGCTTGTGGTATTGTGAATTTGATTACCAGATGTGGACATTCCTATCCTGTCCTCTGCCGGTCCGGTAAGTGTTAAAATGCAGTAATCTCCCTTGCAGGTGTAAGACGTAGTAGTCGATGCAGATTTTGGGCTTCCGGCCAGAAAATTTGGGATCGTTTTTAGGCAATAGTAACATGGGGTTTCTTTTCTCCAGACTTTACAGACATATATAGGGAGCAATCATGTCGTTTGTTCACTGTGAAACACGGCTGATCATATGGGAATAAAGCGGCCGAAACGTAAAGCTGACCACTCACATTCAGCTAGTGCCGAGGTAAAAAAAACCCCGCGTGCCTTTATGGCACGGTGCGTAATACTTGTATACATTTACCTTGACACTTCTAATCGATGCGTAATTTCCTTAATCCAGCTGCAATTCTGGGTGGGTCCAAGCCGAATTCAGAGAGCTGTGGATATAATGGTGCCGCCTCACATGCTGCCTTTGTTCGCTGAGATTGTTGGAGGCCTGAAGCTCAAATCCGAGGTCTATATCAGCAACGTGCAACAGTAAGTCTAACACAGCGTGAATAGATTTCTACAACAAAGGCGTAAAGGTTTTGTAAGTTACTTCTTTGTAGCTCACTGTATCTTGCCCGTTTTCCTGTTTATCTCTATTATAGATACTGAATAATCATACTTCTTGAAAAGCGAGATAATCTTACTAACACTGGAGTCCCAAAATCACTACGTTAGCGTTTCTAAACGCTGCTTTCCTCTAGACATCAGAGTAAGTTTCGTATGTTAACACTGAATTGGTAGAGAATAAAAGTGTCAGCACAACAATTTGTAATTTTCCTCTTTAATTTGTCTGTAAGAATCGTGTTGTCTTGCCTATCGAAAGGCAGAACGTTTTACCTGAGTCTCTACTAATTCCCTGATCTTGTTAATTTTTCGCCACAGATAGTCAATAATCCAGACACAAAAAAATGTTTCAACTTCAAATTGAGGGGATACTTATGGGGTTTCTGTTGCTTACGTAATGGTTAGAGGATACCGTAGTCATTATAGTGATGCGATACGAGTTGGACTATCTGGGTATCGAATCCATATAAAGGCGAGGTCTTCCGCTCCCGAACAGATCGGCCCAAGGGCCCACACATCCCCCTCTACAATGGATACCGGAGCTCTTGCTCAAAGAGGAAGCGGCTAAGGAGTGACCTTAACCACTCACCCCATCCAGCGCTAAGGCTAAAGAAAGAATAGAGCCATACCTCTGCTCCCCCTTCCCCTGGGCCTTCATAGCCTGTTCTAGGGTGAACGTAACTTTAATTTGTGTAAGGAATGAGGGCTCTTCGAGACGTCATAATTTTTTCATGCGACACATCATCACACGGCAGTGAACAGTAAGGCCTTTCTTCATATTTACCTATGTAAGAACGATCAGTCTCACCGTTATTTGTGTGAAAGGCGTAAAATTGTACGAAATGGGAGCAGATCGTTTTAATTATGAACCCAAATGCACATATGTAGGTTCGACTAGAAATAAATCTTCTGACATGCTCAAAGATAAGCTGTGGTCTAAGGCATGTTTAATTAGGTTTCCTCCTGCTCATAATTTCACTGACATCTGGACTGTACAAAATGTCCGAACAGGAAGCATATAAATACAGCCGCTGTCAGGACACGAGTTGATATTTAGTATGAACACGAAGTTCTAGTTTCTCTTTCAGTCTTATCGACACGGAACGCCCTAACGTAAGGCCGAAAGCTGATTTCGGTTGGACAGACTATTACACACTACAGGAAGTAAGTGTACCACATATAATGGATCAAGCACTATAAAGAAGTTCGATTCCTTCAATGTCAAGTAGTATTCGTGAGAAATATGTCATATATGACAGATTTAGAAGAATTTATTCCACTTTGAACTTCACGTTGGGTTTAACAAATACCTGCGCAGAATTCTTCTCCAGGTTTAACAATTATTCTTGATTACCCGTCCGCATATCTGCCTTGAACCCATATTTATTCATAATTTTCATAATTGCAACTTTCGCCACAGTTTTTTTCTTGTTACGCACAAACGTTGGCGATTTGCTATTACAGGTAAATGACTGGTTGGACTCCCTAGTGGAAACTTATCCTGGTGTCGTGACTCCGGTTGTTGGAGGTTTCTCCTATGACGGTCGAGAGATAAAGGGTGTGAAGGTGTCCTTCAATGCAGAAAACCCTGTCGTCATTTTTGAAGGAGGTGTGTCTTCATATCCGACAACATATTTTGCTTTTCTGATTTAAGAAACACTAAAAGCATTACTCGCAAAATAACATACGTTAGACAGGCACCTGTGTGCCAGGTGGACAGCAGATATTAACCTGTTCTTTGTGAGATAGGGGTCAAACGCCTGTGAATATGCAAAAGTGATTAAGTGAGGTTTTAGAGAACTACCAAAATTCCGAAGGAACTGACTGCCTCCGTGCACAGCGTAGTAGGTTGCTGCTGCCTCCATTTTTACTTACCCTGAATATAGAGGCAGGAGGTTCTTCAAAATGTGGTTAGTTTTTGGCAGTTTTGTTTTTTGACAGCTGTGCGGATGAACACTCATGTCTTCTGGGAGGCTACACGAGGTATATTGTTGACGAATGAATACATACTGACGCTTCTCCGAAATGTCAGCAAATCTTTACCAGCAGACATGGCAAAACATCCCAGAAAACTCGATACTTCAACACATACTACGTGGAATAACATTAAAAATGCAACATTTTTTAGAAACATTCCACCTTCTTTACCGCGTGTTAACAAACGAGCAAAAAAACCACGCACACATATATGCCTATATAATGTAAAAGTTGAACGAAATAGGTAGCCAGCATGCAGGCATAAGCCAGGTAAAACCTGAACGGCCTAGCAGAGTCTATCTTATCGACATTGAAATGTTCAAAAATTAATGTTTGGCATGTCCCATGAACACAAATGAGTACTGCTGTCAGTCAACACAACATTCAGGAAGAACAAAGGCTACATTTTTCGGCTAAAAGTCATTAGACATCGTCAGGCCTAATTAATTGTAAAGTTCCATATTTAAGTTCTTGGACTGATGGAAGCAAGATAGACTAGCACTAGTTATAAAATATACACCATATTATACTTGTGTAATTAGATCTGATGACGGATAATCATTTTTAGCCGAAACCTATAACATTTATTCTTCCTGAATATAATGTGTTGAATGGTTTCAATTTACATTTGTATTTAATAAAGCAACGGCGATGCGCCATCTTCAGGTAAATACAATGATGTTTGTGATGCTTATATGAAGTAATGTTATGTTTGCTCTACTCGTAGTACAGGATATTATCATACTTCCGCTGTTGTCCAGGAATTCACGCCCGAGAATGGATTGCTGCCGCCACAGTGACCTACATCCTGAACAAGCTGCTTACCTGTGACAACTCAGTGATCCAAGACTTGGCGCGGTCCTTCGACTATTACTTCTTTCCTATCGTGAACCCAGACGGCTATGTTTACACTCATACAACGGTAACTGCACCATTTTTTCCCACAGGTACTAAATCTGTTTATTCTTCAGAGACCTTCTTACTACTAAGCGAAAAGTTGGCATCTATATTTTTTACCAACCTAAACAAGTATTAACAATTTTAATCTTGCAACCCAGTGTCGGAATTGTATTTCTATCCTTACAGACTTGAGTTCTTTAGTGTCTGAGAATATAATTGCAGGAAATTTGTCTCCCTATCCTCTGCAGTTAATCACAACAATTGTGTAGTTTCCCACAAGACAAATTGTAAGTTACCATAAAAATAATATACAAAACTTGTTTCTTTTTTTAAAAACTAGAATTTGGAGACATAAGCCGCATCATATTTCTGATACATTATGTTCTCTCCTCCCTGCCTTGCTTTCTGTCATTTTTTTTGTATTTGCTGTGTTTCTGCGTTTTCTTTATCCACTCTTCAACCTCACCCTCCTTCAGCCATCTATAAATTATTTCTATATTTTTTGTACTGGTTTTTCTTCCTTTCTAAAGGACAAATTGATAAATGGAATGTTGCAGGACCGAATGTGGAGGAAGACGCGAAGACCGGTGGCAAATAGTCTTTGCTACGGTGCGGATCCCAACAGGAATTGGGATTTCCATTGAATGGGTAAAATTGACATGTATATAAAAGCTAAGATACAGATATCGGCTGAAACAGTTTCAGAAAACTTGACTACTTTAATCAAATATGAGTTTTCTATGTATGACACATAAGTTTATTCTTGTTAGTTAAAGACAAATAATCGTTTCTTTCTTCGTTATTGTTCAGAACTAATCTGTAGTGCTCTATTAGTCCGAAGCAGAGGCTGGGGCCAGTAACCAACCATGTTCGGACCCTTACGCCGGAGAATTTCTTTTCTCCGAACGCGAAACAAAGTCGCTGGCCGATTATTTGAAAAGCATCTCAGACAAGCTCGTAGCGTACTTGGACTTCCATAGTTTCAGCCAGCTGCTTATGTTTCCTTATGGACACGGTCCAGAACACGTGTCTAACTACGTGTATGACGAACTGGTGAGATATGCATTCTTATAATTGTCATATCATAAACATCATCAACATCGTCGTCATTATCACCCTAGTATTCGTAGACGTACTAATTATCATTATCGTCATCGCAGTCATGTCAATTTAATACCTGTATTTTAATTATAAGCTTATGAATTTTCGAAAAACCTGGTATACGTGAGACAATTTGGCCACGGAAGAAATAAGACTATAAGCAGCCACATTGGAATGTATACATTTTTGTGATACATGTGGTTCACTGATTTTGATCTACTTACGGAAGTTTAGAACTAAATTAAAACAGCTTGATTCTTATGCGAACAAGATTGCATTAATTCCTTTAGAGATTAAATTACTCGTAGCTTCTCCAGCAACAGGCATTCTGGTAACATCAGACAATGTATTTATTTCAGTTGGATCTCGGTTTGGAAGCAGTTAATGCGCTTGCTGCAAACAATGAAACTCGATTTAGGGTCGGATCCATTTATGAAGAAATTTGTAAGTATCTGGCAAATAATTAGCTCTTCAAGGTCGTGTCGCTTTCTCTGGCGAATGATAAATTAGAAGCGATTTTGAAAGAAGGTATCGTGAACAAAGGACTGAGAAGATCACTAAAAACCTGAGTCCAGGAAGCCAGTGTCCAGTTCGGCGTTCAAACCAAACACCTCCCAAATACAAGCCTACAATATTTTTACTACTTCAACCTGCTCAGTTAATCTGATGACTATACACAATATTAATATATAGGCCTATAAGCAATAGAAAACATCAGTTGTGGCATTTTTGAAGGTATTACTTTTCCTTTCACCTGTTAAAACCTAAGCAAGGATAGTAGGTAACCTGGTTCACAGTAGGCCAATCTTCCGAATACATTTCTACACTAACCTTCTCTTCACTACAGTATACAGTACCAAGAGATGAGTGACAGCCTAGCTCTGATCTGCGCCATACGGCTAAAACAATGTAGTGCAAGTCTCCTCAAACCCTAGCTTGCGGGGAACATGTCCGCGACGCAGAATTACGTACCCGTGCAGACATATTAAATAAGAAAACTGCTTGAAACGCCTTTCATGGCAAAGCCTAGGTAGGAGACCGAAGCAATATTGAAAGATTATGGGCATTTTATTTATGGAGACATACGAGTGACATTACTATTTCATTTCACAAAAATATGCTAAAACAGCAACACCATAGCCTATGTTTTGAGTTGCATTTTTTATAAACCTTTCCTGTCCTTATCAGTATATTTGTATGTTCATGTTGTCCTAAAAACACAAAGAAACAAATACATACAGTTACGGATTCTTTTTCATTCTTCGGGGTACGCAGTGGCGCAGTTGGTTGAGGTACTGTGTTAAAAGCGGGTTCGATTCCCGATGGTGTCATTGGAAATTTTCATTGACATAATTTTTCCAGCCGCACTATGGCCCTGGGGTTGACTCAGACCATTGCAGAAATGAGTACCAGGAATATTTCCTGGGGGGTTTACAAAGGCGGCCGGTGGGTAGGGCTGACAACCTTACCACATTTATGTGCCGATTATCTTGAAATCTGGGAGCCTCAAACTCCTGGAACCCTCAGGGCCTGTCCAGGCCTGTAATGGGATTGTTTTACCTTTTTAATCATTCTTCAGTTTGTGTACTGTATCATGTTTCCCGCATGCAGAAAAAACCCCGATTCATACTTCTCTTAACGAGAATTACGTCGTTCCATTTATGTCTTAGAGCGATATGACATATGCATGGTTCGATGTGACGCGCAACGCGAATGACACATGACCGGAAGCGCATTATCGTGGCGCATTGTTATCGCGTTGTGACGTCATTACTGTCGAGGTCGTGTTGAAGGTCATTTCAGTGGGTACCCCAGCCATAAGACATATACATGTCAAAATTTGCCGAAGTAGGCCGCAGCACATACAAGGTTGAGCAGGCCTGCTTTAGTAGCGTAAAACCAGATGCTGAGCAAATCAGCACCACAGCTCACGTCCTGTCAGAAGAGCGTGTACATATAATAGTAACCAAATGTGTAGTTAATTCAGCAAAGTATTCATTTCGAACCCCCCCTTTTTTGTTGCTGTAGACCCGGCCAGCGGAGGAAGCATCGACTGGGTTCGAGGTACTTTCGACACTCCGTAACCCTACGTTTGGGAACTCAGAGACACGGGTCGGTACGGCTTCTTGCTTCCTGCCAATCAAATTATTGACAGTGCCGAGGAGACACTGAATTTCGTTATTGTCATCCTTCACCACGCTAAGAGACGTCTCCAAGGCAAGACCAAATGTTGAAGTACAGATGACCGAACGACCAAAATCAGCACAAATGCAATTAATTCTAATTCAAGTATTTAAAAAATTAAAGGATTGATTTAATTTGTCCAATACACTGGGAATGTATACGTTTTAGACGCCAGGTTGAAGGTGCTTCTGTTGCGAATCAAGCTAGTTTAAAGAGTACAGTAACTTATGAGTGTAATTTGGACAAATGCACAAGAGATTTACAGTCAATCTGTGAAAAGATCAGGGGCAAGTACCTATCTGAGTGGTACCCAAATTGTCAAGCTTATTGTAAAATTATGTATTCAAATGAAAGGATAAATAATCACATTACCTTCATTACAATCATTTTTGTCCTACAAATGCCCGGTCCCTTCCAAACAAATTCCAACTGGAAAATAACATTTTGTGGCGTCCCACGTGTACCAGATTAATCAGGATGAATGTGTCTTAAAGAAACTTCTTGTCTAAGGGACACTGCTTCGGCTGCTTTCACATGGACCACGCGGAGGTCCGACACGCAGTTGCTGGCGACAATCAGGCCATTGGTTCTTACGGTAATCTTCATAGCGCGACACTCAGTGGCAACTAGACAGCCACTGTCGCCGAGCAGTTCTACCCGCCAGCGCCTGGGATCACAGATCATCCTGGGATACTGCCTTGACCCATGCTGCCTTGTTGCTGGGTGCTAGTTTACCACAGTCCCATTACAGCGACCGAAAGAGCTGCAGTAGTGCCCAGAATAAACACAGACTACGTGTGATGCGGAAAGATTGCTCGTAGAAATTCACGACTGGCCTGTGACGTCAGAGCCGCGGGCGTCAACCGTCAGATTCGTGACGTCATCACAACGGGGATTGACATGTGTGGGCGCAGAATGAGGAAAGGAGGGGGGGGATGGACCATACATCCGTCGCGGCGCTGACTAATCAGTTGTGCTCGGACAGCGGTGTTGTGCGTGTGTTTGAGTATAGCATTAACGTCTTGTACTACAAGTATGGCCGAAACCAATCTTGACGCTATTAGGAAACAAAAGAACGAGGAATATTCTAAAAGATATGATCTGTGTTCACTCGCACAACAGCCACCAGTCAGGCAGAACCACGTCACTAACCCACACAAGTCAGCTGTTATCCAGGCAATGATGGACCCCTCACGCCGAGCTCAGCTTATCAAGCGCCGATCGGTCGCCAAGGCATCACTCACACGTAGGCAGGACTTCACTGAAGGAGGTGATCTTTAGGTTAATGAGATTAAGGTTAGGCTAGATAAGCTACCAAGCATCTTGAGCAAATATGAATGTGCACAGGACGAACTAGAATGTCTAGACGAAGCAGATTATTCTCTAGACAGAGAAGAATTTGAAAGTCAATATTACCAAGTTGAAGCAAAGTTCAATGAACTTTTACATCCTGTAATTGACCCACCGCTGTCAAGGCACAGCTCACCACGGTCACATATTTGTAACGTGCATATCCAGTTACCAGTAATTGCATTGCCAACCTTTGAAGGTGACATATGCCACTTGTTGCAATTCAGAGACACCTTTGAGGCATTGATTGTTAATAACTCAACATTATCGAATGTACAAAAATTCCACTAGCTCACTGCTGCACTAAAAATGAGGCCAAAGATATGATAAGTAACCTACACATAACAAATGAAACTTTTCTTGTTGCCTGGCAACTTGTAACACAAAGGTACAACAACAAACGATTAATTGCCATGATGCATGCCAAGCATTTATGTCAGATGCCCCAAGTCAAGAAGGAAGATGCGTCATGATTGCGCCAATTAATTAACCATGTGTCTAGACACATGAATGCACTACAAGCATTGTCTCTGAATATACCTGTCCAAGATTTAATGTTGAACCATTTAATGTTAGCTACACTGGACACTAAAACACATCGAGAATGGGAGCTCATCACTGCTTCGCGTGCAGACACCCCAACCACAGCAGAGTTGGTTACATTCCTGGAATCAAGGTGCAGGGCCTTGGAGTTACTCCAGAATACCCAGTCAGTGAAGACAGTTACTGCCATTCCACGATTAACACAATCAGCTGGAAGCAAGGTCAGTAAACCTTCATACTCCAATGCAGCAACACAAATACAGTGTACTCTGTGCAATGGTTCACACAGGTGGTTCAAATGTGACAAGTTTCTCAAACTGCAACCAAGGCAACGTCTCAACTATGCCAAACAACGAGGACTTTGCTTTAATTGCTTGCAACCATATGTCAGAGACCACACATGTTCAAGGCAAGTGTGTCGTAAATGTCACAAGAGATATCATACCCTGCTGCACATAGAAAAACAGAACCAAGCAACACATGACAATGATTCTACAACAAACAATAATCTATTTGCAAACACAAAAGGTTCTACAACTGCAGAAGTAAACACTTATCATACATTGAAGGGCAAATCCAGAAATCATATTCTACTTGAAACAGCCATTGTTGAGGTTAAGAGTAAATCTGGTCAATATGTTCCATGCAGAGCATTGTTAGACAGTGGCTGTCAATCACATTTCATAACAGAGAGGTGTGTACAATGTTTGAGGTTACCAAGAACCCAGACACACACCTCAGTACAGGGTATTAGCAATGTCAACACTGCAACACACGACAGTGTTTCACTTAATTTAAGATCTAGACACACAGATTGGCACACAGCACTTGACTGTGCTATATTGTCTAACATTGCTGGTATGACACCAGTCACCAAGCTTGATATAAGTAGCTGGAAGATCCCCAAGGACATCAAGTTGGTAGATGAACAGTTCGACCAAACAGGAGGCTTTGACCTACTCATTGGAGCTGACTTATTCTACGAGATGAGTCGACCAGGCAGATACATACGCCCTGGCAACTTCCCAGTACTACAAGAAACAGTTCTTGGCTGGACACTTGTTGGTCGAACTCCAGCAACCACAACTCCAGATAATGCACAACACATAGTACTTCTACGAGAAGACAGCAGACTGGAAAACAATCTAAACCGCTTCTGGGAAGTGGAACCCATGGAGCAATCCACCATGACAGCAGAGCAGAAGGCCTGTGAAGAACATTTCCTCACACATACAACCCAGCAACCAGATGGGAGATCTGTGGTTAGATTGCCAACCAAGATGGAACCCACTCAACTTGGAACATCTCGCCTCTCTGCAGAGCGAAGACTACGTGCAATTGAACGCAGGCTGGAACGAGATCCAGACCTCAAGGTCCAGTACCACAACTTCATGAAAATATTTGAACAATTAGGTCACATGGAATCAGTAACA